>OMLO01001777.1_pt1 | contig 16911 bp, 3 predicted proteins | sample 1674811 | NCBI WGS metagenome assembly OMLO01 (sample SAMN06265003, study PRJEB25207) | coral metagenome | isolation source: Coral host | place: Mexico:La Bocana,Puerto Morelos, Mexico | collected 2008-11-13 | reverse complement strand
AGGATATCTGTTGCATCGGATGACTGACTGACGCATCCTCAATAAACTTTCACATTGAATGTCTCGTGCTAGTGTAGCCAGAATTTATAATTATAAGTAACTTATTAAAATTATTGATGATCCTGTGCATATTCCTAGTCGCTTAATGCAACAAAAACCGGGATAAGCTCCGGCCTGAGGGGCCACTTAGGCTCGTATGCAGACTTTACCATTACCTACTGTCGTACAATAGGATGACCTCAACAGGGGTTTTTCGAAGCGGCTAAAGACGAAAACTTCTTTCGCCCGCAGCCGTCTTGTATCGCAATAGAAAAAAAACGGTAGAAGTAGAAAAAGTAACGGAGGCGACGTTCCCACAACGTAAACACGACAAATATTTTTTACAAACAAAGGTCACAAGACGGCGCATAAAGAGATTTTCGAAAGGCACGTGAGACTCCAAGCTGACCCGCGGCGAATTCATGGCGAGCGTGATAGTATTATGATTTCTATTGGTAAAAAATGGTGTCAATCAAGAACGCACATGCGCCTTATCATGACAATGACCTTAAAGTGGTAAAATCGCGCGGAGTGAATAGCCATTAAAAACTGTGAATAGTGCACGCGCGCTCATGAGTTGTTTTTTTTTTTTTAATGGACGACACTGTAGAATAGTGAGTGAAGAATTCTAACTTATATGACTGATATAATCAAAATCTTGTATTAACTAGAACTTATTCACAATAATAAATTATCATTAATTATTATTAATTAAAGTGAATTAAATAAATATCAGTAATAATTTTAAGATTAACATTTTAATGTAATCCACTAAGTTCTTACTTCATCTTCTTCCTCTGTGCTACTCTCATCGCTGCTCTGTTCACCCCATGGCTGATCCTTTGTCTCCTCACTTTCATGATTCAATTTCTGAAGGACAACAAACACCATCATGCTTAAATGTGGCAATACAAGGAAAATAAGGCGATGTACTTAGTACATAATGCTCTTATATATGTTGTAGTTAAAAATTAAATTCAGGTAAAAATAATTATAGCCTAGTTGGATTCTCAATTTCCTTTGTCTTCTAACCATAATTATTCATAATCAATGAATAAATAGGGTTAACAGACAAAGGAATTTTTAACCACAGTACAACATATATCTCACCACTATTAAAGGTTAAGTGAAAATAAAGCCCACAGATGTTAAATATTAGTTTTTATTAACAACTCAAAAGACATAAGAGGAGCAAATATGCTTTTTATAATAACTGCACGCTCATTGGCTAATTTTTATTGCTAATGAGCGGGCAGACGTATGAATTTATAATTCATGTGACATTGTTGTTGTTGCTGTAAAAAAAACAAATTGATATCAGTTTTTTTGTGTGTGTCTGTCCTGCTATTGACAATGAATTTCATCATAACATTGTCAAAGTACTCTGTGGATCCACAGATTACTTTGACAATGTTATGAAGCAATTCATTATCAACAACAGGACAAGGTTGCAAGATACAGTTTAGTTATCAGCAGTTGATGGAGAGTCGACTGAGTATCAATCGAATGTTGATCAAGTATGTCAATCGACTCTTGATGGCCAAGCCTCCAGTACAAATAATCTGATTACAAAAAAATAAATAGTAATCCTCACATTAACAACAACACCAAATTTAACCAGTGATGACAGTTTTGCTTCTTCAACTGAAATGTATTGAAAATATTTTCCTCATACAAGAATGGATTAAATATAAAATATTTTGTAAAGACACATTAGTAGATATAAATCTCAAGCATGTACAGGTACAGATGCAGTGATTGTACTAACAAGCCATCGTCGTGGTCTAGTGTTCTGTTTTCCCTATAAGATCTTTATGATGCAACTATAAATGTATTCAAGTAATTATGACATGACCAAGATCTTTTAATTTGTCACATATCTCTTAAAGAAACTTTTATAATTTAAGTACATAGTTGATTCCCTAAACAATGGATGAAATAAGTACTTGACAATTTTTTTCAGTCTACAAGAGAGTTTGCAGATTTTCGGATTTACAACTATAGAAGTTTTTAACACAATCATTACGACCTGAACAGCCCTGTCATTTTGTGTAATTAAAGCATAAAATTAATTCTGATTTTACTTAGCTGATAAAATATAATACCCAGAAATTGTAAAATGTCATTGAAAATTATTCCATAATATCAGGAAATTGCAAACTTTAACTGTCATGCAAGCATTATGCTGCAATTTAATTTAATTGATTTAGTTGAACCAGCCAAGAAATTTCACCAAATTTTATGTTTAAAATAAAGGTCATTTAGTATAAAAGTTTAACATACCACTGTCAATACAGATTTTTCAAAGAAGTGAAGTATTTAAAATAAACATCCTAAGCTTTAACTACCAACAGAGTAATGACATTTTACGAATCAACAGAAGAGAGACAAAAGCATGCAAGACCTTACCAAGCACAACTTGAACAATGAAGATGGCGGCAGAGAGAGAAAAGAAGATCAGCTGACCACTGCTTTGATTTCCACGACACACAAAGTAATAAACTGAAGAGTCAATATGGTTAATTTGTTATCAAGCTAAGTTTAGTAGAAGAATGTTCTAAGATGATTAATGGATCAACGAAACACAAACATCTTACTGGACATTAGTGACAGCAGAGAGTGAGACACAGCACAGAGAGCAGATGTGCCAGACAGAAATAGAAGACAAAGTATGCATGGGTTACTGCCACATGACCATAGTGAAAGATGAATGGATATGATTGACAGGTCGACGGGCAGACAGGAAAGACAGACATAGACAGATAAATAGACATACAGCCATGGATGAACAGACAGACACAAATGGATGGACATACATACACAGATGGATTTTCACAGTTATCTAGAAATGCAAACAGATAGACAAACAGACATGCCTATAATATAATTACTAGCTTGCAACAGAGCAACTCCTTAACCCCACCAGGTTAAATCAGATGGCAAAGACTCAAAATGAAGGCCAGACACAAAGTGCAATATGAGCTGCCTTCATCATCCCAGTCACAAACAGAGGGTTGTTGAATGACTTTTGAAATAATTAACGCATATTTATATAGACCTTACTATTGGTATTGTTCTCGTCAATGATGAACTCCCTACTTATGTGTACACAGTTTCCACAACAAGAGTACATGCAGACAGTCACAATGTCAAAGATACCCTCAGCTCTGATCAGCGTTGTTTATTGGTAGTTTTCAAACTTTGTACTCACCACCTAGCTGTCACTGACACAGCCCTTTTCCAGCCCCCTTTTAGCATTTTTGGCCTCCATAATTTTAATTTAAAAACACAATCTCATTTTCTCCAAAAAAAAAAATTGTGTCAACCAGCTTATATTTTGTTTTTCATAGAAACTCTGTAATCATTGCTACCCAAAGCATGCCATACTTGATTCATTTGCAGGGAGGTAGTTAGTATGTTGCATTAATCTACACTTTCCACCAGATTCTTGATCGAATGAAAGAGCCAGTGCATGGGTAGAGAAAATAACAAAGTGCAACAATAATATATGAGAAAGTCTTGGCAATCATTCTGATCTGGTGCCAAGGGGTTTTCTGATATCTCACAGTTTGGAGACTCCCCTTACCACAAAGTCCTGCCTATTTAACTTTTTTGTTTATGAGAATGGGATTCGGACAAGAAACATATGTATAACAACAAGACATGGGGGGCCCATTCCCTACTGGTCCATACTACCCTTTTGCATCAGTTACCTAAATACTTTGAAGAGACACCCTAATGTCCTGGTCTTGACAGTGCCCCGTGTATAGAGGCTCCAGTCCAGGAATCTAGCCTGAGAATACAGGGACCCCCTCCCCTCACCGCAATTGATATTACAGCATGAAACGACCTGTTCAGCATCTTACAAGGGAGAGAGAGACAATATGATTTACAGCTGGGAAACCCTATATAGATAGCAACTGGCAATGGATGGAAACCCTGAGTAGCTACCCACTGGTAATAATTGAAACCCTACATGGATAGCCTCCTTTAATAAATGAGGAACCCTGTCAAGCCACTGGTCATACATGAGGTCCCTGTGTGGCTAGCAAGTAGCAATCAATGGCGACAGAGTTCATGGCCACTGGTGATGGATGGGGGATACTGTGCAGCCAGCAATTAGTGATGATTGGTGGATTGCCTGTGTGCCAGCCAACAAACAATTTAGCAACAAAACAACTGAAAAAGAAAATTACAAAATAATAATGGCAGAGTTGGAACATAAGAACACAAACTGAACACAAAAATGAAATATACAAGAATATTTAAGAAAGACTGGAAAAGAAAAAAAGAAAGAAAGAAAGAATTGTGAATAGCATGCATGCCCAGAAAACAACAAAATGCAAAAATGGAATGAACGGCACTGTAGCAGAAATTTAAACAGCACCAAGCAACTCAAAAACCAGCAAATGGAAATGAAAATGAAAAAAAAAATACATTTAAAGCTGAATAGCATCAAGAAAGATCACACAGAAGTTATAGTTTCAAATATATTTTTATTTTTTTAAAAAAAAAGTTGTTAAAAGACACATCAAAAGACTTTATGCAGTTCATGGAGCCTGGTACGGAATTCATAAAGTCTTTATGTTATTCATCAATAATGCTTCAGTGCACAAGAGAAAGATACAGAAGATCACAAAATTTAACAATAAAAAGTTTAACGATTATTAGACTTTGTTTGGTCACAATTATAATTAGAGTACCAGATTGTAAGAATTCACCAAGTTGATAACTAGATTGTAACAGATCTAGAAAAAGGGCTTTAAAAATGCTACAGCATCCATAAAGCACACATCTTAAATTCTACCAGGTAAGTCTTTTAAGTACAGAGACTAAAAGAGACTTGTATTAGAAGATCTTGCACTTTTTCTACTGGAATACCTCCAAAAACTAAACTAAAAAGAAAGTCATAATTTATCTTCTTTACAAATATTTTAGTGCCATGAAAAGCTTTAAAATAATGCATTTTATCATTAACTTATAATTAACAGTCTAGTCCACAGTCTTAGTAAATTATGTGTTACATGTAGATAATTGTTTATTTTTCCTGACTCCTCTATTTCTTTCCTAGTTAAAAAATAACTTGTTTGAACTTAATTTTTCCATATGACCTTTTAATTTATTAAGTAATTTAGTTCAAATAAATATTATTACTTTATCTCTACATCCCTAATACACTTATTTACAGATTTGGTTAGATTTCAAAGTGACATCCAGACCATCAATTGATAACAGTTTGTTATAGTGATAACTTATCTTCAGTACAATGGCAAAATTGCTGACAGAAATCCCACCAGGGAATTTATTTCAGCAATGCCTCAAAAAAGAAGGATCCACTCTCTTCTTCATTAATTGATTACCAATAATTTCAAATGTTTTGTAGCTGGGAAACACAAATTCAATTTTTAAATGTTAATGGCAACATTATATATTTAATTCATTTTGCTACTTTTTTTAAGTGCATGCAATATAATGCTGATGATGACGTCAACATTTAACTACTGGCATGTACAATGCCTCCTTTCTTCTTGTACACACATGTATGTGAAACTTAATTTCCAGATTTGTACAATAATGTTGATAAGAAATGCATGCATGCAAGTATTATAGTAAAGCGTTAAGCCAAAGTTTCTGAAGACTGAAGAATTGCTAACTTAGGGGCAGCAACAGTTCCTTCAAAAAATACACATCTCAGAATTTTAGTCAAACTTTACAGGTCACACAGTCTAAATGTTTTGCAGTTCTGTGACAAGTTTAGGAAAGTGTTGGACTCACAAAAAAAGGTATTAGTCTTATCATATAACACAGTCACAAAATTACTGTTTGCCACCCCTTTATTTCTCCTCAGATTTTACAGAAATACTGAGGGGTGATGCCCTGATGCAAAAGGTAATTGAAAGTGAAAGAAATTTTGAGCATTATTTTAAGAAGCTTGCTGGGTCCATGAGGGTTAAGCATTCCATCCATACCACTAAATCTTGACCTCAAATATTGGCCTGAAAAAAGCAGGAGGTGAATACAAGTCCCCTGGAGGACAGCCACCATTTTGAGCAGTTGACTCACTGCCCTTACCCTGAGAATCATAATTTTCTAATGCGAAGGCCATTGAATCAAGTAAAGAGTCTAAGTCTTCTTCGAGTTGAATCTTGCGTTCTGTTATACTGCCAGCTGACTCAGTTCTGTGTTCCCGTAAAAGATGTGGAATGGGAGAATCTAAATGCAAGTTCCTTCTGTCTTTCATTTTAGACCTGTACCTGTAGACTTCACTATCAGAGGCAACAGCTGCTCCGTAATCACTTTCCGTCTGGCTGTCGCTTTCAAAGTGATATTTATAACACTCAGTGTCTGACACAATATCTACTGGTGGTGGGTGCTGAACTAATTTTTCGGCTTTCAGCACCTCTGTTCTTGAAATCGACATTGTTGGATTAGCGACAGGTTGGACAATGTTGTTGTTCTCATCATAGTGGAGTTCTGGTAATGAGCAATTAAGATCACTTGCAGAACTGTAAGCATCAGAACACCTGCTCGATGCACTTGAGTCAATAACACGACTCATATCTTTCCTGCACTTGAAGCACTGCGTTGGTGTAAGGTATCTGTCCATCAAATCGCTATTTCCCATCAAAGATTCTAGACTACGAGATCTCCTCTTAACAGCCGTGACTTCAGAATTAGTAGATTTCTGTTTGGGTCTTCGCAACACAACATTACCTGTCACACTGTTTGCCACGTTAGATGTCAAGTTATTAAACGGTTTATCCCGGTCTGCTGGAGTTAAATAACTGCTAGGTTTTCGAGGCTTAGGGCATGGCTCTTTTATAATGACAGCACTGGCCCGTTGAGCTGACCTACTATAAAGACCGGAATCTGTCTTAGATTGAATATTGCCTGTATTCCAAGGAAGTCGTGGAGTTACAAGTTTAAGTCTGCCACCATTTGTCTGAAGAAAAGACTTAGTCTGAGGTCGAGTTGAGCTAACAGGGATGTTAGAGGAAGGTTTAACCCCATTCATAGCAGAATGAAGGCTGCCTCCACGAGGCTTAACAGGTCTAACACATTTGACTTTGGACAGAGTAGGATTTCGTAATACCACCTGTGCTTTCTGTCGCTGTTTAGCCACATCCACCTTAGCCATCTCCAGAACAGAGGTCGTGTTGTCCTGAGCGGAGGGTGACGTTAGACGAGACTTCAGTGTCGCATGGCGTGTAATGGCCAATGCCATGGCCTCACTTTCTGTCAACTTGTTTCTGAAGGAAATAAAAAATCATAATTAAGTATTTCATAACTTAGTTAGGTCAAGATAGAATATGTGGAGTTATTAACTTCCGTTCAGTACAAGACTACTACAAGTTCATCTAATTCATTGTACAGACAGAATTTGTATGAAAAATTTACTTATTTAACTTCACTTGAACTAAGCTTCTCAGTGTGTAACTCTTGATTAGTAATCTCAAAATAGATAATTTATTTTGGCATGTAACTACTATTTGCCTTATGTACACTGAAAATTGGCAATATTAACTTAATATCCATTGAAAAATATGCCCACTTTGCCATTGGCAGTTATATAACTACACTGTATTAACAAGCACATTTCTCACCTGAGCTCCTCAATCTCTTTTAAATACTTTTGGATGAGATCTTCCACTCCCCCGTCAACATCACCTTCAAAACAAAATAGGGGGAGAATTGCATGTTAATAGAAGGAACAAAATACTCCATGAAGTTTGCCTAAACAGACATGAAGCAATCATCGACAATTATTTCCCATAAGACCACATTTCCAGTCTTTCCTTTGAAAGTGTCCTTTCAAACTGTTATGTTCATGCATTGCACTGAGACATTAATCTTGTACATGTAACTTGTGAAGCTGTAAAGGTCTACATGTAATCTTGAAACAAAAAACTTAAGGTGTAATTCTCCCTACCATTCATTGATGCCAGCACTTGAGAGGAGATGAGGTCTGTTATTCTGACAGACTGCGTGTCAATTGTTTGTTGTAGGGCTTTAATACGGACACGAAGCCTAAAGAAAAGAAAACATATCTTGATGGCCCACTCAATCAGCATGGACATATACATGTACTTGGTGAGTTACGGCAAGGTCTTTGTTACTACTGGTGTACCACAGGAGGTCCAGTGGCCAAATGGCTAGTGTGAGTGGACTCTGGATTTACTGCCATTAAGGTTTCAACCCAAGTCAGGGTTATTGTGTTATGTTCTTATTTGGGCAAGGCACTCCTCTCTCACAGTGCCTCTCTCCACCCAGGACTAGAAATGAGTACTGGACAATTAATTACTGTCATTAGTAGCATCCCATATGCGACTATCCCTATAGACACTGGTAGGCCACTGGTGGGCCACTTGCCTCAAACCCCAAAACTTACCTTCCTATTAGCTAACAAGGCTGTCGTTGCCTAATGGCAAGCATGTATGATTACACATCAGTATTGTCTGAGTTTGAGATCAGTAGGGACCAGTGATAAGTTTTCGTTTTCCACTAGTGCCGGAGTTAACTTGTACTTACTTGTCATTTTCAGTTTTTAGCATTGCATTCTCATGACATACATCACTAACTTGATCCCCGTCCACTCCAGATATTCGTTTCCCCTGCAGATAACATAACAAAATAAGATGGTCTCAATAAACAAAGAATCGGAACCTGCCAATAAAACTGCTGAGAGCCATATCTTCACCACTCTTCTCAATGTCTAGAATTGTCATGAATGCTGTCTCTTGTTTGATGACAGTGTCAAACTATAATTAATTAGAAAACAATCCTAAGAAAATACACGTTCTGATTGGAGTTTCTCTAGCTCAACAGCAACACAAAATGAGCACTGGCTGTTGATGCAATTTTGGTGTGAGCAAAGAGAATTTACATTTTGATGAACAGTAAACAAGTAGTTTTCTTTTTTTGTTTTTCAGCTTGGTGTTTCCTAAAACAAATAGACAAAATGTTCCGATGCTGCGAATAAGTTAAAGAAACACTCATGTAAGAGAGAACTCAAAAAAGGTGTGGAAACATTTGTCTTTTGACTTGAATTGTGTTCCCATACCATTTCACAGTTCTCTCAAACTTTAATTTGTATTTCTATAACTTGATAAAAACACAACGTTTTCTATAGATTCCTAATTAAAAAATAATCTACTATGGCAGGCTCGCTAGAAGAGCAGCTATAGTATGGCATGGACACCAAGGGTAAATTATTATTAAGATTTTTTTATTACTTTTATTACAATTTTACACTTGAACCCCACTATTTCAAACTCTAAAAGGAAAATAACAACAACAAGTAGTTTGAAATGGCGGGGGTTCTAAATAACTGGGTCAGCATAAGTATGTAAATAACAATAAATTATTAATTAATATGCAAGTTTGAATAACCAAGTTTGAATTAGAAAGGTCCAGCTGAATTACCTGTTTAAACTCCATTAGCTCCATCGTGAGTTTCTGTATTTCAATTCTCAAAGCAGACATTTGTTTACTAGTTTTATCTTGATTAACAACCACCTTTAAAAACAAAACATGATTAAACAAGTGGCAACTGAAGTCAGAATACTCTGACGCTCAGGGTCGGCTAACTTTTTATCTTAATACATGTCGTTTGAAAGGGCGTTATACATACAGCTTGACCATACATTTGATAATGTACAATACTTATAAAAACAAAGTCAGATCATTTTTACATCAGTTAAAAGAAAATTGTCAAATTTAAGGAACATGACAACATCTATCCTAGAAATGAATGAATTGAAACATTAACTATGACACAAATAAATATTTGACATAGTTAAACGCTGCACATTTATAGATCACAAAACTTGGTTTAGTCATTCAGTAAGGTGCAGGGGTTACCAGTGATAAAATTAAATTGTTCTCTGTCACAAAGTAAGAAGAAAAAACAAGACAGTCTTCTCGACTGGTAAACTATTGATATTGTTTTGTTATTTTTTTCTTTCTCCTACTTTGTTTTTTTTTTCCTTTCCTGGCTTCAAATGGATTTCGAATCTTGCACTCCATAAGCACCACAGTACATAAAACCACAATGTATGACTGTATAACCCTTAAAGTTGCAGTGAGGATATTCCACTGCAGCGCAAAAATATGAATTTTATTCTTGAGTGGTAAAAACAATATTTTAAAGATGCAATGATTGAGTAAAATATTGCTTCTAACACAAGAAAATAAAATTAATATCTTCAAGAAACCAAATAATCAACATGTACTAGACTAATCTATTGCTTGTTATTCCCGACTGTTTGCACAAACAATCACAAAAATGAGAGAAATGGTGCCATCAATAGCCTCACAACTTTTGCGAAGGAATATAGAAAACATGCCGCTGAAGTCCCATAAGAAGGTTTCAAGTAAATTTTGCAAGTGGAGTTTGTTCCAGTAAAACACTCATACCTACATGTATGTTGTAGTTAAAAATTAAATTCAGGTAAAAATTAAATTCCTTTGTCTCTTAACCCTATTTATTCATTGATTATGAATAATTAGGGTTAAAAGACAAAGGGAATTGAGAATCCAACTAGGTTAAAATTATTTTTACCTGAATTTAATTTTTAACTACAACATGTATATCTTTAGTTAAATGAAGTAATAAAATATATATATATATATCTTATTAGACGTTTTAGTGTGTAGTATCACTGTATATTTTACGAGTCATGCAGTATTTTGGCGAGCCCGAAGGGCGAGTCAAAATACAAATGATGAGTAAAAATTTACAGTGATACTACACACTAAAACGTCTAATAAGAGATTTATTATCCAACGTTTTAGTTTCCTCAAAATTCTGACTTGCCAAGGTTTTTGATCTTTCGCGCAGTCGGGGGAATGAGACGAGTACAAATATTGTGTGATATTTGTACTCGTTTCGCACGTTATTTGTACTCTACGAAGCAGTGTTGGATAATAAACATGTATATGATTACAGTGTTATTTCTGAGGAAACCTCAAATAAAAACATACATGTACAGCATGACTTTACCTTATTCTTTATGTTTCTGGCACGGTTGGCATACTTGAGTGTGTTTAGGGTTTCCATGAAGTCCCGATCAGATGGTGAAATACATGCTATCATGAGAGTGCGGCTGTAACAGATAAAAACACTCACAATCACCTTTTGCTACACTTTTAACAATATTATTGTAGGAGAGACTGATACAAAATCACAAAGCAAACCATAAATGTAAGTTAATTCATTGATTAAATGATATACATGTATGCACCAATGTAACTATTTCACACTAATTTACCTGTTTCCTCCAAGGGAATCCTGTAATAATCTGGTGAGTTTGGAATCTCTGTAAGGCACATGGCTTCCCTTCTTCGTTGAATCCCCAAGAGCACTAATCACATTACCCAAGGCAAGCTGATCAAGTAGAAAATAATAAAAGGAAGTAATGTCACTTGACATTCTCTTTTATTTTATCACTATAATAATTAACAGCATAATTTGACCGATCCAACATCCTGATTATCTGGAAAAAATTTCAATGGTCAGTGACACAACTACTGAGATAAATGATTGCAAACTCTACTGGGACAGAAATGAACATTTTAACACAACCTTTCACATATTTCATACGATATCAGCTGAGGACTTCAGTATTTCACTGACCATCAGTAATCAAAATCTAAACTGAGGGGAAAAATACTTTACTGCTTACCAAACCACAGTTGATAGAAATGCCCTCTTTTGCTCGGTCACCTGTAGCACCAGTCCTTTTAAGTCTCTCAGACCCAGCCAGATCCACAAAGTTGAATTTGGCTGTAAGCATCTCATATTCATAGCTGTTGATGTCATCTGAGGATCGCTTGTCATCATCGTCAGTAAGCTGTAATGTTAAACAATAATTTATTGTTGTATACAAATGTATAGAAACTTGCAAAAAGGCAAAACATAACTAAGTTTAAAGACAACATCCAGACAGAAAAACTAGATAGAGATAACCATTAAAATTAAATGCAAACTCTGTGATCATAAGCTGACCTACATGACTACTGTGTACACAGCTTCTCTCATGACCATGGGTAAAACAATACTGGGGAAGTAGTATTTTTAAGTTTCTTAATGTTTTTTTGATTGTCTTTTCCACTTTGTTTGTTTTGTTTTTTCAATTTTTTTCTGAGATTTACAATTTAAACTATCCAAAAATTTTACCTTGACAACTCTTTGTTGCTTGACATGAATAGTGAATATAGCATGCGATCTTGATGATTGTGCATTCATATTTGTGCTGGCAGTGGTTCGGGAAAGAGCTCCTTGTTGTAAACAGTTCAAAGTCTGGAAAAAAATGTATTGAATGTCACTCTATTGCTGATTTTAGAAGATTCTGTAATTATCTATACTTAAAATGTTTCAAACTTTCATTCAAACTTTGTAGTTATATTGTAAAACTCACATATAACCATTAACTTATTTACAGTGAATTCCTAAATCAAGTACTGCTGAGGCAAGCCTCAGTATGGAAGCATGAAAACGAGGTGGGTAAGGATAGAATCTTTAACTAAAATATGGCGATAAGTGAAGCAGAGATGCTTACAGCTCCAGTTTTACTAAAGGGAAGTGATATTCCTGAAGCTAGCCTTGCGAGAAGGAAATCAGCAGGGTTGGAAAATGCTAATGTTTTATTTTGGTGACAATTTATGTGTGATCATGAAAGGACAGGTCATAAGCCTACAGTATGTTTCCTGGAGTTTACATCACGTATATATGTACATGTATATATGTATATATGTAAGTACATGTAAGCCCAATGTAACCTTAATTCCGAATGAAAAACAAAAGATTAGCTTTTCCCAACTCTGCTGGTTCCTTCTCAAACCAGCTTCAGGAATGTCACTTTTCTTTAGTAAAACTAGAGCTGTAGACATCTCCGCTTCACTTATTGCAATATTAGAGTAAGAGATTCTATCCTCACCCACCTAGTTATCATGCTCTCATACCGAGGCCTACCTGAGCAGTCCGCCATTTATGAATCCAATGCATGCATGTAGAACAACACACACCAAATACAGATAAAAACATGTACTATTAAATCTATCATAAGTTTTCATCTGTTGTCCAAGTTGTATATTTTAAGGTTTCCAGCAGTCCAATTGTCAGTACTAACAAAAAGTGTAAGTTTTATTTACCATTTCACTTAAGGTTTGAGCATGTCTCTATTTTCCCAAGGTTGTGATCTAAATACATGTAATAGTGTACATGTACTAAGGTTGAGTGACCAATCATTAAATAAGCATACATATGTACATGTATGCAAAGTGCCAAGTGGCAATATTTTATCATTCCAGTGACAACATCAGTCAGTTAAGAATGAAATCATGACTTTGAAAAAAAACATTCCAACAAGTGTCAGAGTCTGATATGACACAGCTCTAATTTCATATAATTACCTTATGTTCAACCACTGTGAATGCAAACATCACATGGATGAGACGTTTAATTAAGCAGCTCTTGAATTAAAATGTAGCCAAAAGTACACTTATAAAATATAAACATCAAAAATCATTAATATTATTAATTTTCAATGATTTGAAGCAGAAAATAGTGGCGTTCTTATATGTTTCAAGATCTTTGTTTCTTAACAAAACAGACATGCAGTCAAATACATTTATCATATGACAAAAAAATTCAACCAATAATTTTTACTGATTATCTGGGTATATCCAGTTCTTATCTTATAACAAACTCAGTAATCTATTGTCTGGCAGACAGCCTGGTGTTTCATGGGAATAAAAATAATCACAGGTTCCCACCAGAGGCAGCCGCAAATTGTAAACACAAACTGCAGGATGTTATTAAATCGAAATTCACATGCCCAGAGGGCATATATATAAATTTACACCAGTCAACAAATAAAAATTTAAATCTATCAAGCTAATATTTGTCATCCATTCTGAATGGCTTAAGAGTAATTTAAATTTATTCAAATCATAACAATAAAATTCTAATAGAGCATACACTGTATGTATGTATGTAGAACACTTGTCTACAAGGCTATTCTGGGCACTTGTACATGGCTAGGGACGAGTAGAACTGTTCATGGAGTATCATGTTATGTAGCTCAGTGACGTGGTAGAGCATCTGCACTAGTAACGAGAAGGTTATAGGTTTGACTCACATCTGGAAAACTATACAACAGTGCCATCAGAGCTCAATGTTGTGACTGCTGGGGTCCCCATTGCAGCCAAATTTTTTTTCACTGGCAGCTAACTTCCTATGCTTTTCACTGATTGAAATACTTTTGCTGGTGACTAAATCTGAAAACTTAAGGGCCAGCTGCCCCCAAGGGTTTTTCCTGGAAGTTGAACCCTGAACATGGTCTTTAGCACTAAGCATTAAAATTAAACAAGAATATAAAGTAAAAAATATAATGCCTTCTTACATCTTGTGCTGAGTTCACTGGCTTCATTGTCACACCCATGGTATAAATAACCCCATTTGCATCTTCATGAATTTTGACATTGCTTTTACGACCCTACAAAAAAAACAAATATGTCATGAATTAAAACAGCTACAGCAAAAGTATATGTACTGTACTCAGAACAGTCAAAGCTATAGTTAGAGAGGATGCATGGAATCAGGCTATAGTGTACTTTTTCAATATTACTATACACTTGTGCTGTAGGATAAGAATTAAGAGCGTGCAATTAAATAGCATTTCAGAACCTCTTAATTTCAAAAATTTTTTGGATGTCCAAAAGACCTCAATAGACACTTGTCCCTCTGTCAAGTGTCAGCCATCTACTTCCTGAAACTAGCCCTTACTCCCTAAATTAATGAGAACCCTAGCTTTATCTTGTACGGCTTAGTATGGAACAAGTGAAGTTCCCTTGGCAACTGTAAATCCCTCTTACTAACCAAGTTCAAGACCTGTACCATAAGCTACCAACCTTCTATTTACAGTCTAACTGCAAGGCACGTGAGCCATAAATAGAAGAGGAAAAAATGAGGACTCATAATTTGCAGTACTGACTGAGAAGACAAGGTTAGTAGGATATTTATTGTATCTCTGCAGTGTGTCTGATGGGTTCAGGAATGATTTGCATTCACTAAGAACAGCTTTAAAATTTCTGATGCACATCAAAAGTGGAACAGTCAATTTAAAATCATTATTTAGTCATTAGCACATTTTAATACATATTTTAAATTAAAAGAAAGATTTAACTTTCACTTCCTATAAAAGTTAAGAACAACAAATCACGAATTATGGTGAGCTGTACAATAGAATATGGCCCACTAAATTGACCAATCATAGTGTACGTAGTTAGTGAGCGATAAAATATGGTTTGATTATGTAGCAAAGATTAAAATAACCTTGACATCCCAAATAAGAAAAACATATGTCAAATTATATCTTACCCTGTTATTGTCCAAATCAAACAGATCCATAAGCTCTTCATTATAAAGCTGAAAAACAGTAACCAGGAAAATTAATTCAGTTCAGTAGTTCAGATCAAAATTACCAAATCATCCCCAAACTGATTTTCCTCCAACTCAACAGTAGTTCAACCTCAATTAAAATAATATTTGTGATTTTTTTTTTTCATGTACCTCCATGAACTGCACTGTGACTTTAAAATCAGGCTGTGGTTCATTTCTCTCCTTGGCATCATGTTTCCTTCTGTCAATTCCCTCAAATAAATGTGCTACTGCTCTTGGAATGATCCCCTCCTCCTCTGGTGCTGTAGCAATGTCAAAGCCAGTGCCCATTGTGTAAGTCTTGCCTGATCCCGTCTACAAGTCAAAATGTGGTAAATCGGGGCATTCTGATTGGTTCTTGGTCACGATTTATAGCTATACAGACCATTTCCACGGAAACAGTCATCAGCCGTGTATTTTTTTGTCTTTTGCTCTATACATGTAATAAACTACTTACTAACCTAACTTGTTCAAGCCATACTGAGAAACATTGGCCCTCTGTTGTTTTTGTACAGAGCTTGCTGTGCTTAGTCTATATTTCACAAAATCACACCAATATTCTCCAGTACAGCACTCCTACTCTGTTAATAAGAGGTTAGTCTCATTTTATCTGTTTCTCAATTTTCCCAAAATAAACCCAAAAATTAAAAATGGAAATTTATGAATAGCTATTTTCAATGACCAGTAACAACAATACTGACCACGAGTGTTACTTCGTTAAATTTGTGAAATATGCACATTATGTAAAGCGAGTCATTCATCTGTTATGATACAAAGAAATATCCAAAAGGAAATACAGTATGTGGTGCACTTTCACAATAATTACACATGTTCTCACTATAAAGACATTTACAAGCTTCGTGTCTTTGACTGGATGGAACAGATATGAGTAAGTCAAAACTAATTTTCTGGACAATTAACTTGAGTCAACACAGCACTAAACAAATTTCTGCAAAATTCCACAAAATTAATGTTGTGGAACATGTAATTCTTAATTTGGACAACATTTCCAACACCCAAATTAATTTTTGTTTTAGATCATAAACAAAAATTTAAAATTATTGCAAGGCCATTTCATCTTACTAATGTATTTCATAAAAGCTGGCTTCTAATTGAAATTTCTTTTTTCTTGCAACGTATTATTATTTATGTAAATAAGCAATTCTTGTGTAACACAAGTGAAACCAAGCAAAAATCATTAAAGGACCATGACTTAATTTGAAAATACAAATTTAAAAGCATCTGGGTTTCCAAGTTGCAGATAATTAAATCTAAGTTTTTAAACATGTAAAGCTTTATTCCTTGAAAAAAAACTCTAGAAAATCATTACAGGAAAAACATTCAATATTATTAATTTTACATTCAGTATTTGACCTAAAAATAGCTTCATAGAAAATTCAATGAGACATTTGTAACTAAAAGAAAGGATT
>OMLO01001776.1_pt1 | contig 16911 bp, 7 predicted proteins | sample 1674811 | NCBI WGS metagenome assembly OMLO01 (sample SAMN06265003, study PRJEB25207) | coral metagenome | isolation source: Coral host | place: Mexico:La Bocana,Puerto Morelos, Mexico | collected 2008-11-13 | reverse complement strand
GCAGTCAACCATCTAATTTATTCTTTTATTTGAAATACACATTTACATAACAAATCAAGTCAGATGTGAGAAGCAGCTTCCACGTGTCCACAACAGAGGACCTAATCCGCATCAGCATGGAAGGGCCAGAATTGGAGCAATTCAACCCGACATCACCAGTTGTCAAGTGGCTGAACAGTGGCCAAAGATCTTATCAAAAATGGCCAGAAGAATTAATTAAAGTTAGCGAATGTCAGTCATCCACATTCGACTGATTGAAAGAAACAAGCACATAATTGCAATACTAAATAAATACTGATTAATGGTTACTTCTAGAACGTCTGAAGCTTCTCTGACTTTTCCTTTCAGTACTCCAAGCATTCTTATTGTGCTCCTAAAATTTTTACCTGTGCGCCTAAAATTTTGGCCATGCGCCTAAAATTTTGGCCATGCGCCCAAAAATTTACACCTGGTAGCACAGGTGCTCCCAAAGCAAAAAATAAACTTTGAGCCCTGCTCTCCACATTGGAAATGAAGATATCCAACGGGTAGACAACTCCACTTACCTAGGAAGCATGGTTAGTGTGTTATCGCACGTATTAGGAAAGCTCAACAAGCTTTTGCATGCCTCAGAGCAGTCTGGAAGGCAACATCTCTCTCCCTTAAGACAGAGATTAGGATATTCAACTCTAACGTTAAATCAGTACTCCTTTACGGATCCGAAACCTGGTGACTAACTAAACCTCTGCTTTCCAAAGTGCAGACGTTTGTCAACAAGAGACTCCGCCAGATATTTGGTATCTTCTGACCAAATGTCATCACAAATGAAGACCTGTGGGTAAGAACTGGACAGGAAGATGTGGCAATCACGATATAACAAAGAAAGTGGAAATAGATTCGCCATACCTTGAGGAAAGAGAAGGAGAAGAGCACTAGAATAGCCATGAAATAGAATCCTCAAGGGAAAGGAAGCAAGGCAGACCAAAGCAGTCCTGGCAGCAAACAGTAATCAGAGAGCTGGAGAGCATTGGGAAGACATGGGGTGAGGCCAAGAAGATCACGATAAACAGAGTCCGGTGGAAGGCTATGGTGGAGGCCCTATGCCTCATGAGGGGCAAAGAGGATTAAGCAAGGAAAACAATTATCAACTGCAACACACAGATGCTCTCCCGGTTGTTTTTTAGGGAGGGCAGCCATGACACAAGCTAACTATTATAAAAACATTTAACAAAAAGTTGAATAATTAGAATAATCACTGCACATTGAAATAATGGCATTTTACATTGTGCATTAACTTGGATTAGATGTACATTGTACATTCCCTGAAGAACAGGGATGGGGAGTCGTGGATCAGGGGTCAGCTTATGCTGGGTAACTGTGATGCATCTGATGGCTGTGCAGAGCCATAGCAATGGGGAACAAAAGGTGCAAGAGACTAGGGGGGTCTGGGGGCATGCCCCTCAAAAAAATTTGGAAAATCGGAAATGCTATTTACAGTCTTCTCAAAGAGCTACTTAACTTTTGCATATCGTGAATTACTTCCTACATGTACATTGTCTTAGCAAAGCAATGCAGATTGAAACAAAACACATAGCTGACCAAATTTTGCGACTTGTGTTACCATATGTACATATATATATGACGTAACCAAACATTTCATACTCTACTTGTGACTGTTGTGGCTGACACAGCTGCCCTAAATGTAATCTATAAAGGACTTTTGTTGATGGTCTTATCAATAATGATGAAAAGGTGGATCATGTGTACTATTGACACCCGCGATCGAGTGTCGATCGATACTGGCGATCAACACCTCGATTGACACTCGATCGACATCTCAGTCGACCCTCAGTCGACCCTCGATTGACACCCGCTCGACATCTCAGTCGACAGACTTTCAATTTTCGTTGACACTCTATGGAGTGGCAATCGATACTAGCGATGACCACACATTGGATGTCGGTCGACGTGTCGATCGCTACCTTACGGTCGGCTATCGGTAGAATGTCGGTCGTCTGTCAATGATGTATCGGTAGTATGTCAGTGATGTATTCCTCGCAGCATCCCTCCTCCCCGGGGGGAGGGTTACTCCCTTATATGGGCTATATAGGTATGTGCGGCCCCAAAGGGTATGGTTTTTCAGCCCTTTTGGTCATAAATTGGGTATCAATTTTAGCCATTTTGCCGCCATTTTGGTCATAAATAGGGCATCGATTTTTGCACTCTAGTCTTCAATTGGTTTTTTTTTTAGAAGAAGCTACTTCTTCATCGCGCCCTCTTTCTCCCATCCGCGCTTTGCCTTCCTCTACCCCATTAAATGCGTAGATACAGTAGAGCGTAGTAAAGTAGAGCGTAGAGCGGCCAAGTATTGGCCAGGTATCGGCTGAGTATCGTCCGAGTGTCGACAGCCTGTCGACTGACTAGCAGCAGACTATCGCCCGACACATGATTCGGTCGACACTCGACCGACTATTGCCTGTTGTTGGTCGAGTGTCGATCATGTATCGGTCGATATGTCGACCAAGCGGCGACCGACATGTCGATCGCGGGTCGATCGAGGTGTCGATCGCTACCATTGATCGACACTCGATCGCGGGTGTCATTAGTACACATGATCCGAAAAGGTAGCTTCTTCTATTCAAGACTAAAGTACAAAACCCATACACTATTTATGACCAAAACGGCTAAAAAACTATACCATTCACACACCAGCCCAAGCCCCAGCCCCAACCCATACAAGGGAGTACTCCACCTCAGGAGAAAACCATTTACCCTGAATTATATTGCCTTCCCACAGGCCATGTAAAAAGCAGCTATCCTTACTGTGATACACGTATACTGACTACATACCGACTCTCTTTTGTACTTTTTCGTGGTCTCCACTTGTAATGAGACCGAAGCCTTCAGAAAGATTTGACCGTACATCAAGAGAAACAACCTGGGCAAATGCACTGACTCCTTTATCTGTTCTACCACATCTGGAATAGTTGCAATCAGCCCTGCTTTCTATCAGGCAAGCTTTAGACAGCGCCTCAAAGAAGTAACTTTCAATTGTATTCTTGGTGCTCTCTTGACTGGCAAAGCCGTGAAAATCCCATCCAAGATACGCCATCTTTATAGCTATATGCCGTTTGTGGTAGCGAGTAAAATCAAATGATTTCTGCTTTCTAGATCCACTGCCTTCACTAGCTTTCTTGTTCATTCCATCGTCAAGGTCTTTCGATGAATTGTTCTCCACAGGCGCTTTGCGATCCGGATTACAAGCATTTGTTGGATCTGGTTGTTTTTCAGCGTCAGAGTTGGTATAAAGCTTCTTCCACAGTTCTTTCTTCTCTCTGGTAAGCACTACAATCCTGTCAACAAGATCCTCTTTGGAAAGTGATAGCAACTCTGATATTTCATCAACTGACATGTGGTCATGAGAATCCATATGGAAATTGAATTCTTTTACTCCAGCGTATGATTTCAGACGGAAAAACTGTAGTTACAGTGATTTAAAAATTCTTGTACGAAAAAATGGTGTAAACGGACATTTTCGCATGTGCTTCTGTAAATAGTTCTTCCTTTGAAATGTGAAGACCCTTTATATGACAAGATTCTTAAGTAAACTAGTAACCGCTGAGTTAATAGGAGCCCGCATGACACAACATAAAAAATGGCGGCTATCTGTCAGTCAGTGCGGCAATCTGCAAAACGACTCTCTGGGCTCGGTTTAACAAGAGTCTGCCGCCAAATATCGCCTCTGATCATTAAAAAGGTAACAGTAACATCAACCTTTGTTCTTGCAAAAAAAACACAGATCTGGTTATTCTAGTAGAAAGAAAAATTGAAATAGAGTACTGGCTACCCAGAAAAGAAACACTGTACAAAGGCAGTCATTTAGGATATTAAATGTACTGAAATGATGGTCAATGTACCTTAGGATAAAAAATACAAAGCGTCTACATGATAAATAGCATAATTTCCCAGAGACTGACTCAAAACTGAAGATAAATCTAATCAAATTAAACTAATTTAAAGATAATACAAGCATGTCTAAATGTCGGCACACACAAGGGGATGAGTCCATCCAACTACATGTAGTCCTTGCAACTAGTCTCCAGCTGAAGAGTTTACCCAGAGGGATTGGTCGCAAGGACTTGTCCCACAAACAGTTCACATGAAGTATTTTGTGGAACAAGTTGCAGGGAAGAAACTAGAATTGAATTTGTGGCACTACTTATAGGAGCCAAATTTTAGTCCTTGTGATTTTTTGGCAAAAATGGCTAGTTCACATGCTGGGACTAACTGAATCAATCAATCAATCAATCAATCAATCAATCAATAACTTTATTAATTTGGCAAGTACATTCTAGCCAAAGACAAAAACCCTCTACTAATAGGGGACACATAAAATTAATAATGTCCCCACAACTTGTTGCAGGGTCTAGTAGCAGGGACTAGTTCCCCCTGTGTGTGCCAAACTTAATATAGAAGAGAATTACAAGCTAGAGAAAGAAGTGGGATAAAATGTTATGACACACAACTAAAACTACATCTATTGTTTGTCTGAGCTTTGCTTGGTCATAATGTACATGTAATAATTATCATAATGCTATTAATTGTAATAAATTGCTGTCAAAGTTTGCTTTCACTATAGTGCAGTGGCACAGTATCAATAGAGTAATTTTGATGCTGCCATCATATACATGAGTTGCCCAGATTGTATTATAAATATTATCTTTTTCTGGACTGAAAGTTATCCAGTACTTCATCTGGAACAAAAGAATGCTACATTGTTTTATTTTTATTCTTTATTTGAAACAATGCAGAATTCTTTTCATCAATCACATGAAGTTCCACTGCATGCCAAGTATGGTGGGCGTAACACTGTCACATTAATTCCGGGAGATGGTATTGGTCCAGAGATGGTCACTGCAGTGCAAGATATATTCAGGTGCTTTTGTTTTACCATGCTCTTCTATCTTTCTCAAGTACAAATGAGTAGTTCAGACATCAGTTTGAAACAAAAGAAATCAAACTTGTGGTGTTGGCAGTCATGTTTAAGATTACTAGCACAGAGTTTTAGAATTTGATTGTATGTTGTCCATCAAACTGGAGATGTCACATACATTTACATTCATGTACAGTGAAACCTTTGTTAAATGGACACCCTTGAGACCTTCCCAGGTGTCTGATTAATAAAGCTTTATATTCACTGCACAATGTTTGTTAACAATTAACATTCAGTGGTTCCTCTGTTCTGAAATAAAGTTCCAGATTGTTAAGGAAGCTATCCAGAGTTCAAGTTCATCAGCTTTCATTACCACCTTTAATTTGTTTGTACTAATGCCCTTTCTAATACAGCAACGATAATACGGGTACATTAAATTGACTATTTAAAGGATGTAATCCATTGCCACAAATTAGCCAGATACATGTACAACATATTTTAGTGTCCACCTCCGCTCAATAGAGACATTTACTGAATAGGAGTTCATTTTAAAGGGAAATATACAATGTTAAATTCAGGACCAAGGCTAAGTGTCTGCCTACAGGTAATGGAGGTTTCATTGTATTTGAATGTGTTTTCTCTTTTAAGTTGTTGCCCTACTGTCTTCTAGGTATATTGGAGCACCAGTGGATTTTGAAGAACTGAATTTAAGGTATATACTTGTCTATTTGACACACAGGAACAGTCTGAGATTACTATACTTATTACGTTCTAAAGAGAAGTTCATTTGGTACCACATGTACCAGTAACTAATGTTCTGTCATTAATCTGGCTAGGCTTGTGCTAAGCTCAGTTGGTCATCACAAAAACTACTGGTAACCTACATTGTAAAGTTAAATTATGGAAAATATTGCTTTGGATACTCTGTAAAAAATTTATAATTGAATTCAACATAGACAGAATAACCTCACACCTCGGTCCACACCCACGAGACCGGCATGTAACAATCTTGGCAGATTAAGTGAACAGGTAACACCCCTTAAAATTTACTGTAAGTGTAACAAACATTTTGTGTTCATTTGTCACTGTTAGTGGGCTAAACTTAAGTGATGAGGATACGTTCAGTGACACCTTGGAAGATGTTGTAACCTCAGTGAAGAGGAATGGAGTAGCAATGAAGGGTACTGTATCAAAATGACTGTTTTTACCAATCCCTTTTTTTTTCTCAACAGTTTATTGCATAATTCTAATCTCATGCATGAGGTTTCATGTTATTTGTTTTTAGTTAAGTTGTAAACATTTTTTTTTTTTACTGCCAAGTGTGATGGCACATTCAATATCACCTTCCTTTGATGTTGATACATGCAGATATTTTGTCTGGTCAAGTTATCAATTTCAAGTAATGGCATGGTTAGCTGTAGAAATTATGTCCCAGTGACTAAACATTTAGAACATTCTGTCATTATGATAATAACCCAGTAGAGTGTTTTCAGTGGGTTTGCATTTGCCTATCAATATGATCTTTGTTATCGTATTCACTTCAGGATATTATAAAACAAACATTAACATCCAAAAAATCTATATGCAGAGTGAGAGTGACAGGTATCCTCCTGCATCTGATTACATGATACAACTATGCATACATGTAAGTGTACACAAGCACAATTTTAAAAACATTCATTTGATGTTTCAGTTTGTTACCAAATTGTTCACTTTTCTATTGTGTTTGCTTTCAGGAAATATTTTTACTCCATTAGATAACCCTACTTTTAAGTCACTCAACGTTGAATTACGGTGAGCATCACCATGGTTGTATAAATGTAGGAATTATATGCAAGTATTATGGTACTTACTTACTTACTTATGCGTCCGATGGCGCGATGAGGGCCGATGATGATTGTAACACTGCATGTAGCTTTAAAGAGGCTGAAGGCAATAATGATCAGAAGACGTAACCACACTGGATACATGACAACTTATAGATGTGAGTAGACTGAACACGGCCAATCCAAGGAGCATCTTTCCTTAGGGACATTTTTCAGAGTGCTTCATGGTTCCTCCCCTACAACTGGGGTTATGTAAATACTATTTATTTTAAGCAAGGAGGTCTGGCTCAAGTAGTCTCAATTCTACTTGTGATTGTGGCAGTGCAACACATGTAACAGAGATGTATCCATTTACTGTGGAATCTTGTATTTCTAGGATCCTCAATCCTTAAGTGATAACTTAAAATTGGATTTGTTTCACTCTTAATCATTTTTTTTTTTACCTAATCCCTTGAAATACCAATTTCTTTAACTGAGTTTCATTTCCCTATAACATTCAAATTTCATTGTAATTTTGTTTGGATCTAATGGTGCATACACTTATTATAATTTACATTTGTTTCAGTCGGCAGTTGGATCTATTTGCCAATGTTGTAAGATGTAAATCTATACCAGGGATCCCAGTGAGGTATGGCACTGTTTGTCTCAGCTCTTTTCATCACCCCTAGCTCTCTGTGGAGTACGGGACAACCCTTGGATGTGGTGTAAAATATCCAGTCGTAAATTGCAGATGTCACAGTTGTTCTCCAATTGACATTCTTTCTGTTGTTGGGATTCTGACCTCCCCTACTTTGTGTTTGCTTGTGGATTCCAATGCCTGAAGGGAACTTTCTACAGTACTCAACAAGTGAAGTTCATACATAAATTATATTTATAAATAAACAATACAAAGAATTGTGCATATGGTTCATATTCATCTTACCAGACAAGTATAGTTCATTTACATTATGTATGTACTGTATATTCAGAAATGTGTTTCAGCTCGATCACTTCAAAGCTTAAGCTATTAAAAATATTGAATGCTCTGTGTGAAGGAAATGCTGTCTAGTTTCATTTCACTTGCTGGTAGTTTCATTTTATCTGTGAAATTATATCAGGAGATGTACATGTACTATGTTTACAATACTGAGTGATGAGTATGGAGAATTAATTATGTTAAAATACAAGATGTTCAAATGAACTAAATGGTAAAATACATACTGGTTTATTCTTAACAATGTTGCTCTGTTTTGTAGACATGGCGATGTGGATCTGGTGATTATCAGAGAAAATACAGAAGGAGAATACAGCCACATTGAACATGAAGTATGCATCAGCCATCTTTAATTGGCTGTTTTAGTCTTTTCGTAGTAGAGCAAGAGTGAATATGGCATTACCTGGTTATTGTGTGTAGCCAACTTATGCACTCTTGTGAAAATTCTTGCAACGCTTCTGGAATCATATGAGAAATCATCAGTATTGATATAAGACAATCAGGAAGATAAGAAAGTGTTACTCCATGAAATGAACCCTTTGAAAGGTTTCCAAAATTTAATAGTAACATTCACAAGACTTCTGTCTCATGAAAGTGTTTCAGTATTGCAGAAGAGCTGAAGTGTCAGCTTACAGCCAATACTGATAAAGACCCTTCCCCTTTCCCAAGATACGAAGACCAAAGCAACTTATATGGCTCTAATCTTTGTTATTAATTTTGTTTGGTTATCTTGTAGAATGTTGATGGGGTTATTGAAAGTTTTAAGATCATAACAGAGGAGAAATCTACCAAAATTGCAAAATATGCTTTTGACTTTGCTGTGAAACATGGACGAAAGAAAGTGACAGCTGTTCACAAGGCCAACATCATGTGAGTTTCCAAACCTGACTTATGTAGTAATCCAATAACATAACATAATATGATAGTCATGATGGGAGATCACAATCAAGTAAACTTTAACAACGTTCCATAAGAGATCTGCTACTTGGTAGTGTAGTCACTGACAGTTAAGATTTTAATTAACATTTATCCATTTATATGACAATGTTGATGTCAATCAAAGAGATTTTATTCTTTTTTTTTACTGAAGGAAACTTGGTGATGGTTTGTTCTTGCGATGTTGTGGTGAAGTCTCCAAGGACTACCCTGACATTGAATACAGCACTATGATCATTGATAACTGTTGTATGCAGCTTGTTTCCAATCCTCAGCAGTTCGATGTGATGGTGATGCCAAACTTGTATGGCAACATAGTGAGCAACATTGGAGCATCTCTTGTAGGTGGACCAGGCATTGTTCCTGGTGAAAACATAGGTGGAGATTATGCTGTGTTTGAATCGGTATGGACTTTATTTTGTTACGTCTAGATGTAATAAATGTGAAAACATAGGCGCAGACAGTTAACCCTTTAAGGCCTAAGGGGTCTCCCTTTGATGAGTAAAATCATCTGGCGTTAGACAAAGTAAAATCTATAAGACACACTAGGACTTAAAGGGTTAATAGAGGAAAATGGTTATGAAACCTGGCAAAGTTCTTTGTTGTACCAGGGAGGTGGGAGGGAGATGGAGATGAATCTGAATAAATTAGCATGTTTTCACACCTTGATGTTCCGTACGCTTCATCGATAATCGGATTCCGTAAATTTGAATGGTCATATGATTAACATATGCAGTAACCATCGAGACAATTGCAACTCAACCTCAACAGGCGCCATTGTTGATATGCGAACATGCCAAAATATGTCCAACTTCTACGGCTGAAAATCATATGATTTTCTCTCGGAACGGAAAAGTTATCTCCTGTCCGACATACATCACTATCATAACTCTCAGGATCTCTTAGGCTTTAGGCAATCGAGAAAATACTAAGGGAGCATACTTAAACACTATTCGTAGATTCTTGGCTAAACATTGCACAGTCAAAACAATAGCCTTTTTGGCGCGACACCATACGCAACATCTCTTTTCGAAGATGTAGCTTTCGACCAATCAGAACGCTCTATTTCCGATAATTTATTCAGATTGATCTCCATCTCCCTCCCACCTCCCTGGTTGTACATGTGCATTTTTGTTTGCCATTTTGGGGCTTGACTCTGTACAAAACCTGCAAAGTACAAAAGGTGGTTACATGTGCTCATACAACTACTGAGTCAATAGAAGCATTGCAATTATGTAGTTCATGCTCAGTCTATGAATATTATACAAATAAGGTGCAAGGTCGAGGATCTTCCAGCAAAAATCTGAGCCTGTTTGTTTGCCTTTTTGAGCTGCATTGCACTTCCTCCCTCTATTAACTATGGTGGATATTATGCTGTGTTTGAATCTGTGAGGACTTAACAAAAGAAAACTAGTTTGTAATGCTGAAGTATGTCTTGTGGGTTAGTAAATACAAACTTGTTTCTTGGTAGTGTGGGAATGTCTATGGTCGATGCACTGGAGAACATGAAGTCCATGGTCATATATTTTGTCTCAGTATTATTGTGGTGTTTTTGTCATTGAGGGTTCCCGTCACACAGCTCTGGACATAAGAGGAAAGAACATTTCAAATCCTATGAGCCTGCTGTTTGCCAGCACACTCATGCTGGAACATTTGGGGTAAGGAGAGAAAAGCAGGTCTTCCAGGTCAAAAGTATTCATAGATTTTATAGTGCTGCGCGCATTAAGTCAAAATGTGGTCATTTCACATGATTTATTTATTTATTTATTTATTTATTTACATTTGTTTATACACGGTAAAAAATCATCAGGTCAATAATAATTATATACTATAGGTTATAATGTATATTAATACTCATAAGTTACAAATAAACAATTTATGCTAAATACTAATTAATAAGTATTAATGCAGTAAATCCTAATTTAAAACATTAAACTAATTCTGTTTTCCATGAATGCTGTGTCTCATTTTGCAACTTACAATGTTGTGATTTCGATAGAAACTTTGTTTTTAAATTGATTAAAAGATTTTATCGTCCTGGAATTTGCAGGGTAGGCTGTTTCAGAGAGCTGCACCACTGTAACTAAAGCTATTTTTCAAATAGTTAGTTCATGGAAGAGGCACAACCAGTTTGTTTTCAGAATCCCTTAAATAAAAGTGCATTCCACTACGTTTTGCATAGCTGAGTACGGCTACGATATTTACTACGATGTATATGTTGTAGTTAAAAATTAAATTCAGGTAAAAATAATTTTAACCTACTTTGATTCTCAATTTCCTTTGTCTTCTAACCCTAATTATTCATAATCAAAGAATAAGTAATTATTCATAATCAATGAAAAAGTAGGGTTAAGAGACAAAGGAATTTAATTTTTACTTGGATTTAATTTTTAACTACAACATATACGTACGTGCGGAGCACTGTTTATTGAACTTTATCCTAACGAATATCTCAAACAAGGACCTTCAGTAATATCCCAGCAACTGATAACCTGACATGACTGTAACCTTGTAAAGTCCAACCAGATAACAGAATAATGGTAGCTACAGAATTCCATTTGTACATGGTATAGACATACTTGATTGCTCTCAGTCTTCTCTTTCTCCCACGAGGAGAGGGACAGGTATAGAGATATCAGACCACTTGCACCATCCTTGAATCATACCAGGACACGACAAGCTCTATGCATGGTCTGTAGTTACAATAACCTGTTGTACTTTGTTCTGTTTCAGATGGAATGCTTATGGTGACCTGATTCACAGTGCTATCTTAAGAGTTGTTGAAAAAGGAGTGGTAAGAATATTTCTCTCTAAGTTGTCTTTACTACATGTATTGTCTTGTTGGTTTTAGATCTGTCCGCCTGTGTACAGTCCCACCCTATCAAGCCAACACTCAGCTGTAGTGCTGGTCATGTGTTGGCGTCTTGTTTAAGTTGATTCCTCTAACGATTGGGATTTTCGTTTCTCGAGTGTTTCCTCTGCTAAGCTAAACTTAACGTAAAAAGTTTGCCTTGGCTCCACTCAACCCCTTACCTTGGTAAACAGGGACTGTCCTCGACACGTTGACTTGCGCCCTCGGATTTGCGCAAACGTTTTTACTGATTTTACGTCTTCAAACTAGTTTATTTTTTCTTCAGAAAACCACCGATATTGGAGGCGAACATTCCACTACAGATTTCCTTGAATGTTTAAAAGACGAAATCAGTCAGATGGCTAGAGTTGGTAGAATGGAATAGAATTTAAAACTGCTGCTGAGTTCTTTATGTTACAGCAAATGTACAATTCATGGAACTTGTTTTTAGATTACAACTTTTGAAAGTGCCGAGTGTTGTTTGCGCAAAGAAGATATTGTAAAATATAGCAGAGAGATTTACCATTGTACGCTTCTTACTGATTTCAAGTTGTTTCGTGCAGTTTTCTTGCCTTCGTGCAGTTGACTTGCCTTCACCGCAGCCACAAGAGGCCCTGGATTTTACGCAGGATATATAGATTATCGCTTGTTATTTGCTAGAACTTGCCTATTTAGAATCAGTTGTAAAGAATAAACTGTTAAGCTGAAATTAAACAATTTTTAAAACTTCAACTTTGGTTCAGTTAGAACATGCAGATGAAAAGAAAAAATAGGATGATTTTAGACCTGAAATATTGTATTTAGAGTCATTCATAACTTGCTTCCGAACCTTAGAACAAAATAATTGACTTGATGCTTCATTTTTTTCCCCATAAGCCTGGAAATTTGATCCATCGAAAAAAATATAAAGTAACAAAATAAGGCATAAGAAGGATATAGTTTGGTCACTAAAGAAATCAAACAAAGCAACAACGCTGACGATAGGGATGGATAAGTATTTTTATTTCGTTATTTTATTCCCGTAGGCCTGGGAGACAGTCCTTTTGACTGTGCAGTTAGACTATTTATGATACCTCAGTTCAAACTAACATAGACTCTATCGTGAATCATGCAATATAAGTCAAAAATAGGAGAGCACTGCCGGTGGGAAAGATCTCCTAGAAACCGAATAAAGTTCTCACAAAGATTATGGCAAGAGCGTAAGAACCGTCAAATTTACATGCAAAGTTCGTGCGGCAGTGGGTGCTATGCTCAGACGGAGTTCTTTCTATCTTTGTGTAACTCGGAAGTGATTGTCATATCAGTACGGTTAATCCGTTTTTTCGCTCTTGTTAAGCTTTGATTTAAAATCAAGATGAGACCAGCTTACCTAGATTTTTGTCATATTTTAGTAGTTTGAGTTGAACGGGGCGTATGTTCTTTCAAGAAAAAGTCCACTTTTAGCGTAACCTGAGAGGGAAAGTTGAAGTGCCAATCCTTGTACTCAGGCGTCTGTGGAATAACCAGTAGCTGTCTTGCTGATTCTTCAGTTCTCACTGAGTGAGACTCTAACGTGATGAATAACAAACCAGAATATTAACATTGTCTTTCCTAGACTATGACGCCATGAGAATTATCCTTAGTTAACCTCTTGCTCTGGCTGACGGTCAGTTTTTATGATACATAATACGTTTACTGAGTTTCTCTGCTTGCCAGCTACGTGCAATCGCTGCTGAAAAGCCGGCACAACAACGAGGTTAAGTTCAAATAAGTCAGTCTCAAATGAGCCAGCTTAGAGGAAAAATATCGCGTGCTTTATCCTGACAAAGAATTATTAACAACACGAAAAGCATTTACGTCGACTTTCTAAGTCAGTATGGTGAAGTTACGGTACACTATCTTACTATAGTGTAAATGACATTAGTTGAAGCCAGAAAAAAATTCACAAATTTTGTTGCGTTCATTGAAGTTCTTTAATTTTAGTTTTTTGATCTGATTGTTTTCGCCGGTATCTGTTTAAGAATGAAGGATCCTGTCGTCTGTACCGATGGCTTATGAAGTTTCACTTCTGAATGCACGCTTGTGTAATGCCGGGAGCTGTTCCGCTACGGATTGTTAGTTGAGTTTGTAGCGTCAGCAGGCTAACACTGAGACAGGCAAAAAAGCGTACACTAACAATTAAAGTCATCAGTTGCATTCGCGCAAAACCTAGTACCTTAGAAGCTAAGCCGTTACTTTACGTTTTCTACTAATTGACTTTAAGCGCCCAAAATTTGACATTTACCTAAGATATTAAGAAATCGGTAAGCCCACGACACTACATTAATCAACAGACTGATCTTTACGTTTCTGAAGCGTCATGCCCTTACTATCCCCCTTAAACATATTGAGTTACTATCCGGTAACTGGCTGTAAATTCTGTTAAGACACAGATGCAAAGATACGTGAAAAGGGTGACCTGTAAATTTTCATTGTAATCTCTGCAGAGAGCTGAGCTTGAAAAATATATATGGGGAGAACTGTCTTCCTGTTTGTAGTAATGCGGGTAGCCGGAAGGGATTGTCTTTTAGCCGTCTCAGATTGATGGAGGTTCAAGGCTTTTCAAACATCTCACTAAGAAAAGAAAAAAGATAACCATTAGCACTGTAATGATATTGATTTATTAGCCATAGTTCTTCAATTAACTGAGTTATCACTCTTTCATTCATTAGGAAAAACACCATCCGAAACATAGCTAGCCAGTGAAGCACGTGGATTTAGTTACAGCACAGCATAGCGGTCACAGGAAGGAATAATTTATAAGTTACTATCTACAAGAGACTTAGTCTGTTGCTATTTTGCTAGGTTTCAATTTAAGCTGTGGGTGAACATTCTTGTTTCGTCAACCAGAATGCATTTACTGAAAAATTTTCCTAGGATCATCCTAGGTTTCTTTTAACTTTTCGGCCTCGTTTAAATGTAGTTGATCAAGCGAGTGAATCAATAACAACACCTCTGGTGCTAAATTGAGGCCCTCAATAATTAAGCTCGCTATACACGAACAACTTCATGTTCTCGTTTCTGTTGGAAAATTCAGAAAGCCTTGACAAAAAAAAAAATCAATAGTTCAGGCCGTCAAAAGGTTTAAGGCCAAACCAACTGAGGTAAACTGATGACAAGGCTTTATCATCGGAATTTCCTATGAAGTGGTAATCAGTTTATTAAAAACACGCATCTCAACCAGTACATAAATAGAGTAACCCAGCGAATAAATATATCAAAAATATGCATAAAAAGCTACCCTCCGATAAGAAGCAAATACAAAGCAATGTGAATTATTTAAAATTTGGTTGTGAAGACATGACGATACTTCTTTATCTGACTATCAGCAGAAAATGATCTCTTGGCATTTATCGCAATGTAAGGTCGAAGAACCGTGGCACCAAAAAAAACTGATAACTTCACTTTATTTATACATGGTAACATTCTTTCAGCATAGTTTAAAAGTGCAATATCTAAGTCTCCGTAACTATTATTAATATATTATGATAAGAAAAAAAACCTATCGAATTACTACAGCTGCTTTTCAAGGATGCCGCGTATCATTCGAAGCTGTAATGACGCATTTTGTCTTTTATTTCGCCTAAAGGAACTGTAGATCATGAGAAAGGCTGTTCCAAAACAAAGCACCCCTGTAGGAAAAACTCTCTTTAAATCAGTAGTCGGTAAGGGGTTGTGGAAGAGACAGTTTATTCTCAGAATTTCTCAGTTGATACGAAGTAATATCATTTCTAGATACGAATCGAAGTAGATCCATGTGAAGTTTTTGAACATCATAACAGAGGTGGCTACTAGCCTTTGATGACTCCGTTTTCGCCAGCCGAGTGCCAGTTGTTCACTCTATGGATCACGACTGACAGCCAATGAGCAAATAGGATTTATCCAATCACATTGTTGTACGAAGAATTCTGACCGACTCCCCATTCTCTCCCGCCCACCACCCCCTCACGTCTGGTTGTAGTAATACTCACAAACGAAATTGAGTGAAGTGTCAACCCTGGTATTGCAAGAAACGCTTCTGGAAAGGTTTTCACAATTTGTGGGCTATTTTTAGTTTGTCCCAACACAGATGTGCCAATCATTCCTGATTTACTTCTGACTTAATCAGATTAATTCTTTTAACCTCATCTCTCGTGCTCCGGTGCCTGTCGTGACAAACGTTTTACCTGCAGTGGATGAAAGGACAGTAAGCTTAAGACAAGTGCTGTCGGAATTCTTACTTCCTGTCATGAAGTTTAAGTTAGTTCAGGCCACGTTATGTATGAACGTTCAATCCCAAATTGGAATATTCTCCTTTTTGATATAGTCAAATAATAATTCGCTTGTCCTAATTAGGTATGAATCGTTGTTACTGCACAAGTCTGCTTGATCATATTTTAGATATGAGATCAGACGTTCACTCTCTTCAATATACATGTGTATAAACGAGGTGCCATTTAGTTGAACTGGGAAAAGTTAATACTGAGATATCAATCAGGAGAAGATATACCTAAAAATAGTGTGATAAATGTTGCCTGAGTAAAAGGAAACCTTCAGTGATTTCCAAGAGATACACTGTGACCACATTACGTTGCCATTTAAGGAACTTTCAATGTGCACCTAATTAAGGTGTTTTTCCTTGATAATTTAATTTACTGAAACACCACAGCTCTAGCATTGCAAGGATAACCATACAACTGACATTTTTTATCAAGAGGGTTATCTGGCATTCCAAGCAACAAACTGACTTATCATGGGGTTTTAATTTAGGATGAACAGGAAACTTAAAATCCAGCACGCGACAGCCGTCTTATAACACAGTGTAAAGGAGCGAGTCAAAACGTAAGTACGTAATAAGAAATCTGACTATTATAGAAAGCTGAATGTGATTTTTTCAATCACTTACCATATACGTATGTGTATGTATTTGCTCATTTTGCCACCTGGGTCGTGTACATGTTTAACCCTCTGCCGGTATGGAGACACGTGCACAGCCTGCTCAAACGCTAATCAACATTTCCCTGCAACTGATATAAATGGCTTTAATTTACTTTGCTTCTAAAATTGTTAAGCGGGTTAATGCCTTAGAGACTTCCGTTGTTTGTTAAGGGAGGGTTGTCTTGTGTGCTCATTTTATTTTTGCTTTTTATTTAACTAAAGAAAAAAGTCAAATGAAATTTACGATAGCCAAAATCCCAGAATAGTCTTGGAAAGTTGGTCAATGGGAGAAGATCTGCAACATATTTTAGCCGAGCAAACATTAGGCGCATCGAGCTTTCACTTCAACACCATGCTCTACGTGATCACAGTACTCGATGCTGAATGACACCATTTAAGGACATTCCCCAGTATTGCACTGCGCATCTCCTACTGCGCACAATTTCACACGCGATTAGCGCGCGCGCATTAGAAAATG
>OMLO01001775.1_pt1 | contig 16917 bp, 14 predicted proteins | sample 1674811 | NCBI WGS metagenome assembly OMLO01 (sample SAMN06265003, study PRJEB25207) | coral metagenome | isolation source: Coral host | place: Mexico:La Bocana,Puerto Morelos, Mexico | collected 2008-11-13 | reverse complement strand
TGCCGAAACATGTCTTTAAAAATAGTTGTACGTTTTCTTCAATATTTATCTATATTGCTAGTATTACGACCTTATAATAATAATAAATATAATAATAATAAACAGTACCAGTTAGTGACAAGATTTTAATGCAAACAAAAAGAAAATTATCAGGTAGGGGTAATGGATATAAGTGAACTTCTTTACATTTCCACAGAATTACATTTACATGTACATAATTATGTGCATCAATGTTGTTTGCTAATTTGTACCTGAATAGCACCTTTCGATCAATTCGTCCCTGATGTCCTTCTTCTTCCTCACTTGATATCACAGCCTATAGACAAAAAACATTACATGTACATGTAAGTCTGCATACGAGCCAAGTGGTTTCAGTAGCATGAAGTGACTCGGAATATTCCTACTCCCCCCTGGATGGGATGCTAGTCCATTATGCCATTGCATTGTGAGAGTAAAGTGTCTTGCCCAAGAACACAATTCAATGTCCCTGGTCAGGGCTCAAACCTGGGACGCTCACTCTGGAGTCAAGCATGCTAACCATGAGACCACTGCGGCTCCACACAGCCTATAGACACAGTAGTTCAATTATGCACTTTGAAATCAAACAATTCTTTGACCATGTTTATTCATTGCCTTTGTTTGTGTCCTCTAGCTCTTACCATCAAGCTGAATTTTAATACATCGAAAGTGGCCTATTGGAAGTGGCACATCCCACAAAGAAGCTCTCTGTTCACTGTTTGTGGATCAATTTGAAATTAAAACTACAAATTTATCTTTAAACTGCTATGAAGTTGCCATGGAATAATGACAGTGACCAAGCAACCTTGCAGCCTCAAAACATTCATTTAGACATTCATAGTTGTCTTCTGGAAAATACTCTCTTTGCGTGCTGCATTAATCTATAAATCACTGTAAAGCTAATAAACTGTAGAATCAGAAAATACATGTAATGATATTTTGCCATTGTTTTGTTTTGTTTTGATAGTCTTGAAAGGTACTTGCATGACTTCAAATGCAAAAAATGGCCATTTACTAACTTGAATTACCAGCATTTGCGTTACATCAGACATACAAACTGACTAGACTATGTCACTCAAAAGATAATGGGCTAACAAAGTATGGTCAGGTTTTTTCAAAACATGAATTTCTATTGCTTGCTAAGTAAATCCTAAAAAACGTAGTATTTATAACTACTCTCCATAACAAGGGAAAAAGACAAATGATAGCAGAATAGCCTTGAACAGCCAATCTCTCATTTATTTATTTATTTGTTAAACATAACTGAATAAAAAATACATTTATTTATTTGAAGGGGAAGGGAAATAGTTGTATTAAATAAAAACTGACTACATCTGGGAATTTATGTGCCATTAGCATTAAATGATTGGTTACTAGCCATCAACAGGCAATCAGTGTACAACAAAACATCTATTTTAATAATACCATCTTGTTAGCCACTGTAAGTTTAGCAAGATACCACCTTGTGATCTTTTAACTTGCTTGAAACAGTGTTATAAACAGTGAAAGATGCTAAGTGAGTTGAGTCAAATGGGAATATTATTTTATACATTAAAACTAAACTTGTAACACTTTTCAAAGCAGAGGAAATGAGCTTCTGAAGAGGCTGCAAGGTCAGATATCAAGGATTAAATTTGCCGGTAATTCCAACGTAGTCAACTTTTGTGCCAGAGGAGGGCAGCAATGAAACATCATCTTGCAATTTGTGCTTACATTCTAATTTGGGAATGCCAAGATTGTGCAAAATCCTTAGTCTATACATGTAGCTTAAAGGATGAAAGCAATCAACAAAAGCAAAGATTTCTGAAAAATTGCAAGATGCAGCAAAATGTGAGTCTGCAGTTGAAATTGCTACAAAAGTTGTTACTGTTCAACTCAAGGATTGACAAATTTTAAATTGGCTTATCAAACAGTTTGTGGATCCTTGACTAATTATGTTTTGTGTATACTAATTCACATTTTAAGTTTTCAACAAATTTTTTTAGAAATTTCAGATAAAGTAGAAGTCTTGAATTTGGAGTGAAAAAAAATATATTTTGGACAAGATTGGCCCTTGAAGATCTACAGGAATCTTAAGAAAAATAAACTTCAAAACAAGGTGTTCATGAGACTGTGAAAATACATCAGGCAGAAATATAGTTACGTACAAGTTCAGCATGCAAGGAAGATTCCAAACTAAACATAACACAGAACAATAAAGAAGGCTACCTTTTGAATTGGAGGAGTTCCTTCAACCACTTTCATCTTCTGTAGATATTCCAGTATAATTGCTTTCCTCTTAAGCTTTCTATATGTGACCCTCTCAACTGAACCAAAACCAAACAAAAAGTAAGATGTACCATTTCCTGTTTCAACACTTAAGCTAAGGTAAGGTTAAGTCTGCATAAAAGCCAAGTGACCCATCAAGCCGGAGCTTCTCCCGGTTTCATAGCATGAAGCGACCAGGAGTATTTCTACTCCCTCCTAGATTGGATGCTAGTGCATCACAGAGTAACCCCCTGCATTAACTTCAATGTACCTATTTATACCCCCTTGGGGACTGAGACACTGTGAAAGTAAAGTATCTTGTCCAAGAACACATCACAATGTCCCTGGCCAGGGCTCAACCCAGACCACTCTACCAGGAAATGAGCACACTAATGTCTTCTAACCATATTATTATTCATGTTTTCATAAGATAATACTAGCAATAAAGATAAACATTGAATAAAACAAACAACTGTATTAAAAGATATGTTTTGGCATGCTTGTGCCACAAAGAAACATGGCTAAATAATTTTAACAAGGCTGACATTTTACTCTATAAGCATTATGTTGATGATACTTTTTGCATTCTTAAAAAATAATGAGCAGGATGCTATGTCCTTCTTTGAATTCATCAACACTCAAGATCCCAACATCAAATTTACTTTCAAGAAACAGAACGATAGTAAACTTTCTTTTTTGGATGTTTTGATTGGCAACTCTTCGCATGACTGCGTTTTTTCAGTTTTTCATAAAAAACCTACACTGGTCTCTTAACATATTTTTTTAGTTTTAATCTGTTCCGCTATAAAATTGGCCTTAACTGAACTCTCATTGACAGAACTTATAAAATCAACAACACTTCTTCCAGTTTTAAAAACGATTTGATCAAGCTTTCAGACACGTTCAAACGTAATTCATTTCCTTCACACATCATCGACAAAACCTTCAAGCGGTATCTTAACAAGCCTTCTGATGAAAAAAGCTGCAACATTAATGATTAAAACAATACATGCTATTTTAAGCTTCATTTTATCAGCCAGTACTCTAGAATAACGGAACTCAAACTACGGCAATTACTTAAACGTTTTTGCGAAACAGATCTCAATATCAAATTAGTTTTAAATACTTCTTTCAAAATCAAGAATATGTTTTTAAGGTCATTCCCCAGTATTACACTGCGCATCCCCTACTGCACACAATTTCACACGTGATTAGCGTGCGTGCATTAGAAAATGGCAGCATTAGAAGATGGGATAAGCATGCCAAAACATGTCTTTGAAAACAGTTGTACATTTTATTCAATATTCATGTTTTATGAGTAATTAGGGTTAAGAGACAAAGGAATTTCATTTTAACCTGAATTTCATCTTGACCTGTAACATACATGTGTACACATTATTTAGAAAAATAACATTATGTACACTACTAACATTACTGACAATATTAACATAGTGTATTTTATTGAATTGAGAGCAAACAATTAATTTCACTCAGGCTTAGACACACTCACTGAATAATTATTAGAAAACCATAAAGTAACATGTAAGGTGTACATTGCCACGTACCTATTCCAGATGTGCATTGCTTTGGCTTCTTGTCTTTTACATTAATACCTTGTAAGAAAAGAAGCAAATAATGGCTACCAGTAACAAAGTCATTTTGATTTTCTGTGTAAAATTCTAGCTGATTAAAATTTAGGATATTACACAAAAAATCACAACCTATCCCTCCAAAGGTAACAGACAAAAACATATTTACAAAAAGAATTCCTTACACATTGGAACCCTGTTAATCTGGTCACCAATGGACAACAAAAGTGTGACCGTATTAATGGGGTGATCCAATTAAAGGGATTCTTTAAGTGCCCGTCCGTCCAAGAGCAGTATGGTTGATCAGAAAAAAGTTAGCCTGCCTTTTTAATCATGCGGCCGACTGCATTTCTTAATCTACCCTTGGTTTTTTTTTTTTTTGTCGGTGACCAGACGCAGACCTCCACTCGGCCAAATCGTGTTCTGGACTTAGAATCACGCACCCTGTGATGTTTATTTGCCAAAAGCTGTTGAAACATTAATACTAACAGCGAAAATGTTACGGATATTGGTTTCCTCAATGTGTGTAAAATAATTATATTTTTTTCAGTTTTATCATTGAAGTGTTAAATTTCAAGAGAATTTTATATAAACTAAGAATAGCTTTCGGTACGTGACAAATAAGATAGTCTTAATTTGCAAGTTTTTTTTCGCCAGAGCCCACTGTCATTAATTTATTTTGAATTTTGTGAGTATCCGCTGTGGGTTTACGCAATTAAAGTGAATTCTATGGCTGTTTCATCGAAGCGAATTCAGAGATTTGAAGGAAAATAAAATATTTGCTTAGGTAAACAAAAGCTTGCCCGAACATGCAGTTCTAAAATTAGCTGTGAATAGCAGAAAATCTCGGATTATGTGACTCGTGTGACTTTATACAGACAAATTAAATTTTGACTTTTAAGAAAGATTTATTAATAGGTTTTTTAATAGCATGACACTTGTTACCAAGCTATCAAGTACCAAGTGATCTATACCATTCACTATAACTTGTATTCACAAGTTTATAATTGAATAAACCAACATATATCCAGAATATGACAGATCACCAAATTAACAGTGAAGTGAAAGGCTTCCCTTTCCACTGGACTACCTTTTGAGGTGTTTAAATCTACAGCGTTAGTCTCCATTTCTTTCAGTTCATCCAGCACTTGTCTCACTTTCATTGCCTGTACATTACTTTCTACAAATGGAGTGGCTACAAACCTAAAAACATGGAATAATCATGAGTGTGTCAGAAATATTTATTGCATACTTGAAGGATGTGGCATAGATAATTTGCTGATTCAGTACAGTTAAAATACAAGCAACTAATAAAACAAGTAGTTCAAAGAAGATCAGAAGTACCATAAACATCGGCGGATAAGCCACACCTTTTTCACTCAAAATTTTCATAATAAATCAGGGATGAGGTTTATCAGTGAGAACATGGGGACAACTTGCCATTAATTTGCATAAGTTAACCCTCATCATCTAAATACTGGTTGATAAATACTAGAGAAAGTTCAAACACATACTTAAGTCAGTAGACATTACATACATACTTCTAAAAGAGCAAAAATTCTGGTTGTACTTTAGGCCCTAGGCATAATTATAACACTTCATCACATGTTTTGAGTGGGCTTATAACCAAGGATGCACTGTATACTGGCACATGGTATAAATTGGCCCTAGTCTTATGACACTTCATTTTAACAGGTTTTATATAAAGAAGGGCTTAAAAGTGGTATAAAAAATTGAAATGAGCTGATAAATAAATAAAAACTAACATACAGTAATATCTAAAGATGTTTTTGGTTCCCTGGTATTAACAGGGCTCAGAAAAAAAAAGAGCCATCCGGACGTGTACTAGTAAACACCAAGCTCAGTGGAGAGTGAGGAAAAAAGCCATCCAAAATGTTCATGAACAAATAAGGTCTTTGCATTGTATTGTCACATTTTATTTCACCACGTACAAGTACTATAAATGGTAACTCACCATGCAACTCTTTGTTTTGCAACATCTTGATGAACTTCCTGAATTAAATGCTTCTTTTTCAAGGTGTTAACAAGACATCTTACTTCAAAAAAAGGTAGTTTGCAAGCTTTCTGGCATTGCTGTAAGAAAGAAAACAGCTTCAGTTGCAATGAAAATTTATGTATACAGCAGTCTCTCAAAAGACCAGGGGTAATTACAAAGTTTGTGGGGTTTCTCCCAGAGCCTGACGCTGAGGTCTATTGTTTAAGGCTGAATTTTAATTGAAAGTGGGCTATTCAAAACCTCTCAGAGCACAAGCAAAATTCTCAATACAAAACCGTTTACAATAATATAGTTAGTACTCCAGCCTCTTGAAAAAATACTGTGGTACCACAGCTACATGTAGAACTGGTAATAATCAAGAGGCAGCTAGATAAAATATGTTACATCTGTATTTATATGGACATTTGTCATTATAAGAACAGAATTTATCTGATACAGCTGTAGCTGTTTCTGGCAGTAGCAAGGCAACTGTGCTCTGACCATGTCAAGAGGTAGTCTGAGTGTAGATAAAATAATTAGAATTGGTACCCAATGCTGAAAATCTACCGCAGCTAAGATAAGGTGTTCAGTGTAAATGATAGCCGTGCCAAACCAACTTTCCTCTGATAATCCTTTGTGCCTTTAGTCAGCAGCAATGTGGGAGAGTGTGCACAAATCGACCCACGATTCACTCAACAGCTCCCCGACAATGTTGTGATAAATGTACCACATTTTTTCTGTAAAAGCTGTCTCTACCATCACAAACCATTGACCACTTTGAGTCAGCGTCCAAAAACACTGTACATGTACAAGTGAGCACTGATAAAATAAATAACAACCTCTGCCTCCACCTTTTTCTATTGTTCTGTAAAGCAGACAAGACAAAGGTGGATTTTCATATTATTTTTCGGCTGAAATTCTATGAACTTTTCATCCACCATGACGTTTTTCAGAGAAAGCAGCATGCACACTGGGCAAGAACTGAGTACAATGACTGAGATGTTGAGCCTTTTACTCATGCCAGATAATAATTTTACATTGTCTGAAAAAGGACTTGTAAATTTGCTTCACATACCACTTCCAAGTCATGCCAAAAGTTTTCTGGCGTGTAAAAAGGGCTTAAGCCCTCCAAGTTCAAGCCTGGGCCAGGGTCATCGTGATATAATTTTGTTCACTTTACACTGATCACAGAACCTTTCTACACCCAGATGTATAAACTGTTACTGGCAAAATAGCCCTGCGATGGACTATCACCAAAGACCAAAATATTTTTATTTTCATCCCATGCTTGGAATATCTCAATGTGCATGGGTATTAAGTCACATCATTTCAAGTGCAATTTAGAAATAATATTCAAAGGCTAACAAAATTACCCACGCCAATAGGGCCACCGCTTCATTTGGATTTGGTGGTAAATTATAAAGTGCTTTATTAATGTTATGCCTAATTTGGGTTTAACCGTTACCAGCCAAATGGCCAAATGATTGAGCACATTTGGTGTTTTCGTTTACTTTTTGCCCCATAATCTACAGGAAGATCGGCCGATTCAGTAAGGATGTTTCTTCGTAAAGGAGTGAAACAAGAAATTTCCTTGTCTCTGGTGTAAATGCGATGACTGCATATAACAGTAAAGGTGACCTTCAATAGGTAAGGTCAAGAATGAAAACTGGATCATATTTCAGGAAAATATTGTTTTACTTCGTAAATACAAGATGATGACATCTATGACAGAGATACCTGAGAACACAGTTCTGCAACATTCAATTTCTCAGCACCATTGCATTACAAGTAGTTGAGTGGATACATACGGCGATAAAATTATCTGTTATGTAGATGTTAATTACAGTGGTACCCTGATTTTACGATTGTCAATTTAATGATAAACAGTGTGTCCCTGCAAAAGTTACAGTAAATTGTATGGAGCAGAGTCCCACTTTAACGACACTCGGTTCAATGGTACAGTATAACGATAAAAATCTAGTGACTGAAGCATAACGTTTTTCTTGTTACAACGATATAATTCATTTCACACCCCATAAAAGAGTGACAAACACATGGCAATTACACAAAGTGTTGAGTTATAGAGGATGTACACTACATTCTCAAAACTTATATACATTGTGCAAACCAATGTTGTGTTTTGGTTGTTGAACTTGTGATTCATTGGGAACTTGTTGCTCTGAAAAACTAATTTTTAACCATATCCCAATTTAACAAGCTTTTTAATTGCTTTGCTGCCAGACATTTGCTAAATTGGGTGTTTGTTTACAATGATAGCACGGTTTAACGACATGATTTAGCAAACTCCTTGCCATATCGTAAAATCCGGGTTCCACTGTAGCTACTAATAACAATAGTTGTGCAGATATATAGTCATTCCTGTTTAGTTTTGATTTTAAATACTCTTCTGTGTTGCAGCCCAGTTTTTTTCTTTCTCTTATTTTCCAAGTTTGTCACGCTCCCAGGGATTGCATTTTCATCAGTTTTACGCTTTGCCTTTTTGATTAAGAGAAATAATCAGAGAGTGTGCATAAGGTGAAGAAAAAATTGCTCATGCCTACAATGAATGACTGCTTTCCTGCAACACAATTTAGTAGAATGATTGTTCTGAAGGGATTTTGTAATGGTTCTGCTGTGTTGCTGAGTAGAGTTCATATTGGTTCCTTTGTCAGCTACTCTGGATGACGTCTGCAGCCTAAATAGTTTGCAATCGAAGGTGTTCCATATCCTTTATGTTGAAGTAACAAACATGACTAATCAACTTACTAGTTTTCAATTTTTTTTTTTAGTGATTAATTGCAAAAGCTTATATCCAGTATTCCTCATCTTCTTCTGGATCCGGGTCAGCATGCTGGAATGCCAAATCAAATAAATCAAACGATTCACCAGCTTTGCAAAAAGCCTCTGGCATTAGTGCCTCCCACTGGTTCCTTCTTTTGGCCTCTTTATCGGCCACTTCTTTCCACCACTGGAGTTGAGCCGTTGTCATCCTGACCTGGAGCTTTTCTACATTATCTCTAATGTTGGTCACCGTACTGTAACACTTTCCATCGGGTCAGGCTTTAGTCCTGCAGGTTTACCAGGTGGTACTTGCCGCAATAGAACTATTATAATAGGCCCTTCCTCCAGCAACCATTCTTTCCTGGCTGACTTCGCCCAAGCCCTGTAAAACATCTCCACCTTGCCGTTCTTGTTCAGTTTGAATTGAAAAGTGTGAGGATTTGAATGTTGTTGTAGAGTGGCGACGTAAGGGTGAAGCCAAGACTTGACATCATAGTTGTTTTCCACTGTACATGCAATGGGGCTTGGGCTGTATGCAGCATGAATAACCTCAACGAGATCCTCCAGCGTCACTGCGTCAGACCTTGCCAGGGCAACAGAGATGCGGCTAAACATCTAAAAAAAAGACACAACCACATAACCAACCACCTTCACAATGCCTGTTTATAGGAGACAGCTATCAAAGAATATGAATCGGAGACCAGACAAGTCCAACAACAAAATGTAAGTCATGCGCAACTTCTGCTATTCTGGCGTGTCCAGTTGAGTATAATGTAATGGCTGTATGATATTTCTTACCAACTCTGCCTGCAACTTTCCAGACTCAAGAAAGATCGGTCAAGGTATCAGTAAAACAGGAAGTTGCTCAAACCACAGCAAAAGTTGCAGGAAATGTTGAGGTAAAACTATCTTATTGGTTGCTTCAGTTTTGATTAACATGACCCTGCCAGTGGAAATACTCTATTTAGGTTGCAAATGGTGTTACACTGCTAATGGAGACCAAACTTTACAATCAATTGCCTCGTGAATTTGGAAAAATGAAGTTAGGACTTAAGCAGCGTTTACATGACTATAGGAAACCACCAGAGTTTTTTCCCCATAAAATGTCTGGCAGTTAGATGGAGCTGTGGCATTGTTAATGCAAGTGAACAAATCTAGAAACTAAAAGAGTATTCAGTTGAAATTTGATGCAGCTGCCAACAATAACAATAATTTTTATGTCAAAATAAGGAAAATGGAAACAAAGCTTAATATATGGCGGTCGTGGGACCTGACGCTCTTTGGAAGAACTATGCTAGCAAAATCTCTAGGTCTGTCTCAGTTAATCTATACTGCCTCCATGCTTTCTGTTCCAGAAACAGCGATACAACAAACCCTAAGTAAACTGTTTGCTTTTCTATGGAAGAATAAGAGAGATAAGATCAAGCGACATGTTCTGTTCTGCCCCTCATCTAAGGATGGGCTAAGCTTTCCATGCTTCAGGACTGTTATAAAAGCGCTATGTCTCAGTTGGATAAGTAGACTCTTAAGGTGGCTCACTAGTCAAGGAATTATATAAGAATCTGAAGATTTTGTCTAAAACTTGAGAGGGGGGGTATTTTAAACACTCCTTTCTGGGCAAAAATCATGATGAGGGACTGGGTACAGCATGCATATATTTTGTCACATGGCAGCTGCTCACGTGACTGCAGTCAGCTCGTTTGCATTCTTTTTGTGATCGGAAGAATCGTTTGCCACATTACCTCAAAGATGGGCAAAACTATAGCTAAATTGCTGTGTTTTGGTTTATTTGCTGGTGCCTGAGCTCATCATGAAGGGCTGAGAAGGCTAAAACCTTGCCAATTCCAAAGAACTGTTTATTGGCACTGTGAATGTGACAAACTTCGACCAGATGAATACTTTAATTGATGCCAATTTGAATTTGAATGCTTTAACTGATGCTAGTGTGAAATTGGTGTATTGAATTGAGGTTATTTGACTGGTTTGGCCATACCTCTTCAGGTAAACTTCAAAAATCAAGACTTGGTATTACTGCCAATGCGCCATGCTAGTCACTGGACGCTTGGGGGAAGATAAATACAGATTTCACTGTTTTTCATGATCAACTATAATCCAGCAGAATTCACAGATAGCTAATGCCCAATAATGAATATACATTCAATATAATCTGGAAATCGTGGACATCATGGGCTGTCATGGACATCACAAGTTGTCATTTAGTTTGTTTAGCTCCCCGTTTCACACTTCAATTAACTTGCAAGGACACTTGTGCTCACAATGTTGATGGTTTTCTTGTTTTTTATTTCTAAGTTTTGAGAAGCTGGTACCCTAAAAACTCAATTTCTTCTTTCTTGTCTGGCTTGTTAATTAGTGAAAATTCCCGGCTCACTATCTCTGCATTTGCAAAACTGCGATATCAAATACACTATTGATCACCCTATCACCAGACTCGCAAAAATTGTTCAATAACTTGCAGAATCAGCAACGCCATAAAAACGAGACACAAGAAGTTGTGCGGTGTATGTAATTAAGGTGGGCTTATGGCTTTTCACTGGGAGAAAAAAACCGAGGACTTGACTTTTGTTATTGTTATTGGCCATCTGACTGCCTGAGGTGTGTAATGCAGTACATTGAATGTGTTTCCAGGTGGCAGAATATTTCATAGAAGGAAAAGAACCTCAGTTTTCACAGGTATTAAATGGCAGAGAAATGTTCTAACTTTTTCTGAAAATTATTATTTAGCACAAGGCTTACCGGGAATTTCCTAACGTATCCGCCACAGGCTACAGTTACTGTAACAGTTCGATGTTAACTTACAATCGTTTTATTTACATATTGGAGGGTAAAATTATAAAAAAAAAAATTTCGCTTCATATGCTTCTTTTAGCGGACAGGCAATTTAACAGCGTTTGTCAAGTGCTGCTATTCCGTTCACTCTGTCAACTTTTCTATAGGTATGAAAAAGCTCACTGAAGAGTAGTCGCATAAGTTGTGCAGGATGCCCCACAACTTACTGGCATGTCAGCAACCTCGTTCTTACCTGCATGTTATTAAATGAAAATCTGGAGATTATTCTACAGCACTTCTAACCACCTGAATATATTTCGTTCCTTGAACATTCAGGAAGAAGTCAGCAATGGTCCCTTAGAAATAGCCATGAATCTGTTGAAGACTTCACATTGACTGACTCTCCTTTCTAGGCTATGACCAGATTGTTTAATTTTCTATATTAATTTTATATGCACACTTTTCTCTAGACAACAAAGAAAAGGATATAATGTGTTGTGACTAAATAAAACTGGTTTTACTATTTCTCGTTATACACCAATAAGTGTAATATGGATATATGGAAGACTAAATTTACCTTGAAATGAGAAAAAATAACCCACAAGATTTTCATTTCTGTCCTCCCACCGGCCTATGTGGTGTCACAACTCACCAATTTCTCAAAGCTTATGAGCAGAATGTCCCTGAGCCAGTTGCATGGGAGGACTTGCACCAGGCCCAAACCCTTGAACACTGCCGTGCATTGATGCAAAATCTTTCACTGACTTAATTAGCATAACATTCAAGCTATTATATATTGAGTTTCCCTTACGGTTCTCCATGCTTGTGGTAACTATTGGTAGTCTGAATGCATTAGCGCATGCCCAGAAAAATGATTACACAGAGATAGACCAGATACTCAGACAGAGGTGATAATGAGAGTGGAGGGTGGAGGGGTAGCTAAATTTATCATTTTGTAAAGGATAGGTTATTGTTTGAGGGTAAAATCAAGGTTTTGATCTAGGTTTCGAATATACATGTATATAATACATGTCTGGCTGCACAGAGGCTGACGATAACAACAAAGTTCTATTGTTGATCCAGAACAATGGGCACTTCTTAACACAAGGTATGCAACATTGTCACGCAATATTATGTGGTATCTATGCTTTCCTGATTGGAATGTTAAGCCAAATTAGGCATAACATGACTTAAGTGCTTTGCCACCAAACCCAATGTAGCACAGGAAATATTCATTGAAAACTTTCCATATATCCTCATGTTATGCTCAAACATAGAAAGGACAGTCGCTGAGTCCTGAGAACTGCTACCACTGAGGATGAAGAGGTTAGGCCTTCCATCATAAAAGCATGTGGAAGACCTGGACACCAGAGATGACAAGCAAAAGGAGGGTAAGATAATTTTTTCTTTTTGTTTTCCACATAAATCGCAAACTAACCGAGGCTCAACCATAGGCTAAATGTACTGCGGGAGCCTTGCAATGTAAGACCAGCCGAAACTCAAGTCGCACAATTAATACTTGAAATGTAAGGAATTGACAGCAATAAATAAATCATATTGAGGAAAGGTTTCCTTTTTCAAATTTGTCGTGTTGAAGGCGAGGTTTGCGCCATGTGAAGCAATACCCTTTACTTACTGAACCAGTAAGGACTCTTTTAAGCGGGTGCAAGCCATTTTTTGTAACACTGAATTTGCTGGATAAATGTAGACTGATTTGAGACTGCTGAAAATTAGGAGTGAGGATACTTCTGAGTGTTGGATCTTCAAGTTTTCAGGCACCTGTCTCTTGCAAAGATCCACGAAAAAATGACCAGATTTCCCTCTAGCTCAAATGAATAATGTTGTTAATAGGTTTTCTCTTCGCTCAAGGATGCCTTTAGCGTGAAACCGACAAGCATTGAACTACAAGACTACGAGAGATTGATTGTTCATTGCAGCACCTTCAAATATCAACAATGGCAGCGAAACACTGGCTTTCCTATCGTTTTTGTAACATGCTTGACACCCAACAAAATAACCTCTCAGGTGAAACCCAGGGCACGAAAACAGATTTTAAGATGAAACAAATGAAAGGGCAAAAAAGTTATCAAGGTTTTGGATTAAGGTTATGTTCATGTCTTGAACTTCAAAGCACATACATTTTCGAACGATGGAATGACAACTGAAGCAGATAAGTCATTAGCGAGAGCTGCAACTTAAATAACGGAAATAACCGTAAACACAAACTTACTAACCCTATTCGCTATTTTGCGGGATATTCCAAACGTTTAAGATAAGCCATTTGCCACATGTCTTGATGTGATGTATACAAGCAGTACCAATGGGGCATGAATCATTGTTTAATCCAAGTTTATCAGATCTAAGATATTATGAAACTTAACTTTGCTACAGACAGGCTAAGATGTATGCTGCGGCGAAGCAACACATTCCCATGCTAAGAATTAGAAAATTAGGTCCACAATGCATACATGTGTGGCTTACAAGATTGAGCTGCTTTTATGGGGAAGATTACAAATTAAAAGGATCTAGTCCGTTATTGACTTTCTGTTAGTAGACCTAATGTCTGATTACAGTTACATAGTTTTAAATATTGTTCCTGTCAATTAATAAAACAGGATAATTACCATAAGTAGTCCTGAAATGCTCATTTTTTAGATGAGGGTTATTGGTTAAAATTTGTTATTGAGGTTTCATTTTGATGACAGAGGTCGCACATGTAATGGATAGATTCAGTCACTATAATTTTGTTTACATAACCAAGTGGAATTGAGTTCTGAAGTTTGTCCAAGGCAAGTGATGTGAAATTAACTCAAGGGAGGCATTTCATATGAAAATTTTTGGCATTTCGTGTACTAGTGCAGGAGCACAAAGGCAGATGGCTATGCCATAGTCCCAGTGGGGTTGCAAACAGAAGAATTTGATAACAAAAAGGTAGCTGTATAACAATATCACAACAGAAGCAATATTGTTGTAGTTAAAAATTAAATTCAGGTAAAAATAATTTTAATCTAGTTGGATTCTCAATTTCCTTTGTCTTCTAACCCTAATTATTCATAATCAATGAATAAGCAGGGTTAAGAGACAAAGGAATTTAATTTTTACCTGAATTTACGATAACTCAACAAACTGACAGAAGATCAATTTGGCAGCATTCACTAAATGAAGCGTGTACTATCAAAATTTGTCGTTCAGCTGAAATCTTACTCAGGAATCTTGTTTGTGTTTCTCCATATACATTAAAATATCCAAGCTTTTCTTTATTTTGTTTTGATCAGCCACTGTGTCAATCAGCACAACCTACTTTTTGTAAATTTGATTAGTTTCTAGTGTGATCTATTGTACATACTTGATCATGAGTTATTACTGTTGCACTAGTAATGCATACACCTTATTCGATGGTTTTTCATAATATTATAATAATTATGTGTGGATATTTCGTGAGTTGTGTAGTATTTTTCCGAGCCCTGTAGGGGCAAGGAAAAATACGAGCAATGAGCAAAATGTCCACTCATATTATATGTTAAACCATCGAATAAGGGATTTATTATGCCACCATTGCTCCATTTTCAAGGAAGTCAAGGTCAGAGGACATAAACAACACAAAGTTGGGTTCGTTTTGTGCAAGCATTTTGTCGCTCCTCTTCAGTCTGTATTTTTGCCCTGTTCTACAATGTAATAACGTGGCATTATTTTGCGCGTTCTTTTACCCTAATATGGTGGAATAATAAATTCATGTAAAACATCATTAGCATTATAATTATTCTTAAAACAATCCTTGAAACACAACAAAGTATCTTTTGTTTTAAGGAAATTGTCATGAGAGCCACTTCTTGATCGGTATTGTTCAACAGAGATCCCTATTTTACTTACTTCTGACGAAATCGGGCTAGCAGACTCTTGTCTTTGTGTGGATGGTTCGTCCAGTTCAATTCAACAACAACAATAACAACAGCAAGGATCCTGGTAGCCTCCCACGCAGTCGTTTTTAGGCGCGCTCGGGTAACCCGAGCGCGCCTAAAAACGACTGCGTGGGAGGCTAGGACCCTGGAGACCATGCTAAATTACGTGCACCAATTTATCAAAATCAGACTAGTTTTGGTGACCCCCAATTTTTATTTAATTTCTGAAACAAGTAAATCATTATCTATCCACAGTACAAGTTTAAAAAAAATCTATCAAGTAGAAAATTTTCATGCGGACGTCCCTAAGTTTCAATGTGGCACAACCTGCACCTAAGGTCCAGACTGTGAAATGTTGACCTGTGAGAACACAACTCCTCGCTGTATTTCGCACTACGAAGACAAGCCAACTGTAGGAAAGCCGGCATGTGAAATCTAAGCAACAAAGATGGACAACTATCTAGATAAAAAATGATTGCATTACACCCACAATATGGCCTCTTTACGAAGCTTGGAAGCTAAGGTAACTTAGCCAAGAGTAGACTTTGGCCTATCCTCAAAGATAGTAAACCACATGACAAGCACTCTGTTCACCGTCACAAATCCAGGAATTATTATCTGGGACCACCGCATTGTGTGGATTACTCTTTGTGTAAGTCACACAAAAATTAATGACTTTATCTCTTGAAAAATGTGTATTTGTGTACCAATTTGTGTAAAAACATTTTGTAGGGGCCGATAATTAAATGTTATGAAATGGGTTAAGCTTGAAGCCAATGTGTTCAATTACACCATTCATAATTGGCCAAGATGCGGGATATCCCAAATCATGGGAATATCGCATATCTTTGTCACTACCTCTTGGCTGGTATCAGCAAAATAATCATGCATGCAAAATTTCAATAACAATGATTTATCCTGATTTGATTGCAAGTGGAACATCCCACTAGTTTCAAGATAAGAACAAAACTTGACAGCCCATTTGCCCATTCCAAGATCAAAAATGGGAAATGCTGCGATTCCTGGATTGTCTTGCTGTTCAAGAGAAGTGGATGTTGTGACAAGAATTGAAAATATTGCACTCTCTTCAAGAGCGATTACTATTAAAACATTACCTGAACAACAATTTCAGGCAACGCCAGGTCACAAAGACTCCTTTAAAATAAATTGAAAGAAAAACCCAGGTGCAAGAGTGTGCAAAGCCGTATAAAAGGAATGGACTTGTTTTCAGGATAATGTAATATAGCTGAAATTTAATACAAATGGTTCACAAGATTTAGTTTTCATACAAAAAAGGAATGATGGTTGTAGAAGGAAATTCTCTCTCAGTGAGAATTTGGAAAGTAGTACAAACCCAATTGTAGTGGGTTTGCTGTTGTCGAAGGGTCAGAAGTGGGGTTATTGGTGAGAAGTAACAAGTATGAACATAGCTTTTCATTGATTGGAATACACCGAACTTGGAAAATACCCGATTAATTGTAACCTTCTGATTGGCCTTTATCCAGGATAATCCCACAAGTTACACTGAAAATATCATTACTTAATCTGATTGGTTCACATGTGCAATATCTCGCAAATTTAGACCATATTTTCAGATTCC
>OMLO01001774.1_pt1 | contig 16918 bp, 8 predicted proteins | sample 1674811 | NCBI WGS metagenome assembly OMLO01 (sample SAMN06265003, study PRJEB25207) | coral metagenome | isolation source: Coral host | place: Mexico:La Bocana,Puerto Morelos, Mexico | collected 2008-11-13 | reverse complement strand
TTTTAATCTTAGTTAGGACCTTTCTGAAAACCACTGTATAGTGAATGAAGGCTTCCTAATAAAAGATTATTATTACTAAGAAGATTCCATGTAACTATGCGTCTGTTCAGTAACAGATCACAGATGATGTCAAAATGTGGTAAGGACAAAAAAGTGGCACAGTCAAGGCGATAGCCTATGTGATTGATTTTCAATTTATGGTATTGTATTTATATTTATTTATTGTTTTTACATAACAGGAGAACAAAGAACCTCCAGTTCAGCTTGGAGCCCAGTCTCAAGCAAACAATACGCTACCTAGTTTAGATCACGTGATAACTGATCCGGCCTGGGCGATGACCATTGGCATGTGACGATAGCAGGCGTGGCTGCATGGTTGACTCACTCACCTTTCTCCAAGAAGCATCTCTGTCCTTTCCTGTTTTTCCACGATTTTATTTTTTATAGGGATTTTTTAAACAACAATTTCGTTTTTGACAACCGTCTTTTTATTCCTCAAAAGGTGTTTTTTAAAGGTTTTTAAGTCGACAAGTTTTTACTGGTTTGCAGCAAACTGGAACTAAACAAAATAATTTGTAGCTAAGAGACTTAACATTTTCAACAATGTGTTGAAAACAACACCCTTAGGAACCAACTCAGAGTATCCAGGTTATCTTCTTGGACCAATCAACATATATAAAACATTTCTTTGCCTCCAAAAAAGAAGTGATTGATACACCAAGTGACGTCACCAACTTAGTCTTTTTTTATGATTAACGTAAAACAAATAGTTAGGATTTTATACCTTATCAATAAAGTAATAAATAACGAGGATTGTACCAAATCAAACGACTACCCAGGGTCGTGCTTTTATTGGTGTGCCTTATTTTTAATTTTTCACATTTTTTTAAACTTTATTTACAATAGCCGCTGTGTTTGATGCTAGATGATAATGGAATTGGGCACGTGATTTCTGAGGGGGCAAATGAGTTCAAATCAGCAAATTTCAACTGGTTTATTTCTGAAAATTTCACGCAGCCGTGGTATGTTTACTGTCAAAAATTCTAAATTGTAGGTAATTTAGGCGTATTTCTAATAACTAACTACCTTGCATAGTTAGCAAGCCAAGATATTTGGTAACTATAGCAAAGTAGAATAGTAATGGAATAGACATCCCACAATTTGGCTCTCAAAAAAGGTGGGGAAAAAATGTCTCACTGCTGGGACAAGGCGATCTCCCGAGAACTGTCCGTCTTCTTTCCAACGTTTCTCCTGTCAGACTGCATGGCTAATTTGAATGATAACCAGAAAAACATTATGGCGACCATTGTAAATGACGTAAAGAGAGAATGAAGGGTGATAGAGTTCATTCCTATAACGCAATCCATCTCAAGTTATTTTTAGACATAGTTATCACGCGCGCTAAACGTGGCTATTTTTGGAAGGCGCGCAAAGCCGCACGATTGGCTAACTTCAAAGGGATTTCTTTTGTAGTAAGGCATATTATAATATGGGGAATTTTCTTTGTGTTTGAACAAGGAGTCCATGAAAATAATTTTCTCTTTCTTTATAGCAATGCTTTAGCTTGCTCGAGATGCGCTGTTGGTTGTTTGTTTGCTTTTGTGGTTTGCAACCTCACATCGGCTTAAGACAGTTAGCGCCATCTTGCTCGGTTGGTTTGCTGATTTTGGAAACCCTTACCATTAATTTACTGAATGGCCATCCCAAACAGTTTGGCAATTGGTATTAAGCACCCATATACTCAACCAAACACTTTTCTGTTTTACTACCCAACTTCACCATTACTTCCCTGTTAGTATAGCAAGAAAGTCTGACATTTTAATTGAACTGACTTTTGATCTGCCAGTAGATCTGAAAGTCGCAAATTGCGTGCTGTCAAAACTCTTGCTCTCTCTGTCGCTCGCACGCAAACTTGTGAAACTGTCGAACTTACAAGTGACACCCATAGTAGGATCTATAGTTCCGTTTTAGTCCACTTTCAAATGTTTTCTTCAGATTTCTCACTTTTGTGGTGTTTGTGTTAACTTCCGTGACTTTAAATAATTTCACCACCGTTAGTGCGGTCAGATTCCAAATATTAAATGACAGGTATATATACATTGATACATCGCGGCCACAATTTTAAGGCGTTTTGTCTTTTTTAAGGCAAGTTGCAGGTGATACTTCACTTTGAAGAATAGACTCGCAAGTAGTATGGCAATAACACCAGTCGTGGAACTTGGGGACAAAAGATTGTATCAAAGGATTTTGTACGACTTGAGAAACCTACTGGAATCAGTGACTAGAAACCCAATTAAATTTACAAAATTTTGATTCGTTGGAGCTGATCAAAAGTACTGATAATCTTAACCGAGCAGTTTGCCTTATCAACTCTACCTCCAAGATTTATTTTCAATCTTTCGGCCTACTATAAATAGGAGTTCCTGGTATCAACGAAGGAACAATGGTTCAGTTTAGCTGGCGTTCCTTGAACCGACGATCAAAACGATCAGTGTTCAAGTCACCTTGCTTATAATTATAAACGTTAAGCTGTTTCCATTGTGTACCGTGATTTGTTGTGTACCAAGAAAGAGTTTCATGTTTGTCCTTTTCAAAGTAACATTGTTCTGTTGCCATGTGTTTAGTCAGTATTTCCTCTTTGTTCTTTTTCGATCTGATTTCGCTTTGTTCGTGAGCAGCCAAGCAATTTTTTTGTCCATTTTACAGAGCATAAGTTTTAAAGAGGTGTTAATTAACTGCACCTGCAAGTTCCCTCAAAATATTGAAATAACTGGATTGAGGAAAAAATCGGATTTCCGCTACGCAAGTCATCCTTAATACGAGGGTAAGATACCCAGCAACGATGCAGTAGAATATATTCAATGTTTCCTTGTTATTCTGCTCTTCTGTTTTTGTTTTAATAAATGTCCTGCTACGCAGTCCATGTGCGGTATAGTTTTTGTTTTATCATGTAAATTTATTTTTTTGTGCTAAACATGGGTAGACAAACAACGCTATCACAATTCAGGGACGAAAAGATTTTGTTGGACGGGCTGTTATTTAAACTGAAAAAAATACCTGTCGTGAAAATGGATACAAAAGACGCCTTTTTCCTTGTGAATTAAAAAGCGTGTCCAATACCGAGTAACGCCTAGAGTTTACAAAAGCTTGCAGGTATAAATCAACGCGCACTTTGGATACAAGCAGCGCACTCCTTTTTTCCCCTTGGATCTTCCGTAATGCTAATATAGATACGTCGACATATGGAATTTTTCATTTTGAAACATCTGCCTTCAAAGCACAATATTATAGCAAACGCTTTTGTTTTGTTTTTGAAAAGCGGCATTATCAGATCGGCTACAAAATAAAATGAAATGCCACTCTTCTGTGTGTCTTTGTGTTGCCATTCTTTAAGCTCCGTGTTCGGCCTCATTTTTTAGGCAATTTTTACTCGCTCAAACAGCCGCCATTCAAAATTTACTGTTTTTTTAACTCACTATCGAATAGTTCATTTTTTTGTTCAGGAAGTCATTGCGTATACTCGATACTTTCACAATCACCCGATCGACGCAAAAATTTCGTTGTTCCTTAATTTTTCGTCGATACATGATTACGAAGTAAACAAAGACGCTATGTTACTAAACACTTGTTAAGGACTGACACTTGACTGTTAAGGCTGTTAAAAGTGAATTTTAATATTTTGTTGAAATAATGTTAAGAAAACCACTTCCGAGCTTTAAGATCAACTTAGAAAGGAGACTTGCCTTCGTGACCGCCTTAATGATGTGGCCAAAATCAAAGTACAAAAGAAAATTCCGTAGTACCTTTTGATTATGAATAAATCACCGTTGAACAACACTACTTCACAAGCAATATGCGAAAAAGGCACGAAACACTCTGTGACTACTGCATTTTTTGTCGGCTTGAATTTTTTTTTTTTTAACACGCGGTCTAAATTTATTTCGCTGGAGTAAATAACCTGAAAGAGTGCGAGTTTCTGTTTTATACGTTGGACAGAGTTTGAGAAAAGCCATTAAAACAAGTGCTAAACAAAAAATACCACCTGCCGAACGCAATTTACACTTGGGTGCTTGGTAAAATTCTGATCGTTAAAAATAATCAGGCAACCCACCGCGTTTAGCATTTGGCATTTTAGGGTTAAAAAATCGCGTTCCGTCTTACATAGAATGAATTTCCCTCAAAGTTGAGTTAAAATGTGCTTTTTCTTAATTCTCCAATAACGCAGATAACTGAGATCAACAAATGTCTGTCACCTTAGTCCAACTTGCTTATTTACCTGTGTGTGTAGAAATAACAAAAATCGTAGGTAGAGTGAAAGTTCATCTTCACAACAGTACTTAACAGTGTTTAATCGTGATCGTACTGAGGAGGGCAGAAAAAATATGCCTGCTGTGTTGTGAGAGATAAATAACTTTATTTTCATATCTAGAACACAGCAAAAACAACAAACAACAAATAATCCAGCAAAAAAATATGCTAACGGGCAGTCACTTAACTCTGACAAAAGTGTACAACACACTCGATTTTTGGGTGGCGAAGAATCGCATACACCTGCCAAAATCTGTTTTCTGAAAGCTAAAATGCCTGACACAAACACACAATTTATTCAGCTTAAAAATGACAGCACCCTTGAACTGAAAGGTTTGACAAGATGCAAATGGCGGCGCACGGTTTTAATTTTGGTATACTCCTTCGCAACAGAATACACGAACCTGACTGGAACCTTCGTGTACGAATTGTTGCTAAATACCCGTGCTGTGTTATTTTCTACTCGTCCTTTTATTTTAAATTTCTGTCAACCATTATCTCTCGTTGCCCGAAGCACCGAGTTATTTATAGCCGCAAAAACATAATCATCCAGCTAAAAGTTTTATACGGCGCATTGTCCTAATTCAATGACGTCTACTGGTATTAGAGATACACAAACCATCGTGGTACCATAATTTCGTAAACTGCAGAAACATTTTTGACAGTTCAGTTTGTTTTTGATCGAGTGTTTGGCGTTATTTTAGTAGTGTTTTAATAACATCTCTTCCAATTAACTATGCACCATCTATTCAAAGAAAGCGATAACATCCAACGCATAAAAAATGACGATTTGAAGATAAGATCTCTTTCCCGCTCTTACAATTTAAGGCAATGCATGCACGAAAAAACATCGCCTTTATAATTTTTCATTTTAATTTAGAAATAGCATTTTCCCTGTTTTTTTCCTCTCTCAATCGGGACCTAAAGAAAACCTAAAAGGTGAACATGTTAATAAATACTAGCTAATGAAAAATTGATGAGACCTTCTTCTTACACTCCACCTCGTGGTATGTTAACTCTGTTAAGGCAATTGTTTTGATTTCTTTTGTTCGGATAAACCTCTTTATCGCTTCTGCCGCTTCGAAGATTAAAGAAATAGCATTCTTAATGTCACAAATAATTTTAAGCATTTATTTTCCTTAAAGAAACAAAGTCACCCTATTTATTTTGTGACAATCGTGTGCGCCTTCGAAAACTGCTTAAAACCTTGTGGTTGGGTAAATGGCAAATCCCTGAAAAATAATTACGGCTCTGAAAAAAGTTTAAACAAAGCACTGGTAAATTTGCGATGGCCATTTGATAAGACATGTCTGTGTTCTGAGGCAGCTGTGCATATGCCGCAGCCAAACTGCGTCTCCAAAATTTGTGTCAATTCACTTTTATTTGGATATCAAAATATTACTACACGGCACGCACAAAGGTCCCCATTGTGGAACTGGCCCCGTTTGCGCAAGCGAAATACTGAAGACAAAAAAAATAGTGTTTCGTTGTTTAAGTTTAATATATTCTTTAAATAATAAATACAGTGCTACAAGTGAGCTTAATGGGAGTAAAATTGCAACTAGAGAAACTTTATTTTTTAATATTCTATCTGGTCAGAGAAAATTCTAAAATCTTGATTCCTTGTTTTCGATTTCTAATTACGTTGGCGATCAAACATCATATCAAAATTATGGATATTGAAATGTTCTGACAAAATTATCCTTTTACACGCGGATCTAACACAAAGTTCAATATTTTGAGTCGACATTGGAGAGGTGTTCTCAAAAGGTTATAAAATGTGCGAGAGAGAAAAATACGTTTAAATTATTTCACATGTAATGCGCAAATACAGAAGTTTTAATGCGTCAAAGCAATGACAGTTGTCGAGCTTCCAGCGAAGCTAACAGTCACATTTGACAACCAAAGCAATGTATAGAATTTTTCAATTCCGATATTGCCAAAGTCTTTCGTAATAATTTACAAATTAGTAAAACACTTTCTAAGTGGCGGCAAAATGGAATATCGTCTACAATTTATTGAAATTAAATTGTTCCTAAGTCCTAACCGAAAATGTTTCGTTTGGTTACGATAGAATATTGTAACCAGTTTCGAAAAAACACGACCGAGTTTGGTTTGCTGCGCTCCATTTCGATGCTGAAAAACCATAATTTCCGTCGTAACAGCTAGCAGCGTGTGTCGCCTGCCTTTGGCCGTAATTTTGCTGTATGTTGCATGCAATGTTATCCACAATATGGGAAGTTGGGTAGTTTCTTACCGAAGGGGCGTTAAAATGTTCCCCTTTCGCGGAGCCGTTTAACGAAAATGGTACGCGCTGTTCGAAAAATTCGTCCATAGATGCGAGATTATTTTCGGATTCGTCCGAGTACGGTGAATAGGGATCCACTGAGGAAGTGCTATCAGATAAACTGGCAGGGCGACTTGAATTAATCGACGCACAATCGCTCTCTTCCGACCAACGTTCGATGAAATCGTCCAGTTCGGGGCGAAGCCAGTCTAGCATTTCGAGTTCAGAACGCTGCAGATCGTTGTTCGTGAAATTTGCGCTTGGGTTGCGAGTAGCTTGCACAGATTGACGTGATACTTTGGCTAACGACGGCTCGCTCCAAAATGACTCGGGAAGATTTCGCTTTCTAAGTGGTTGCGAAGGCGGCGTAGAAGAAGTCTCTTCGTGAAACCTCGCATCGCTTATTTCGCGCTGCTTCCGCGTTATGTCTCTGGTCTTTCCTTTCCCTTGATCATGATTAAATCCATGCGTATTGATTTCTAGCGCTTGTAACTTTTCAGCGCGGTTTTCCTTGGATTTTTTGGTGGAAGATCGTTCCGCGGAAGATTTCGGCTGTTGTCCCGGTTTTAAAACATGGTCGAGCAACTCGACGTGGCTTATCCATGAACTCTCGTAAGACACTGTACGTGTAGAAGACGATGTCTTGCCTTTGAGCTGGCGTTGAAGATACTTTCGGTGGTTCACTTTTCTCTTCGGTTTAACGGGTTTGTCCAGGGCAAATTTCAATGTGTTGGTGGCATTGCTGACAAAATTGAGCAGCGAGATCGTCGTCGTGTTTTCCTCGGCAGAATTGTTCATTTTGTGTTTTTTCCGCTCCTTCCCTGCAGTTGAAATGTAGGGTAAAATACAACGTTGTCCAGAAATCAAACTCTTAAATGATTTGTGTTTAGTGATCAAACAAACATTAGTGCTTTGCTCATTTGCTTGCGATCTTCGCTGAGGTCACCAAATCAGTAGCGAGAAGAAATAACAATTTGAGAATTAAACCGACAAATGTGTTGCACTGCGGCGACACCACAGCTTGAATGGCTTCTAATAGGCCGAACAGCTGTTGACTTCATGCCAAAGGGCCTTTTAACTAAGCGAGCGTATTTTTTTCCTACTCGTGGGAGGAGTGAGGAAAAACGTGTCTATTATTCTCTCTGTTTTTACTATGAGATATGGGAAATTATCGGCTCGCCATTGGTCAGTTATATGTCAATAGCTTTCAAAAAAGACTGAAGCCTAAAGCTCTCATTTATATGTCAAAACAACTGTGTCTTGGATTGAAATTACCTCAATAGCTAATAAGTCGAGCAACATTATCATAAATTACCATTTTTTAAGTCAAAACATTTGTTTTAACTTCCCGAAATTGTTTAAAATACGTTTGATGAATATGAGGGCAAATTTTTATAAGACTGTCCTATCACACTTCAATCTGACGTCGATTCGACCCGATAGCAACCAACTTCCTCATTTCTGTATTTCCAAGGTTGTACTTCTTACGCATAAAATGCGACTCAGTGAAGATTTTTAAAACATGTTTCTAAATTATAAAGAACAGACTGGAATTACTCTGCGATTTTCAGTGTCTCTTTCAACAAAAACCTTTTCTAGTAGACTTTGGTACCGGTTTTCCATATTGTCACTACAGTGACTTGTGAGTCATTGCATCCGGTAAACGAAGCCCTTACAATTTATCTCTGTGGCAAAAATTATCTACAAAGGCAACTGACAATCAACTGGACGAATCGCTTTGTCTGCTGTCCGAATATCATTGGACAGTGTGTTTACTTTAACTTTTAATTCTAGACAGAGTTATTAAATAGCCATTAACAGCAAGACGTCCGCCAGTACTGCACAAAACAAGTCCTTAATATATTTCGCGCGCTCGTGGAAATGATTAAAATCACAATTTTGTTTCCGTACTATGTCTGCACGTAAAGGAGTGAAATTCATTCATTCAACTGTGTGTTGATATTTGGACCTGCAATTTAGCACTAAAGGCTCTTTATAGCCGTTTTTGGTCTTAAAAAACGTTGGAAACGCAACTTCTCGTTTTGCGTCTACGTTCAATCAGTGCTCTTTCGGCAGACCTCACTAGAACCTTAACGTTCTTTAAGTAACATAATATCAAACACTCAGTTCTTGAATTAAAAGGCAAACGACGTTTTATCGAAATTTCATCCTGTTGAAACAAAACACCAAAATCAATATTTCCATCAGTCGAGATTTCATCCAGTTATTGTTTCCAGTTTGAAGCTAGCCCAAAGGAAGGTGTAACAATTATTAATGGCCGACATGCATGTTTTGTAGCTCACGAATCATGGAGTGTTTTTTTTGTGCCAGAAAACGGCTTCAGGTTAACAATGATACGAATTGGCAGAATGTATAAATCTGACAATGAAGAATTTTCTTATTAAACAGACTTGACTTTTGGCGTCGTGTTGAGTGAAAAACATTTCTACTGTCAGAAACATCTGTTAGGATAATAGCTAGGCAATCTGTCTTAGTTTTTGAGCAGTGATCATAAATAATGTCTTATTGGCCTAAAACGCCTCAACTCATTTTCTATTTTAATAAGAGTTTTTTCTTAAATTTTGTAGAAAAAATGTCGGCAAACCGAATCAGGCACCACTTTTGAAGGCCGGGCCGTTTTGCAATGGGTTTTCAGCAACTGAAACAGTCAGGCATATGTGAAAAAAGTATGGGTCAGTTAAAAAGGGAATAAATCATTTTGAATTTGAATTAGATTCTTCGAGTCTTTTCTCAAGAGAAGCTCTATGTTTTAGCTGAAAACGATCATGGTCATCGTAAAATATGGAAGCAAAGCCAATGTCTAACGCTTGTTATTCACTCGATTTGATTGACAACACATGGTGGTCTTACTGTACTCCAGCTCAACAAAAGCAAAGCAATTTTAGTCCCACTTTTTTAAGAAGAATTAACTCCCCCAGATAATTTGTTGATTACAACATCGCCGAATGATGTCAAAAAGTTTGTTTAAACCTGGTTTATTCTGCCCGATTTTAAGTAGTAATTTCAGCAATCGTCAGAGTCCTCTCCAAAAACACTCGTTCCAAACAACTAGAAGGGTTTTCACTGTTGCGTTGGCTTACCAACAAACACGTGTGTGTAAAATATAATATTGGAAAAAATAGAATATTGAAACGCTTGCTTCTACGGAAACGTTGAGTGCGGTTGAAGTTTTTCCGTGGAGCAAGCCGTCCATACATTTATAACACGAATTCATTAAAATTCACAACAGTTAACGGACATAAAATAACGCATGATAGCTGAAGGTCGTTCGTCAACACGGCATAGTCTTAGTTGTTTGCGACCCACATAATAATTTGAAATCAAAATTTAAATGTTGTTTCGAAACCCATTACTGTTCTGTAAATCAGCGAGGAAAATTCTGCTTGTTCTATGATAAAATGACTATTAAAATTTAATTTTTAAAATATAATTGGAACACGTACGCCCAACTTCTTCCCACTTCTCTTCTGCAAAATACATATTTGAACGTCGTTCGACGACAATAAAGAAAGAAAGTGTGAGTCAAAAATAACTGACTTATAGTACGTAATTTGGATTCCGTGGCATTTACAAAAATGGTGATTACAGCTTTAAATATGTATTCTCGACCGTTGATACAGACAAGCAACTTCCAGCTAAAATATTTTACATTGATAGGGCTTGACACAATGTTTATTCTCTAAAATCAAATCATTTGTTCGCTCAGCTGAACCTTGTCTTTTGTTATAACGGAGACATTAGCAGATTTTTTTTTGATTTATTTTAATCATTTACTCAGTTTAATCAACGTCCTTGACAAGTTGTTTCCACAGCAATGTTTGGCCAGGTCGGCGGATAAGCCGCAGGAAACTTTCAAGGTCTTACTCTCGCTCGAAATGCAAATTTGTCCCATGCTCGTCTTATCGTCAAACATAATGGAAGATAGTAAGAGCTACATTGTTCCTGGGCAATTTTGTAATAATTTCTTGTTACAGCTTGTCTCAGTCGAAAAGAAAATACAACTGATTACGTAAACAAATAGCCTAAGGGACAACGAGGTAACGTTTTAACGTGCTTGATAAAATAAACATCATTAGCACACCCCTCACTGAACTCCCTCCTCCGCGAGTTGATAGCCAACGGTTACCACGCATCGAGAGAGTGTTTCCTCACGGCGTGCTGCTACGAGCACGTTTTACGACCTTGAAAAGTTTACGTTCTTCAGATGTAAAATAGCCTGTCGTGTTAATGGAAATTAGCTCGCTCGTTCACACACGAGGACAAATTTGTTGAGGCAATTTGTCAAGGCAAACTCGTGCGTAGGGCTGAAAAATGCTCTATTTTTACAACTTACAAGAAACAGCGAATGTGAAATTTTAATTGTTCACATTTCTGAGTTCAGTGATTTGCAATTCTAGAGACCATTTAGTAAATCACAAATAATCACTCCGCTTAAATTACTTGCTATATCTTGGTCAAAATTTGACGTGACTGTACAAGTTTTTGACGCCAAAAGATCGCGTAAATTCTCGTCACTTTTTATCAACGTTCATAGCAAATAAACGTGCAAGACATGTTTTGACACGAATTTGGACGTGGTAATAACTGAAGCCCGTCCACACTAGGCTGAAAACGTATCAGACGTTTCTGTTCACACTACGTCGGAGGTCACCGGTCAGCGGTTATTTTGGATTTGTGTTTGGGGAAAGCTCGGAAAGGGAAATCGCACGATTATCGTGACGCCATCGTTTTAGAAAAAGCTTCGTCTTTAAAAAGGTTTTCCGTCTCCACGAACGTCACGTTTCCAACGAAAACCGGCGTTTTCAAATTCCTCCGATTTGAAAAGCGTTTTCTGAAAGCTCCGTTTTGACCGTTTTCGTGATGGAGTGGTGCGGTCGAACCATAGAAATAAAGATGCGTTTCAAATGCCTTCGGCCTAGTGTGGCCTGGACTGGGCCTAAAAATACTTGCCATTTCTGTCAGCGACTACTCGTATTGTGATTGGTCAAAAATTGAAAACTGGTTTTTGACTCCAAAAGATCGCGTAAATTATCGCCAAAGTTTCTTATTTTTTAAACGTGCTTGTACATTGAGCTTACTATCTCTTTTCTGATTGCCCTAAAGCGACTAAAGCGTACAGTGAATTTTCAAAATCAGCGCCTGTGACGTCATATAGCTACAGATTATTTAGCAATACACCACAAGTTTCTATGGTTTATAGGCTGATAAACCACGCGGGATGTTGGAAGAACACGAGAAGAATTCGTAAATCACAAGCCGCAGGCGAGCGATTTACGGAATTGGGTTTACTGGCACAATAAACCATAGCTAATTGACCAACCAGAGCACGCACATTGATTTGATTACGGTATAAAGAATCATCACGTTAGGACACTCAAGGTCACGGGTAATCATGTCGATTTCTAAAGGTCATCATGTTAAGTTTACGCGCGTTTTGCTGATTACCGTCAGTGAAAAAGCAAAAACCTGACTTCCGATTCGGTTTTTGTGATATCCAGAATAATCAAGGTCTCGATAAGGGATATCAACCTCAGCCTTCGGCTTCCGCTGATAACTCTACCTCGACCTTAATTATTCTGTATATCATAAAATTCTCATCCAATAATTGTTTAAGCACATTCAGTTATCTTAAAATTTTGACATTTTTTAAAACCTGCTAACAACTTAGCAACTAATTCGGATTGAATCGATTTGCTTGTGACCTACGTAACTTACTTATAGTCGTTCCATGTGATTTGAATCATTCGACACACACACACACAGCAAAGAGATATAATAAATTTCTTACTATCCTCTTCGCCTCGGTCCGTACTGAGACTTACACGCCCGGGGGGGGGGGGTACTCCCAGAAAAATTTGGTAGGGGTGTGCGGCCCCGGAGTCCCAAAACCCTTACCCTATTTATGACCAAAATCTGCGATTTTCCCTACCCTAATTATGACCTGACCAAAAATTTGAGACCCTATTTATGATCTGACTCTTACATCATTAGGGAAAGAGCTTTTGTTGCTGGCTTTATCTAGCATGCGTGGCAGGCGTTTAACGGGGTAGAGGAAGGCAAAGCGCAGATGGGAGAAGGAGGGCGCGATGAAGAAGTAGCTTCTTCTAAAAAAAAACGAATTGATTTCGGTTTTCTTTCTCCTGCTTTGAAGACATAGTTGATCATCGCAGTTATGTACACAACTTAAGCAGCTGTGAAATTAAACTTTGAAAGGAATTCAGGTCTGAACGGGATTCGAACCAATGACCTCTGCGATAACGGTGCAGTGCTCTACCAACTGAGCTATCAAGCCATCAGGGAGCTGGTCACACTGTGAGTTCGTAACTATATACCCGTAGATGGTGAAGAATGCAAATGAATATATTTGAACTGCGGAGAAAGATATGAAGACATAATTCCTAATATTAAAACTACGTCTTCATATCTTACTCCGCATTTCAAATATATGATATTAATACATTCATTTGCATCTTTGTCCTGCTTTATCAGTTCATTGTCGGCCTTCTACGTCAACATCGTAATTTGTGAGCGGGTTTTTTTAAAGAAGTTTGGTGGATAATGGCTCTATAACTTAATCGCTTTACCCCAGCCATTCTTGGAAAAAGTTATACCTTTGGTTTGCGGGAAAGAATTTGCTCAGCAAATTAATTGATGTTGCAGGAAAGACTGTCGAATTTTACGCTACACAGGATACTCAAATCCAGTGCAATTGCAACAAGAAAGTAGCGAAACAAGAGACGGAAAGTATTCTAGAATTGTTTAACAAATAAAATAAAGGGTGAAAGTTTCTAACGAAACTGAGGTGCTGCGTCGGTGCGGGTAACAAGGTAATTTGGTTAGAGCGTCAGAATAATTCGCTCTGACGAAGGGCTAACGCTCAAAACGTCAGCTTTTTAACTCGTTACGGTGGCCAATTTACAATTTTAACTTAGTTGATATAACCAAATAAATAAAATAGGCCATTTCTGAGTTACCTTGTGCCTCAGTTTCAAACCGAGTCTTCGGATAAAATGAGTTCATTTGCACGAAAACGGACTTGTGGTCGGAACTCATTTCCTATGAATGGTTTCGCACGAAGACTCGTTTTGAAATGGACTATTGACATAGTTTTAGTTGTTGCTTGTTTCTTCAGTTGCTCTGAAATTCACGTGCAGATTTTAGGTTTTCTGATTGGTGAAGAAGTTAGTGAAATCAGTCCAAAAAACGACGAGAGACGTTTTAAAAAATTAGGAAGCAATTGCTAAGGCAAGCAAAGAAAATTGTAACAAGGTAAACAGTTGTCTCTTCATTTATTGCAAGTGTACTTTATTACAAAGTTTATTTCATTGAGTGAATTCACACTTGAAACACTCTCTGGATTTTGAAACACATCTCTCCCAGTCACTATTCTAATATTATATTACAGTATGTGTTATCGGACTCCCCTTTTTTCTGTTAGCTGAATACAAAAGGCATTTCAAAAACAAAATAAAGCAACACTTTGAAATAAATTTAAAAAGCTCTGGCCAGTTATTCAAAGGATGGATACTGAAAATAGCAATTTATCTGGTGAATAACCTTACACCGAATAACCTTTTACACATTCAGAGCAACTAGGGTCAGGTCAAACAACTATTTGTAGTCTCCTAGGCATGCAATATGTGCAAAGAACTATGTGGCTCCTATTAGTTTTTTGCATGTATTGCAAGTCAATGATGATAGCAATTTTTTAACAGAATATTTCCAACTATAACTATAGCAAAATAATCAAACAAATGTGCTTTGTTACAAAATACACATCAGAACATAATTTTATTAGTACCCTGACATATGACAGACATTGTTAATGCTGTTGGAGGATAACTTGGCAAGCAATCTACAACATTTATCAACTTGCCAATGAAATGGATACCACCTTTCACGAGGTAATTCTCAGTAACCCTTTCTTCCCCTGAAACGAGTGCGAAAATCCAGCTACAAAAAAAGAAAGGTTGACCCCTTTCAGAACTGTATAAAATATGTACTAATTATTATAATCATGATGCTCTGTTGGACTAAAACCGACAAGAGACAAGACATGAAATCGTTTGACAGAAAAGAATCTGCATGCAGCCTCAATAAATATTTGTTTTTGCTACCAGTCACAAACAGCAATCACACTCAAATGTCCAAAAGTCTTCCATAAGTTGACAATTTAATATGAACAAGTTCAGTAGTAGAAGTTACAATCTTACCAGTGATCTTCTGCACTCAAAGAATGCATGCTGGACACTTCTGCACTTTTCATCAACACCTTCTGCATTTGCATTCAAACAACTTTCTGGTTTGATCCCATGCTGGTAGGACAAAAAAATAATAAACAAACTAAGGTTATGCCTGTTATGGTTGTTTCAAGTACTGTTTCTGTTAATGTAGGAAGCAATCATCAAAGACACTTTCCATTTGTACAAAAAAAAGCGTTTTTTTCTGATGGTAAACAAATTGGAATGGAACTTTACAGTGGAATTTTTTTTGGAAAATTTGGAATACCTTCAGGGATGTTCCACTGTTCTCATGTTTATCAAATGATTAGAAAATCACTCACACCATTATTTTGCTTTTTCACACTATTCCAATACTCTTTGATGAAACAAACAGTTGTTTTGGTGGGAAATGAAATGGAATGGTCCTTCTCACTATTTCTCATTGATCAGCAAGTATAAACTTTGTTGGAAATTTGTATTTAAAACAAAACAAAAAATTTTCAATGGAAATAAATGAATCAATAGACACGTTGCATAAATGGTGCCTAAATTTGAATAACAATACTTTGTACATCCTTAACCTTAGCCACGTACTTATGTTTCCAGACAAAGGAGTTTTGACATGAATATGAGGTTTACGATGTAAAAGTATTGTTAGCGAAATTTAGGCACCATTTATGCAATCAGTAGAAATCAATGCAAGTCTAAAATCACTCACAATCTTGGCTTTGATTTTTAATTATTAATTTCCAAAATAAATCAGTTAATTAATTTCAGCACAATTGATTATTATTGGCTGTTGATTATAATGAGTTTTGACAAAATACTGACCCCCCCCCCTTGTAAAAGAGAACTACGAGATCTGCGAACACAATGATCTGCAAATCGACATTTCTGAGTTGATAATAGTCACAAAACCGTGTAGAATTGTACATTACCTGACTTGATGTACGTCTGCAACTAACGCTAAATAGTATGTATTCAGTTCAATATTACCTTTTTAACACAGTCACTTTCTAAAATACATTCCTTAAGCTCCTTTCTTAGCCCAGTACAAGGAGCACGAGGCTTTTGATCTTCTATATTTTCCTCGTCCAATTCCATGTTTTTTTATCTAACAGTCCGCCATTTTGTGTTGTGTTGCCTCTGACCGACGGCTTGAGGGCGCAGGAAATAAATACGTTCGAGCGGAAAGTCAAGCGTCGATTTCTGAGAATGTCAAGGAAGGATTTGGCCTTGTCTACTCTCATTTTGATGTTTCTAGATTTGAATGTGATCGGAAACCTCACTCATAATTAGGAGCCACTGACTTTGGCTTGCACCATTTTATTGGCGTAATTATCGAGTTTTCTATGGCAGAACTACCCCGAGGGTTGAGTTGCTCCGTCTGCTATAACAACTTTAAGTCCGACGAGATTCAGTGCGTTCCGAGGAATTTGATCTGTGGACATACATACTGTACAGGTAAATAATTTGCGTTGAGTTATATATCTTCTTTAAGGTGTCTGTTAAGTTCTCACAGTACGTAATATTCAGAACAGATGTTCGCTAGTTTTTGTTCATGACGAGATAACGAAATTATTTTCTACAGCTCTGTAGGTTGCCTATGTCGCATCGAATAATATTTGATACAGTTAATGCTATGGCATATTCCTCGGCTTCAGGTCTATGTTTTTATTTTAGGTTCTTAAAAGAAAGTTAGGCTCCATTTAGATGGTCTCGGGTACCCGTGAAAACGTCCCCCTTGTGTTGTTGTAAAATTCAAACAACCGTTTATTTGAATGTCCCGGAGTTGTCTCGGGGGACGAGACAATCTTCGGGTGGACGAGTTGTCTCACCTCGGGAGCAGGGGGGGCTGGAAGCCCTTCCCATAATGCAGTGCGCAAAGTTCGCGCGAATTGTCACAGACGAAAACAAAACTATTTCGTAGATCAAGGTAATTTCCCGGTTTTCACTTGCTTGTACCTCGATTTTATTCATTGTTGTGACCTCAAGCTTGGATGTATCTTCTGTTCATGCTTTAAGGAAAATGTAAAGTAAGATTTTAATGTTTGTAAATGTTTATTTCAATCTTTTATTT
>OMLO01001773.1_pt1 | contig 16921 bp, 7 predicted proteins | sample 1674811 | NCBI WGS metagenome assembly OMLO01 (sample SAMN06265003, study PRJEB25207) | coral metagenome | isolation source: Coral host | place: Mexico:La Bocana,Puerto Morelos, Mexico | collected 2008-11-13 | reverse complement strand
GCTTTCTTACCTCTCGTTGTCTCTCAGTTTTCTTTTCTTTTGGGGACACACTAGTAAAGTGGGGGTTCTGGTTCGCACCTTGTCAATGGGAAGTGAGAACGGTCAAAACAAAGCTCCCAAGCTCAACTCCTGGGGGTGTGGGTGGGGGTTGGTGGGAGCGGGGGAGGTAGGGAGAGGGGGAGAGGGGGAGTTGAGCTTGGGAGCTTTGTTTTGACCGTTCTCACTTCCCATTGACAAGGTGCGCCAGAACCCCCACTTTACTAGTGTGTCCAATGAATTCGAGAACATCTATATTTTATACAATCCTGCAAGACCATCGCTATCGTCCGTAAAACAGTCACACAGGAAAACTATTAGCTTATGTAGGTGACTGTTTTTAATACCTGTAGCAGAAAAACTCTCGTCTTACATATAAATACGAGATACCTGAGAGCTTAGCAAACGAAAGCGGGTTTACCTGAAAAGTCTATTAAGAGCCGGTGCAAACAAAGCAGAGCAGCCAGCGACGAATACTCTGTCACACATTTTTTGCAATTCGCCATCCGCCATCCGGTCGTCGTTTTACAGAGACCCCTAGGGCCCGGGCCCCCATGTTTACTGGAAAACTCCTGCCGGGGATCTGGGAACAGGCGCGCGAATTTCGTTTCCAATTTATCCAAGATGGAGGAACATTTCAATAAAGTTGTGTCTGTTCACTTAAAATCTTCCAGCCGAGAAAGCAGGTACTGTTCTTAACGAATACTTTTGATAACGTTTACAATAGCATATTGAATTAACTTATGCTTTGTTTTATTTTGCAGAAAGGCTGTTGTACGTATCATTGTCGGTTTTCGTTCTGTGTCTTCGCCGACAAACAAGGTAAGCTCAACTTACGCTTCCAAGATTGAGTCTTTGTGCATCAAAGCTAATCGAATGCAGTTTTGTTTATTAAAAGCTGTGATTTCAGAGCCGGATTCTGGTTGCTGCTTTGTATGCATGGCTGACCCAATTGTAAGATCATGTGTGATTTTTGTGTTTAGGAACTTGTTATCCGAATCACAGACGAAGAGGATTTATTCTTTCTTTACAATCTTGTTCTTGGGGAAGGTGATTTCCATACGTGAGTTCAGCATTAACATTTTTGTTGTAAGCATAATTTGTTCAGACTCTGTGGACCTCTTATTTCTGTGCAGTTGTTCTGTGGAACTCAGTGAGCAGGTGCCACCTTTTAGAACCTTATGGCTAAGTAATTTTAAGTTAACTATATCATGACAAAAACACTGATTTTTTACCATAATGTATTGATCATGGATTTTTCTTGTTTACTCATGTAGGTTAAAAAGTCAACAAGGGTTGCTGGTTGACTTTTGTGCCTTTCCTCAAAAGTTTGTTGATCTGTTAGAACTGTGTCGTGAGGAGGAACAGCGTGACAGTCCAAAGTAAACTTCCCTTGATCTCTCATTCAGAAACCTAATAATATAAATGCGTTTAGTGTCCAATTTCTCTCATTTATGGGTTACATATTCTTTCAACTTGTCATGCAACATTGTTGCATTGCAAATTGGAAAGCATTGTAATGAGATGATTTACCACACGTGTTACAAGTTGCTGCAATATCTTGCATTTAAGGCTAGAATTGAACTTGCAAAATAACTTTTGACATACATGTATGTGATACTATGCTACATGCAGTAACATTTTTCAAATTTCAATGCAACAATGTTCGAGGCAATTGGAAAGAAAATGTTACCTGTATTACTTTCCCTTAATCTATATCATGCAGAAACTTCACTTACATTGTACATGCATTGGGTCAGCGCTAGCTGACCTACAAAATCCACCTGTCCTGGATTATTGGACATGACTTTCTTTGCATGCGTGCTGATCACCTTTTGTCTTGTCCCAGTTCACTTTTCATGGTTACTAGAACACATTAATTTAAGACTGCATATGAGCCAAGTGACCCATCGGGCCAAAGCTTATGATGGTTTTTGTCACATTTCTATTCCCCCCTAGGATGTTGTTCCATTGCAGGTTTACCCCCAGCATTAAATTTGCTGGTACCCATTTGCACACCTGGGTGGAGAAAGACATTGAGAGTAAAGTGTCTTGGCCGAGAACTCCACTACGATGCAATGTCCCCAACCAGGGCTGGACTGTTCCATCCAGAGATGAACATACTAACCATCAGGACACCACACCTCCCACACTACAACATATTTCCATAGGATAAGATCAGCAGCACACTAGGCTGATGATGACCCTCACTTGATTTTTATTTTTGTTTTGTACCTAGGTTTCTGCTGCAGTTGATTGTCGGCAGTGGTTTGGATCAAGGTGTAGCCACTCTTCATGTTGTAGAAACCAACCCATTTAAACACTTAACACACTTGTCATTAAAATTTCTTCCTGGATCAGATACTGAAGTCAAAAAGTACCTGGCAAACTGCCTTAAAAATCTACAGGTAAAACTGATATAGTTAGATTATCACACTAATCCTGGTAGTTAATGCTATCAATTCTTTAAAAAGACACAAAATGTTTCTCTTTAACAGGTTTAATTACTACACCTTTTTCATTTAATCTTTACAATCTCATGGTAGTTACTACAGAGAAGATTCTATCAATGGCAGTTTTCGTTTTTGCCAATGGTCAGCTGAAGGCATAGTTGCCAACTGCTTCAGCTTTATAAAATACCAGAATACCACCACCCACCATTTCCCAAAAGGGGTACCATTGTTTATCATATTTTTTGTGTTCTATAGGATGAGAAGCAGTTGCTAGAAAAGCGTCTTGCTAGCACAGAGGCTGATCTTCAACAAAAGCTTAGCACCTGTCAAGAGGTAATCATTCGAATACATGTACATATACTTAATCCAGTGTTATCAACCATTAGGCCCCTCAGCACTGCATCTCAAACTCCCCCTCCCCCTGGGATGATAAGCTCTCTTACAGTCAGTGGTGATCAAACACCATGCACTTTGGGTAAAATAAAAAAATGAAATCAGAAAAGCCTAATTGCGGTTTGATTGTGTGTATGTAACATGCTTAGTTTTTTGGTTGATTGTATATTTGCAAACTAATAAAAATCTTCATAACTGTATTGAAGTTTTCTGTTTATAGTGAACCCCTCCATTAAGGTACATGAACTTGTAGCAATAAAACAAGATCTAAAGATTCTTTAACTTCTCTTACAGGTGCTAGCAATAAAAACAAGAGAATTAAGCTCTGTGCAATCTGACTGCTCTGCAAAGTCATCTCAGTTGGAAAACAAACATGCACAAGAACTCACAGCTGAGAGGGAGAAAGCACTGCAGGTATGATAATGAATACAGGATTATTCTGTTTAAGAGCAGCTTTGTCACATGTGACAAGCAATGGAATCTTTTCCAGTGTTCAGGTGATCAACTGAAGCATTCAAGGGAAATCTCCTAGTTATATTCAGTTATCTGTGGAAAGCTTCAGTTGAGCTTCAACCATATTTGAGAACCTTGGATGACTGTTGGCTGTCTTCAAGTTTCGGGTACATTGTAATTTGCACTAATGTTACACTTCAACTGTGCTGCTCTCAGCCAATCAGAGTCAGTAATTTCTTTCAAAAGTATTTTCATTAACATATAAAAAGAGATGCCACTCGCTCTCCAAAATTGTACAGGATGTAATATGTATGATCTATAAGATCAATACATTGCATGTACATTTAGTCATTTATGATGTAGTTGTGGCTGAAACAGAAATGTACGTAGCTAATAAACACACACAGGAATAGACAAGTACATAGATGTCCAAGCTGGTAATGTACGAAAATTTTCCTTGGTTGCAAGTAGTGATGAGAAAATTCATTTTTTGTGTGTACCATTAAATTTAGATGGTCACTACCAACCAACAGAAGTACGAGAAAGAAAAGAGAGAGATGGAACAAAATCACCAGTCACAGGTACTAATATCCTGACAGCATAAAGGGTCATTTTGTAAGCATCTTAAATCAAAGCTTTTGGTTGGTTGTTGCTTGTCGATAGTTGAAGCACACTTTCACCTTGAAAATTGTTCCTCTTTTGTTTCTAGGTTATGAGAGTAGAGGCTAGACTTAAGGATGTAGAAAATTCCAATAGAGTAAGATTAACATTATATTTATTTTATTAGTAATTATTATGTATGATGTGCATTGGAGCAGTTTTCAAATGGGTTTTATAAAACCCAAACCAAAGTTATCACTCAGAGTAAACCCAAAAAGAAAAGACAATCCAGTGAATGAAACCCAACAGGTAGGCAAGCTTAAACAATGATATAGCTGACTTGAAGAATGGGAAAACAGATGTAAGTATGTTTTGATTGGTTATGGAAACCAAACTAAGTATGAAAGACTGTTAACTGAGACTGTCAACTGAAAACTGCTCTCATAATGACTGTTAGTCAACACACTATATGTTTCATATTGTGATTGGCATGCTGTACCTGGCTGCTATTAAAAATCAGAACATTTGAAAATAAATTACAAATGTATGCCATACAGCATGTTTCTTTCATGAAGCAGTTTTTTGAGGTGATTTTTTCTTCTTCAAAAAAAAATCACTGATCTGTACTGTTATTAGCATACATGGTGATGACATTCAGTCTACAGTACATTAGCAATTCTGATATAATATATACTGTTACTTTGTAGGATCTGAATCAAAAGAAATATCAAGCAGATTCTTGTATTAGAGACCTGAAATCAAAGCTGGCAGCCCTTGATGAGGTACACCGAAGTGTAGGCAAACATTTAGCCAGATGGGCATCTTGGTGTCCTGTGGACGGCCATTTTTTATAGAAAATTATTTTATATTACATATGTTTTCTTATAAATTGCTTATTTGAGCAGATTTTGGGCTGCCACTTTTCAACTTCTGGCTAAAAGACTGAATGTAGGGATAACATTTAATATGTGGTGTTTGTACATGTACATGTATGCTACTGTATAGCCTGCCACCAGGCTCATGTTTGGGGAACACACCTGTAAGCGGCACCTGCGAGTGACAAAGCCACAAGAAATGCTGATTCACTTTGTTTACTGACTCACTCTTCACTGCTCACATGTGGCAATCAAGGCGAGCCTGCTTGCAGTCTAGCAACTTTACTCGCGTACTAATGATTTGCGACATATCTTATCAATCATGTCATGCAATAGGCAACGCCAGATATCATTTTATGAACTTAAAGCCTGCAGCCAAAGATACAGTTTTCTAGAATAGTTTCACTGCTCTCCTGTTACTAGGACTGTAAATTTGCCAAGCAAGAACTGCACAAACTTCGTCGTGAGAATGGATCACTGGACTCTGAGAGACATGAACACAGTAAAACAGTCACTCAACTACAGACCAAGGTGGCTGTATTGGAACAGGAACTCAAGGACAAGGAACAGGTAGCTTGCAATATCAATATTCTTCTTATTGATTGCCATGTACATTTCTTACATGTCATTTGTAGTTCTAAGACATCAGCACACCATAGTAAGCAGACATTTGTGTAATAGGTGAGAGAAAAATGATCATAATATATCTAAAAGTGTAAACTACTTTTTAAAGAGAATCGATGCACCCTCTTGTAAGCAGACATGCAAGAAAGATGTCTGTAACTGGAGCAGGCAACTTACAAGAATAGTTCTTCTTAACAGCCCCTAGAGGTGTAAGGGATTGATGACCACTTATTAGAGCTCGCCCAACTAGCAATACGTATTGGGAATGCAAAAAAGATAATGAAGAAATAAGAAATACCAGAGTATTATTGTAAAAGATTCTGTTTTGTTTTATATCCTTATGCAATGCTGCGATAAAGGTACTGTATACTAACAGTACTAGGACTGCCAGTTGCCCTTAGAGATTATCAAGTCAAGTCATCATGCAACAGCCATCATTAACATTAACAGTCTTACTGCAGCAAAGTGCAACCATCCAGTTTACAAATGTTTACTCACTGTAGCAAAAAGAACAACAACAAAAAAGGTTCAGAGGCTGCCTGCTTATGTGAGCTTCAAAGTCTGTAAGGCCTGCAAGTGTCTGTGGCCGCTTACAGGAATGACTCAATACAGAGTTTGCTTTTGAGTTTAAACCTTCTTTTGTGGAACCCTTGAATTTCAGAAGTCTGATTTCAAGGCCTTGAAACTACTTGAAATTGATTTTGGTCCTTGAAAGTCCTTGAGCCACAAGTGCACAGCGCATGTCTGGTTTGCACATGTGTTCAAGCTCTCGTTTTCTGGCATTTCTGTATTTATTTTGAGGGTTAAGCTGCATGTCACTATGCCTGGCAGGTGTCATTTTAATGGAAAATGGCTGGAAAAAGTTGGGTATAAGTCATGGCTGCAGAAAGAGGACAAGAATCCAAACAAAGCGTTCTGTTTTGCCTGCAAGAAAAGCATGGACCAAAACATTGGTTTAAACGCAAACATTTGGCTTGGTTTGTGGTAAAGTCCTTGAAATTTCAAAGTAGGGTCCTGCAAAGTCCTTGAAAAGTTCTTGAATTTTTGGCCTGAAAAAGTGGACATAATGTACGAATTCTGTGTTAATAAAGCTTTGACTTACACACCCAGCCCTAGATCCTTTTATTTTATCCCAGGTTTTTTTATGTTCAGTAAAATTCAAGTATTTTTCAATGCAAATCCTACTTGCCCAGTTACATTTTTAACAGGTGTTTTTATACTGGGATTTAAACAGGGTGACTGTGAGGTGGTTACTGTACTCCTACATTGATGATTACATAGCTTACTCATCTGTGACAATTAAAAAGAAGTATTATTAAACCCAGGCCTCTTGGAAACGTTGTGTATTTTATAGCAGCATGTATGTAGACATTTATTGAGTCTGAGAAAAAACATTTGTAATTTTTTTTTCTTTTATGTATTGAATTTTGTTTGCACTAGGTAATAGCACGAACCAATGAACTGTTAGAGAGTTCAAATGAGCAGCGAAGAAAACAAGAAAAAGCTTTGGAGGAAAAACTGGAGCAGATCAGCAAGGTTGAAACCAACATGAAGTCAGTAACAGGCGATGTGATCAAGGTAATTAGAAAAACATGAGCATCCCTTTATTTAACAATTATTTACCGAAGTGTAGGTAAATATCCACTACTTTCACCGATGCTTAGGTAAATAATTGTTTTAGTATATACCACACAAGCTGAATAACTAGCGGACCAAAGAGTAACTTTACTTTTTTAAGAGTAACTTTATTTGAAATGGAAAGCTATTTTGTTTTTCTTTGGATGCTCGGAGGGGAATAGTACTTGGCTAATCACCTCTGAGCTAGCCAATCAGCATGCGCCAAAAGCACTATTCACTTGTGTGGTATATACTAATAAGTAATAGAACTTATTAACCAAAACATACATCTCAAAATATAAAGACGTTAAGCAGTTGTCAGTATGTACTGTTAATTTGTACAAACCAGTCAGAGCTGCACACAACAACCCATTTTTATTTGAAGAAGTAAACAGTCAATGAATCAAAACTACATCGATATTTTCTATTTGGGAGTTCTTCATAAAACATGGGGGTTGCTTTGGTGTGAGAACGTTGCTGAGTATGCTCCCAGTTCGTCTTTGTTTCATGCACCGTATATTTTATTTTCGTTGGTTAGCTTAGAGATTAAAGGATGTCACAAGTTATCACCAAATAACATCCACCAGTTTCTTACTCTTCTGTTTCCTATCACTGATACTGCTAGGCAACATTCTTCTATTGTCATAATGGTTTGTGTTGTTTTATTTCATTTTTAGGGAAATGAAATTATCCAGAGATTACAGTCGGAATTACGTACCTACAAGTCCAAGGTAGATATTAATTTGTACGAAGTCTTTTTGTTAGTTAGTGGATGATTAAATAAACTTGACCACTTATGTTAGTTGGGGCCGATAAAAATGAAACTCTTTGCATTTTAATCTTGATAAACAGGTTTATCACTCACTAAATACACAACAACTCACTTTGGGGCTCTGCCTAGACCACCGCGCGCGCGATTACACCTCCAAACCCCCAAAGAGGGAATAGGGGAGTTAGTGAGTGATACCTTCACACATCTTTTTAACAGTTACTGATTTGTAGCGCATATATATTTAATTATAGAGAAAAAACTTGTAATATTGCTTCTTGTATTCCAGATCAAACTGAAAAGTGTGGTTATGACTAAACAAGAAAAGCTTCTTGAAGAGAAGGTAATATTGGTGAAGTAATGAATGTCATAACGGATCCGTCAAGGAAGAGTTCAGTTTGCAGTAAAATGGCATATTGTTCTTGAGTTCATTCTTCAGCTCATTGGACAATTGCGATACAGTACAAAACTAAGTTGTGCTGCTTTGCTCGAGGATTAAGCAGCTTACATCTATAAAAAAAGCTGTCTAAATCGTGCTTTATGGGAGCCATTTTAGACGAGCAAAAAAGTGACTCGCCATTTTCAGTGAACAAGAAAATGTCCAAGTTCAGGGTATTCATCCTGTCTCAAGCATTCTTCTTTAGAAACTTTCGTTTAAACTATCTTGATTGTCTACAGGAAGCAGCTCTTGAAAGATACCGACAAGAAAACGCTAGCTTGGAGACCACGGCGAAGAATAAAGACGAAGAGGTAATGTAGTCAGTACTAAGTCTCTTTATTGAGCTGCTCGTGAACAGTGACTCGGTCAGCCCGCGAGTCACTTCAACAGGGAATGTTGCTAGTCATGATGACTTGTTCGTATTAGTTGCACCTGTTTTCTCAACTAAACGTAAAAGTGGTGTTCTAGTGTGTTAAATTGATGACGTCATTGTGCATATCCTTTCACAAACGAAATGTCTGCTAGCAACTCAACACACAGTACATACCGAATAGTCTTGATAAGAACGCAACTCTCGGATACAATTTTACGCTTCATGTTTGACACACGGAAGGTCTTGGAGTGTTTCAAAGAATTGTGTAATTATCATTGCAAGTCAATCACCCCATTTCAAACGCGAGAGGTAGAGTTTCATCAGCGAGATGAATGTTGCAAGTTTGATGAAACTCTTCAGTCGTTACACTTGACTTCTGCTCAGTCTGTTGATGTCTTGGTCATCGCCAAAATTTCCTTTCAAAACCATCCTAAACCGGATGGTCACACTAGAAGAACAACATTTGACCATTGTTATCTGAACATTTAGGTGAAGAAACTGAGCGAGTCACTTGAGACGACTACAGCGAAGCTAGAAGAAAGTAAACAGTTGCTGAAGACCAATGAAAATGGTGAGAATGTCCCAATGTTATGCAAACAGCAATGAAATAGTAACACAATGAAATAGTAACAAATTTTCTTAGGTAACATAACTGCTCTTTTAATTAAATTCGGTAGAAGCTGAAAAAGTTCAAACTCTTTGGTCGCAAGCCGGAGACATTCCTTTTCATGTTCTAAGATTTGTTGATACAATATCCCTTATTCAATGATCTTCTTTCTTTTTATCACATAATATCCTGAGATCAGACGTTCTTTTTTGATTTCTTCCCCCTGCCGTTAAAAAAGAACGCTTGATCGCAGGTTAGTCACCTTTCTGCTCTGAATCATCCCGAAGCCTGTGAAACCATAAACTGATGGAGTAGCTAAGGTGTATTACCAGCTTACATAACACTGTTGCGTTTGATTTTGCAGTCATCAACTGGTTAAACAAGCAAATCAATGATCAGACTATCTCTCAGCAACGCCTTGGACCGTTCGAAATGCTCACAAAAACTGTGTCATCGCGAGGCCCTCCCTTGGTTCCATACAACAAGGTGCACTTAATTCGGTTTATTTCGAAAAGTAAACTGCATGAAATGGTGATAATTTGTGTGACTATTTGTTGTTTTTGTATCCAGTTAACAAGCACAACAGTTGGTACCAGTTCAGCAGGAGACAGAACAGACATTCCACGCTATACTGAGCCATCCCAGGTAAACGTCAAATTAATTGAAGTCATTTTTTTAAGCAGGGGGACATTTAAGATTCGGTGTTTAAAAAACAGAATATACTTGGATCCAATATATGAACTAGCCAAACTTAAGATTTGAAATGTAGGTGTTTATTATACTTTTCAAACTCTCCAAACATCTCGAAGTTAGTCAAAAATACTTCCGTACGCGTAGTTTATAGATTCTATAAACTGACTGATACGTGTTCCTATACCAACCGTTATAAAAGTTTGAAGTCCAGAGGCTGTGAACTATAACAAGGTAGGCCCAAAAGAAAAAAATTCGCATGAACATAAAATCATCAAAATAGTGTACGTGGTCTTTAAATTCAGATTGGATTCAACCGTGAGGCGAGGAACACGTATCAGTCAAAGTTGGGCGTTGATGGCTAGAACCTTAGGGCTAGGGCAAGCGTCAAATCCAAGTCACGTCGAATAAATTAAAAATAGGTGCGACAAAGAGTTCGCTTAAACGAACCTGCGTCGATCCTATTTCACAAGTTACACTCCATTAAAACACGGGTGATCGTCGGGCCTTACTTTGGCAATTAACTGCAAAAAATAGAAAGAGAAGTCGTGCATTACATACAGCTCTGAGAGCAGTGTATCAGAGACGATAACTGAGCTATTGCTTCAGGTGGCATGCTAGACTATGCTTTGGTGAGCAAACAATAACAATAGAGCAGCGGTCTTAAGCCGCGGTCTTGAGAAGCGGTATTGGTCTTAGCAATGACTTTCGATTGTCTTTGTACAGCGCATGCCCGTCAGGAAATAACGGTTTGCAGATGGAGAGTATGTATTTTTGTGACATTCGCCCAGTCCATCACATTTGAATCAATAATTTTGTAATTTGCATGATTTATGAATCGAGTTCAGCGCGTATTTAAAAGGGCGAACAAATGCCGCAAGTAGAACTTCTGGTAGGGTCGAACCAATTAATTAAGTTGAACTTATTAAATTTCGCAAACGTTGCACCAATCAGGAAGCTATTTCAAAATGAATGGTTCGACGAATTAAGTTCGACTAAGATTCGACGTTTGCCCCAGGCTTGAGTGTCTTGCCATGTAACTAAGTTGTATTTGCCATGACAGATGCCGTACCGGAAGCCAGAGCCTCGTCAAGGAATGCTTCCTCGTCCAGTAGGCCAATCAACCCCTAACGTACCATCAGGTGTACTTTCAACTGGAGGTGTCACGCCACTTAGCCGCCCTTTTACCGGCATGTCACACAACACTGAACCTATACTTGACGCTAAGTACTTCCATCCCACTGGAAATGGAGCCACCTCACAGAAGCCTGCATCCGAGCCTCCTCTCATGTCAGCTTACTTTCCCAAACCACGTGGTACATTGCCTACCACGTGAACGCCACGTGGGCTAAGATAGTACTTTCACAAGAGATACGTGTAATTGCACTCACTTGGGAACTCAACGTTTTCAATCGATGTTGTTAAGAGAGTGATGTTGTCAGGACCAAGCGGAGCAGGCATTTTAGAAGGCCATCTGTATCCCATGGAATTGCCACATTTAACTTTTTACCCAATCAGTAATGTAGTAAAAATAACAGGAAGGTTTATAATATATCCTACTTATACACCAGCCTGTCTATGTGAATAACTGTAATAAAAGTTAAAATATTTCACTTTTGGTATTATGCCGCGATGAGAAAACTTACACCGGAACATGTTATCCACATCGGAGAAACATCAGTCTCAAATCAGTTTCCAAGTGTGTGCAAAAATAAGACCAATATTCCCCAACATGCAAGGAACAAGCTAGTCCAAATGAGCATTCATCTGGATATAAATTAATCTGGTTACTTTCGTGAAAGTTTTACAAAAACAGAACAGGCTGTTTTCTTTTTGTACAAGATTTTGAAATGCTAATTCGCCGAAACTAATTCGTCAGCGGTCCTTTTTTTTAAAAAAAAACAGGGAACCAATAAGAATTCTCTCTTTCATTTCAGGCCAGTTTACCATATAATAACACACACGTTAGACATTGAAAGAACCGTTTTACTTAGAGAAATGTCGTCTTTGACTGCGTTAAATGAAGAACGGTCAAGATGGGGAAAACGCACTCAATCTTTCTCTCAGCTACAGAATCCAAAAGAACAAAAAGAAACATGGTTTTATAGTTTATTTGTCACCTGACACAATTCGTATTGCTTTATATTATAGTCACGTTGGCGCCAGCAACGTTTCAGACCCACTATTAATTTGCGGGCGTTATTCAGGCATTACGCAACGACTTTTGATGAGTCGTCATGCAACCAACCCTTGTTGCCCTATTATTACTATTCTTCAATTTCATTCCTCGAGTCTTCGTTCTTTTAACGAAACGAGCGACTCATCAGAGTTCCGCTAAGGTCGGCACACACGAGGGGACTAGATTTTGTAGCAAAGATGACTAGTTCACACGACTGGTCCCCGCGACTTTTCCCCTCGTGTATGCCGACCTTTTCATGCTAGATTTTGATTGGTTTGAAAATAAGCGAAGGAGAAACACCAGCGACTCGACTGACCCACATGCTTTCCAGGTGGGCATGTGCAATTCAATCAGTAGTCCAATAGCAATATTTACGGGTCGCTTGTTACCTGAACGTTGTTCAAGGAGAACGAAGACTCTACGTACAACGTTGTACTATCCTTATGAAGAATTATTACATATTAATCTTAATTTATGTGTTGATATAGCTCCATTATTATGGGAAAACCACAACCACTCTTACCCACTGTATGATGTACGGCACAACTACTCGTGTCTTACTGCGCATGCACAAGAGACACAATAAAGTATAGCATCAAAATAAATAAAATTGACATTTAAAAGCCTTGAGGTCTATACTAAACGTTGCGTTTTCAAACTCTCTTAATAGAAGAGCCCGCCTTCCTCCTTAGAGGAATCTGGGAATGAGATAATTCAGAATAGACCAATTTAGAGATATTAAGATTCGGCATAGACCTCAGCACGAGGCTCTGATTTGCATGGAGCAAAGAATCTTAAATACTTGCTGTCGATATAAATATTTGGAAGGCGATTCATCCATATTTTAAACAAAATTTTCTTTTTTTCTTGTTTTGCCTTCGTACATAGAGTGTTATGTCCTGTTGAATGATCTATTACACAATGTTTCCTCATCATGTACAAGTTTGTCTGTTGGGGTCCATTCCATATCGTAATTTTACGTGTCTTCTTCAGCCTTGTGCACGTGAGCACAGAACCAACAAGGCTAGCTTCAAACTGTGCCCTCCTTACACTGCACAAGACGCATTTCGTAGAAGGTTCATTTGTAGAATTCAGTTGTTTATAACATGTTGGTAATAACATGATCAGTTAGTAAATTCCTACGACTTGCCTCGCTACTTCTGCTATGTTCTACTAGAGAGAAGTTAGCAAAGCACGTCATAGCTAAATCTGCTTTTGCTCCTTACAGTTCTTGAGGTGTAACTGGCAGAGGTATACCGGCTCTACCGGAGCCGTGAATCTGCAGGTAATTACTCCCAGGCTCGATACCCTTTGATTTCCCTATCCAACAGTATTCCCTAACCCAATTTATCGCTGCATCTTCTTGCCCTTGTATCGCTGTGCTTATACAAGGTGATAATGTCTGTGATTGTTCGCGACATTGTTAACATGTTCGTGTTTTGTATGTAAAGGCAGTTCGTGCTTTCTTCTGTTCGCTTCATATTTTGCCTGTAAAGAAAAACAGGAAAAACAAAAAAAGCAGAACTCTACATATTTTTTTTTTTTACTTCTTTTTTTAACTGCACTACTAGCAGTGGTATCTTTGGCGGCATACTAGGCTCGTTAGGTCACCTGGGTATTTTGGCTTGATTGCATATCACCAAATAACCTGCGATTATACCCTCCCTCCCTTATATTCAGACGTGGGGAAGGAGGGCGTTTTTTTTCCCTTCTCCCTTTTCCCTAGTCTCCCACGCAGACATTCTTAGGGGTTCGTCACGCGTTCCTGCCCCACGGAGGGAGGAATGATTGCGTGACGAACCCGTAAGAACGTCTGCGTGGGAGGCTACCTTTTCACTCCTTCTTTCAAAAAAAAAACACGCCTGATCGCAGGTAAATCACCAAACTACATGGGCAACCATTTCTTGACCAAATAGTAGCTGGAGGTTTTGCACCCAAACCTAGCTATCAAGTTCACTCTAGATTAGTGGGCATAATGAAACAAATTTGTTTCTTGTCCTTTAATCGAGGGTCCTGAAGGGGTAAAATGGGAACTGGGATTTGGGTCACTGGGACTGGGATTTGGTCACTGGGAATGGGAATCACAGACAGAAAAACAATAGAACTGGGACTGGATTTTTAAAATTTGGAAAAACAATAGGCTGGGAAATGGGATTTGGGCAAAATTTGGGCTGCGAAAATGGGATTTATACCCCCCCTTCAAGACCCTCTTAATCCATTGACCTCGGAACTAAATTTAAAAAAGGTGAAGGCGAACTCAAAACAGTGTCGAAATAGAAACTTTAAAATGCGTTCAGGGGTGCAAAATCGGTAGGTCCGAACTCCATTGGAAACAGGTAGCATTCCACGGAACATGCCTGTTATGCTGCTGAAAAGTATGATTGCGTGGAAGTAACATTCCGAACAAGATTGATTAATATGGAACGTTTCACACGATTTTTTGGGTCGGTACATTTCGCTGACCTCCAGTCCATGGACCACCACAATGGACTACCAAAATGGACTACTCTAATGGACTGTCAATGGACTACCTAGATGGACTACCTAAAAAACTACCCTGAAAAAAAAATAGAAAGAAATATTACCCCTTGGTTGTTTGTTTTGATCGATTCACCACGATCCACCATCTTGTTTTCATTTCGTGTTTATTACTGCTGCTCTCACGCGTATGTCACGGCAGAAATATGTCTCACATATGCTACACTTTAGTTGCACCCAGCGTAAACAATTTAGCTTGTTTCCTCTACGTAAATCCATAAAAAAATATCTGTCATTTATATGGTTTATAAGATGTATAAATACAAGCCTATAACCCACATTTGTAAAACTCCCTGAAGAAGTCCGCAACAGTCGGACAAAATGTGTAGGAGAATAAAACAAGTTTTACAACTACAGTTCGCCGAGTGCTGCTCACTAGTTCAATGTTAAAAAATTCACCAAGGCGGTTTTAAGTGGAGCCCTTAAGTAACATTAATTCATGATAAATTCAATTCTTTTGACTTGGAGGGATGCTGGATTATTCTACAGCATGTGTCTGCATACCATTTGAGCAGCGGCAATAAACACAAAATGAAAACAAGATGGTGGATCACAGTGAATCAATCAAAACAAACAACCAAGTGGTAATATTTCTTTCTATTTTTTTTCAGGGTAGTTTTTTAGGTAGTCCATATAGGCAGTCCATTTTGGCAGTCCATTGTAGTGGTCGATGGACTGGGGTCAGCGAAATGTACCCACTCAAAAGATATTGCAAAGATTTCGGCTCCTTCCTCGTGTACCAGTACTAAATACCCAGCATTATACAATAGCTAATAAAAGGCTCATAAAGAAAGGCTGACATTGGTTATTCCCTCAGTGAAACTTTTACTGGTACATTTACACTAGGACACAATCAAGATTTCCATATAACCCTATTCTTTTAGACTTGCAGTTGTTGTTTTTTAACAGTCTAAACAATAGTGAAAAAAAGCATCTTCTCTTTGATTATGACTGTGTACTCAATTGTACTCATTTACTAAATTCAACCAAAAGTAATGCACACCAGTCTCTACAAAGACAAATTAAGACAAACTCACAAAGACAATTAAATGTTTGCAGAGAAAACTCATTAGGAGAGGGCTTATCCCAATAATTTGATCCATTCTGACTATAAAAATGTCAATAACGTACCTTTAAAGGTTTCAAGCAAATGTTCAAGGCTGTTTTGTCTTAACCCATGGCCCACAGCATACTCACTTCTCACTCATCTCACACATGGAAGACCAAAATGAATTTTTGGGGTGTTGGTGGGACACGAGCTAGTTTCTAATGGGTTACGATAAATCTCTGAAAAATAATTTATATCCTACATTCTTTGCGTGGGTTTAATCCTTTTGATACTTAGCAAAGTAGCCAAACTCGTCGCGAAATAATGTTTGAACTGGGATTTTCTGAGAGCTGGGGAGCTAGGGTATTCATACCAGTAATCCTAGAGGAGAAATGGTATGGATATTTTCTGGAACATCATAAGAAAGAAATCAGCATAGCCTAGTAGTTAGGTGCTGGATTTGTAATCTGGAGGTCAAATCCTCCTCCCTGCCACTGAGTGGATTTGTACTGAATGGTCCCAGATTCAACTCCTCCACGTTTTGTAAATAGCCAACAGGTCGGCCTGCTGCCAGTTAGGATTTTTAACAAGTTAAGTTTACATTATTTGTTTAGTGTCCACAATGTTAATACAGCAGTGCTAAAGACTAATTGACACCTAACAAATAATAAAAGTGATTTGTTCGTTTTGTTTATAAATGCCTATAAAATTAATGTAAATTATTGATTATTTAAGATGGCAGCAACTTGAATATCATGTTGATGATGTAATTACCATGTGTGATATAGCATCATCTCATGTTGGTTATCTGAAAGGACATATTTTTGCAGGGTTTCTTTGGAAAAGGATCTCTCTCAAGAAGCAAACCTGAATATGAGTTGATTTCAAACATCTCTCAAAAGGCCTTTTCAAAGTCTGAAAAACTCCGAAGATGTAAGTACAGTTGTTTATTTGAACTTGTAGAGTTGTCAATACTAATTAAAAGCATCCTATAAACAAAAAGCAAATAGATATTAAATAAATATTCCTGCTGGAAAACCATATTTTAGTAGCTTATATAATCATGATGCATGACCCCTTTTTTGTTAGGAGAGAGATGGCAGCAACTAGCTTTTGCTATGCTGTGTAGTTTGAATGGTTCTTCACATTCTCTCTTAATATTATAGGGTTCAGGAGATGTTGGCAGGTGTAATATTTCAATCTACCCACAGTCATGTTTCAGTTGGG
>OMLO01001772.1_pt1 | contig 16921 bp, 6 predicted proteins | sample 1674811 | NCBI WGS metagenome assembly OMLO01 (sample SAMN06265003, study PRJEB25207) | coral metagenome | isolation source: Coral host | place: Mexico:La Bocana,Puerto Morelos, Mexico | collected 2008-11-13 | reverse complement strand
TCTTTAAGTTAAGATCAATAGAGCTATTCGCTGAGTCCAAGACACGAAAACAAAAAGGTGTGTACATGCCTCTGCATGAATGAAATTGAGAAAAATGATTAAAAATATGCGAGTTTTTATCGCTTACTGTATGTTCTTTAATTCTGGTTTCACCAATATAACAGGAATTACATCCCGCACAAGTAAATTGATAAAGGACCATGGAGTTTAGAGCATCAGGAGTACGATCTTTGAAACTAAACATATTCTTGATTTTGATTTTGATTTCCAGCTCGTACAGCAAAAACCGTGCAACAGCGGACCACTGAGGGAACAGTTACTCGTCGGAACAATGGAACAATGAGATGATCAAAAATGCACGAATCCCTGTCGACCTTTGTGATATAAATGATGACGTGCAGTCAGTTGACCTCATTGTCTGAAAAAGACTAGCAGTAAGCAGTCGAAACATTGTAATCTACATCCCAAGGGACTACAAAGACAAACGATAATACACAAAGGGCTATCCAATTGCAAGAGAAGAGGGTGGGAATAAAGTACTCCATAAGCTGCCAGCCCCTGAGTTGTAAAACAGGAGAAAATACTAAGGATCCTGAGCGTCAGTAATCCGACTAAGGCATTACACACCCTTTCGGGTTACCATGGAAAAGGGGATGCAACAGCAGTAACAGTGCGGAGTAACAAACATAAGTCCAAGATAATTGCACAAGTTACAAGAACATAGGTGTACGAATTAAAAGCAAAGCAAGGAGAACATATTACTGAATAGTACAAACCAAGAAAACAAGCGTGTAACAATTAGACCGAAGGAATAGTACTGCACAAGCTCGGTATTTGCGAGGCATGCATAGCAACTCGACAAATACAGCACTGAACAGTTCAAAACACAATGAAGCACGCAAGTGATGGGAGCCTGGGGAATAGCACTGCACAAAGCACATACACATAATATTACTGACTATAACAAAGTGTGCAAACTAAAGGGAGCCGAAAGAATAGCATTGCACAAACAAACATTAACACCTTACAAATATACATGTAACCGGTTTGATGATGTTTTTGCTACTCCTAGTAAAAAGGGGCTAGAAGGGGGGAGGGGGAGATAAAGTTGAACTCGGTTATTTCGAAATCCCCGCTTCCTTCGAAGTGAAAACGTTTTCCCTTCAGTCCGATTTACTATCGACCATTTCGAACTCCCGCTATTTCGAAAGATTTCTTGTTTCCCCTAAGGGTTCCAAATAGCAAGGTTCAACTCTATGTAAACTGAATGTGTTAGAATTTTGTCTTCTGTCTCAGTAATTGTTCCCCGACAACAATTTTCAAAGTTAGGGTACAAAGACACTTTATTACGTTACTCCACTACAACATCTCTCTGCTCATCTTCCTCTTTGTCATCATTTTCAAGGTGTTCCTCATCTCTCGTGCAGCTGTGAGAGTAACTTAATTTCGTGTTTTTCATTCATGGCATATTTTTCAGGAAATGAAGCTTAAGCAGTACACATCATCTCTAACTTCCGGTTTGAGGTTTGTGATAATTCTGCGGCGTTGCTGAAATGTTTTTCTTGCAAGAACTGTGCAATTTACATGTATGGCGCATCTCGAACCAACAGCAGTGATGAAACATCTTCAACGTTGATACACTCTTCAGGGACGGCAAGGCGAGGAGGATATATAACAAATTTGGATATGAAGTCAGTCATTAGTTTCTGATCTCATTCTGAGTGAATTTACAAAGGACAAAGCAGGGACCTCAGCACCTCCCTGAACAAACGAAGTAACTCAAACAAACATGCTCTGATCTCCAAGCGGAGAATTCTCCCCAAAAATGGCTCAAAGCCTTAAAAGTATTTCTTTAAGGAATACTTTCTCTCCGCTGCCACTAGACCATAGTGTAGCTTATGCAACATGCAGAGTCTTAGCTTTCCTCCTGCTTTGAAGCGATTTCATCCCAGCTGATCAAGTAGTTCTCCTACACTAGCGGTACGATTCTAATTTTTTGACTACCAAACGTGCAGCTCGTCGCTGTACCATTTCTAAGCTTGTCGACTCGTATTGAACGTTGTCCGAGTCCAACTCAGAATGAATGGAGAGATATGCAATGGTGTCATGTGCAAATCATCTTGCATTAGAAGTTAGTGACTCAGAAAGGCTATTTATATAGATAAGGCACAGGCATGGGCCTATGACTGAGCGGACGTCAGAGAGGACTTCTACATCATCTGAAGACACTCCTGCCAGTAGAACACGTTGTTGTTGGTTAGGAATGCTTTTATCTGCATGAAGCCGGTTCTTTCCATGTATACCACCTCTTATCAGCTTTGTGATGAGGTGCCGGTGGCAGACCTTGTCGAATGCTTTACTAAAATCCATTACTAAGATCAGTTTGGCTACCATCATGCAGCACGCCGGGAAGAGGCTACTTCGCCCACAGATTCCGGATGCGGGCAGTCTCTTTTTCGTTCGAAATTCCGCCAGGAATAACGAAAACGAACTGAGGCGAGCGGCGAAAGCACTTTTCGAGAGATGTTTGTTTAACAATTTTGACGTCTGTTTTTTATGCGTCTGTCGTCTTATTGATGATAAATTGCGTCATAACATTATCAAAGTGACTGTGGAACTACGAGCCGCAGGCAGAGGACAGACGCGGAAAAAAACTGATGTCACTTTGTTTTTACAATAACGAGACCCAAAACTGGTCAAATGCAGGGAACATATAAAGTTCTTGAAACGCAAGTCTGACGCATACAAGTAGCTCATTTGCATAGTGCAGCGCATGTAAGTGTTCGATTTTGTCCGTCTGTATTCTTATTCGGTTCAGCATTGTTATATATGCGGTGAGAGGTGTGATTGATTAAACAGATAGTTTCGCGCGGATGGAGTCCGATTGTGTGTTCAAGCTAGACAATCCAGTTTTCGGTTGCGGAGAACCTGTGTTGATCAATACGTTGGTGCACATGCCGGTTGGAAAACATTAAGAAAGTGATCCAATGAAGCAATTCGTGTGCTTGGGACGTGTGTAAACAGATCTTCTTTCCCCTCGTTCCCCTTCCAATTAATACTTCCAGAGGCTTTACTTTTACCCACCCTACCCATGTTCCATCCTGGAAATCATCGCTCGCTTTTCGTATCCAAAGATGGCGGACCCGCCTCTGTTGGTGACTGAGTCGTGAACCAACTTAGACCAATACAACAGACTTTACTAGATAACAGGTAAATCAGTAATATTTTATTATCTACACTCATCATTTTCATCAATCGCCTATAAAGTGTACCTACGTGCAAACGGATAATTTGATTGCTTCCATTGAGCTAAGTCTGTAAGAGTCGCTTGTAAATTATGGAATGACGACTAAAACTTAGTTACTCGGTGCATATGGTACCAACGAACCAGTACAAGATTGTCTAGTTGTGTTCTCTCTTTCTGCAGTTTTGTAGTATTGCGGGGCACTATGCTGATTTCGCTCGAGTCTGTACTTTGTTCGCTTTGTTGATTATGTGAACTAACATCGAGATGAGAAAGAGCTAAAGCCTGCAGATAAATTTGATTGAAATCTAAGCCTTTTCACAGATTAATTTGTTTGTGGCTTATTTTCATATGGTGGACACAATTATATGATTGCTGCTTATGTTTTTAATCGGGGGTTTTGGAGACCGTACGTGATTGTGGAGCAGCTAAATAGTTGGTCCAAAACGATATGGGTTTTGTCCTCTTTTTTTTTGAAGTGCTTTAACCTCAAGAATTCGTTTTATACTCGTAGTATTATAACAAAGTAATATGTAAGCTATGTTATATTTCTTCTGATACGTAAATAATACACTGTGCAAGGAATCCACAACTAATAATGACGGATTATGGAGCGATTCAATTTTACTTCCGGCTTGTAATATTGCAAGTTCCTGCATTCAGAAAAGGTTCCTTCTTCATTTTACAGTGTAAAAGCTCATCTTCAAATGTGTTCTTAAAAACTATTCTGAATCTAGATAAATTAATTGCTATTGAAAAACAAACTCACCGCCCAAATGAGCTCCCTGTTCAGTAGGTTTTATCCAACTGGACAATAGCTTGACGACATCAATATTAAATTTTAAATCACACTTTTCTGATTCCGGCCCGTGAAGAGGTTTCAAGTTTTTAGCGGCAATTCTGGGCAGTTAATGACATTTTCAAGCCAATTAAGCTCAATTTTGTTGATATATTGTTAGTGAAAATTTATATGTTTATCAGTAATGGCCAGATTTTAACAGACATCCCACAGTTTATTCTTCACCAGGGGTTGTTTGAATAGTGGGTAATGCTACCCACCAGATAAATCACCATCCAGTGGACAGCATGGTTTGTTCTGTTAACACTTGTACTCTGGATTGTGATGTATCCACTCATAGTTCCCCTCTACTAACTATGATCCACTGGATAGTGTTAAGACCAGGTATTTTCAGCCTTTCTTTGAGAAAGTGATTTACTCCTATCATTTAATAATATTTTTTGTCTTAATCTTAGACATATTGCTGGCAAGGTTCCAAGAAATTTCTTGACCAAGTATAATTATTTGACCTTAAAACGCAGTCAAGAACCATGGAAATTAACACTCAAGCTGCTGAAGATGAGATCAAAACTCTGGCACAAACTCTCCCACCAGAAACAGCACAACATGTATTGCAGTTGAAAATGGCAATGAAGAATGCCTCTGAAGATGAATATAATGCTGTACTAGATATGTTATCACATAAACAAAAGGAAGTACCAAATTCTGAGGAAAAATCACCAGACAAATCTGAAGGTACTGCTATCTTGGGCAATGCAAATGTTGATGGTCACAATGACCATGGTAGTCGTGAGCTATTATTAGAAATATCTGATAATGGTGAAGAAGCTGGTGATTTTGATGGAAACAGCATGGGTAAAGATCTCAGTGTCGATACAGAGGGACAAGAAGATAGGAAAAATGATTGTGATGCAGATGAAGCACCATTGGATCAAGCTTGCGCGACAGGTGATACAAGTGATGATACTTTTGATTCTGTTGACAAAAAAGGCATCACTCCCAGTGAAGACCAGAAGTTGCATGAATTGCCTAATGAAGATGAAGAGGTGGAGGATCATCTGAGTACCACAAATGAAAATTCTGCAGATTTCTTGCAAGAGAGTGCTGGTTCAAGCGAAGATGAAAAAATACCTGAACTGTTGTCAAAGAAAGCTGACGATGTTTCTTCTGGTGTTGAATTTATAGATGATGAAGGGCCTGTGGAAAGACTCTCTGATAGGGTTAATATCAATGAACCATCATTTGTTGAGGAAACACATTCCCTCCAACATGCTCCTCTTCCAAACTCTCTGCCACAGTCATTGGAAACGGAAATTATAAATATGGATGACCCAAAAATAGATGAAGGTGAATCATCGTCAACAGATGATGATCAAGTAGTATCATCATCATCATTACATTCTGTGGTGACGTCAAGTGAAAGTGACTTGTCAGAAGCAGCTGTACCAAATGACTCTTTTCAGGCTATCCAGTCAGATGGAGTAAATGATGATATAAGAAATAACGAAGTGGCTCCTGGTACCACTTCAATAACTGGTTCCAAGGATGATGACATTGCAATCATTGAAGATGAAAGGTCACATTTAGAAGCCAGTGAAGAACAAGAGAGTGTAACTGTTCCAGTCTTAGAGAGGACATTGTCTATGTCATCGACAGGTACTCAAACCTCTTGTGAAAACCTCCACCTAGCTAAGGATCAAAGCTATAATACCCTTGGAAAGTTGGAGTTTGGAAATTTGGACAGTATTCTTAGTGGAAATGGAAAAGGATCCTCAAAGCTTCCTTTTTATTACCAGCCACAGATCGTCATGCATGGGGAGAAACCCGTTTTAGTCCTTCAACCTGTCCCATCAACAACTTCATCAGACAACAATGATGGTGTTACAGGAGTAGAAAATGGTTCAGCAAAGGCTTCAGTGCCTATCATTTTGCCTTTAGCCTCACCTATTGATATTGATAAAGCAACAAAAGATGCTATTTTTCAGCAAATAAATGGGACAGCTACATCTCAATTTGAAGAGGAGGAAGAGTGTTTCATTCCAAATTTCTCTAGTGAGAGTTTATCCAGTGGTGTTTCCCCATCAGCCATGGTGCTTGGGTCACAACAAAATGACACAGATGGTGATATGCAGTTAAACACCACAAGGCATGAAAAACCCCTTCACGAGAGCATTCCAGGAGCAGACAAATGCATTGAGACAAGTGAGAGTGAAGAAACTGAGAACTTACCAGAGTGGGTACCAGCATCTGAACTTGATAAGGCATTCTCTGCAGCTGCAGAAGAAACTTTGGAATCCACTAAAGAACAAACACCAGTTACACTTACATTTCCAATTGTTAGCTTGCCAAGTACAAATCCTTTTGCAAAAGACTTGGCAGATCAGGAATATGAATACAGTGATGTCAAAGAAGATTCTTTGTTAAACTTTGGCCCAGAGCAAATGCAGCAATATTCTTTATTTGGACCCCCCAGTTCACCAGCCTTGTCACAGGGTGCAAGACCCAAAACGTACCAAGATCCTGGTCATGTTGGCAGTGGAACAAACCCATTTGCGCCTGACTTAAATTTTAAGAAGCAAAGAAGAAGGCAAGAACAAAACCCAGCAGATGCCACTGAGGTAGTCATTTCAGCGGAAGTGCATCCATCTGTGGGGCAGCCCACAGTCCACAGCCCCAGTCACAGTGCACAGCCCAAGTCCCACAGACACAGAATGTCAAGTGAGTCCATGGTTACACTCATTGAGACTTCCTACCCTGACACATCCCTTGTCTCTTTTGAATCATTGGGGATGGATAAACCACAGAAAATAGCCCAAGGAGAAGTGCTGAAGCCTCAACCTCAACAGGAAAGTAAGGGGACCAGCCAAGCCACCAAGAAAGCAAAACTGCATGTGGTAAGTTCAAGCTGAAGCTAACAAAAGATGTGTTTTTCTTGTTTATTGTACTAGTTCTTGATCTTGTAAATTGAAGTGGCAACATTTTCTGACAGAGGCCTGATTTGTGTCTAATATTATTTACATGTAATTACTGAAATGTTAGTTTTGAGAATTGTTTTTATTTCAGTTCCACTAGTTCACTCTTTCTTTCTTCATCTGGTAGCTGCTTCTATGTTGTAAGGATTTGTTTCTCAACTCTTGCTGTAAATAACTTTTTAAATCTTGCTACTCATGTAATTCAGTAATTATACCAGAAAAAGTTAACCATTTAATGCTATATATGGCTGCTGTGATGCCATACAGTTGTATAATTATGGCAAAAAAGTGAATGGATTTTTGAGTGATACACAAACTGGGAAACATTTGATAACTGACAAAAATGTTATCATCATGATGATATCTTTTTTTTTTCAGCCTGGCAAAGTGGCTCCTATCTGGATGCCTGATTATGGGTGCTTCAACTGTACTGCCTGCAATACAAAATTTACACTTTTCATCAGAAAACATCACTGTAGAGGTTGTGGGAAGGTGAGTTGACTTTAATAGAATGGTTACTCGAATGACACTGACTGTGTAGATAATCCTACTGTTTTGCAACCATAATTTTATAATATGTATTGAAATTTTAACCATTTTTCATTGTGTATTTAACAGATATTTTGTAATAACTGCTGTTCCCAGCTGGCCAGATTTCCTTACATGGATTTCAAGATCGGCAGAGTTTGTTCGTCATGTGCACAAGCTATTAGAGAAGGTAATTTGTTGTTATTTTTTTGGTTTGATATTGAGATCCTAATTCTTTCTTCTTCATGCACTCAAGCTATTGGATAAGGTAATGTATAATTATACGTGTATTTTTTCTTGTTCGATAAAATTCTAGTTTAAGATTCAAATTCTTTGCAAGAAATTATTCAATGACATTACTGAACTCATCATGTAAGAGAAAATGCAAAAGATATTATATGTATGGAAGATGGGTGCCTGAGATATCCAGGCACCTCCACTTTGACCAGCCATCTCTAGACAGTATAATGCTCCCATGGCTGGTAATTGCTACAACCTGGCCATGAGTACCCACACAATCTTCCAGGCACCTGTCACACTAGGGCAGAAAGACATTGATGAACAGACCAAAAATGTGCAGAAAAGTGCTCAATCATATGACCATGAAAACATTCCAGGGTCTGCCACACCAGAACACACTAGTACGAAGTCCATTGTATTACTAACTTTCTTATTTTCTTCTTCTTTAGTTACTCTTCCAAAGAAAAATGAAGATTCATCAAAACCAAGTCCTGAGCAGCAATCAACAATAAAAAATCAAGGGGCTGCAACAACACCTGGGTTGCCTGGTCAGAAATCATCTGCATTACAAACTAGACCACTACAACAAGGTGTTATGGTGACTAATGCTCAGCCGCAGAGAAAAGCAACCACATCTCCCTCTGCGCCAATTCAAAGATCGGCAACTCAACCTGTCGCTGTAGTGTCATTAAATCAGGGACTGCCAAGAGGTATTTCAAGCCAACCTCTCCAGTACCAACCACTAACATTGCCATCAAAGGCAACTGCAGGGACACAAAATACAGCAACTGCATTGCCTTTTTCAAATCCATCTGCTGCTGTTTTGCCATTAAATCAAGGACTGCAGCCTGTTCATTACCAGCCCCCGACTTGGCCACCAATGTCAACTGAAAAGGTTAAAAAATCAGCAGCACCAGTTCCTGCTCTTGTTCCATCAAATCAGTTACAACAGCCATCCCATGGACTTATTACACCAGCACAACCAGCTAATCAGTACATGTGGGTGCCAGCTTCTGCCATTCAGCAAAACATGCCAGTTGTTTATGCCAACCCTGTTGCACCTAGTTTGCAGGGGGGACCAATGTTTGTCAGTTATCCCCAAGCAGGTCAGTTCATACCACAGCAGGCTCCAGTTGTGCTGATGACTAGTCAACCATTGTCTACTTCGTGCTTGCCTCGGACAACTATGCAGGCTGCAATTACAAAGACAAGTGGAAGGGGAAATGAAGTAACCCCAGTTTCAAACAGGCCTTCAGGTGGGACAGTGACAACTTTCAGTGTTTTGCCACAGCATGTTGGACAGTTAGCTGTCCAATCAGCTCAAAGAAATAATGTTGGAAGTGTAACACAGCCAACAGCAACTGTTAATGAAGCTTCTGTTGGCAGTGCAATGCCATCAAGTGGCAAACAGCCAGTGGAACCCTCCTTTCCCCAATCTAGTCATCAGACGACCCCCATAACCAGTCCACTGCCTTCAACTACCTTTTCAATAACTTCTTCGCCTCATCAGCCTTCGACTCCCTCTGTAACTACTACATCACAATCCCAGACATTGCCTGATGTTGACGTAAGCAGATTCAGTGAAGGCAGTCAATCCCATGAAAGTGTTCATGGGAACTCACTTTCCAGGGAATCAGATGGTAGTGTCCTTGTTGCTGATGAAACAGACCTAAGCCCAAAGGATTCACATCCTCCATTAAGAAGAGCAGGAAGGACCATCACTTGGCGTTACAGGACCCAAGGGAAGAGTAAACTACAAGAGATGAAGAAGTCTTTAGCAAAGGATTTAAGAGGTAAGCATTATAACTTTCAAGGAGAGTTAGAAAACTGATATTATTAACACTAAATTATCCTAAGTTGTATACTAAGGAATATGTTGAGACATGTGCGTAGAATTAATTTGTTGACTTTGGGACCTGAAAGAGTCCAGATAATAGACTTAAAGCTGCTGGATAAACCAGCTTTTATTTGAAGGGCAAATTGAGGCCTCCCACTATAAAATAGATCATCCTATTTTTGAAGTTGCCTTAGAGCTTGCTCAGTAATGTGGGTAAAGAACCTTTAGTATAGACCTATAAAGAAAAAAATTACCATTTAAGGGAATCAGAAATTTTTAAACTTAATGGCTCTGTGGGAGGTGTGGTGGCCTCGTGGTTGGCTCTTATCCAGATCAAGCAACTGTGTTTGAACCATGGTTGGGGACACTGCATTGTGTTCATGGACAAGACACTTGACTCTCACAGTGCCTCTCTCCACCCAGGTGTATAAATGGGTATCGGCAAACTTAATACTGGGGGTAACCCTTGTGATGGACCAGCTTCCTAAAGAAATAATCCTAGTTGCTTCATGGTAGAGAACTGAGATAAGCTCCTGCCTGATGGGTCAGTTGAAGCTCTATTATTACTAGCAAACAAAGCTTTGTTTTAGTGAGGACAGTGTTAAAGAAGAGCGAGTGTGTTGACTGCTTTATGATTGTGCTTGTAGAACATTATTTTTACGCTTTCAATCCATATGCTTACTTTTCAATTTAAAAAGAAGAGATAAAACATTGCTCAAATTGTTATTCTTGCTGTTTCTTTGTTTGCTCCAGATCTGCCAAATGGAGTATCGATTCAGGTCTCTCAAGAAGTCATGGTTAACATCAAGAAAATGAAATGTATGTATCTATCAGGAAAATGTTGTGCAGGATTGTAAGAGCAGTACCTTACTAGGTTTGCTGACTATAGCTTCAGTCAGCTCCTTGAACTGCATGAATACATGTAGTGCCACAAACACTGGCATATAAGCCACACTCGCAGATAAGCCACACCCCAAGTTTAGTAAATTGAATTTTGGAAAAAAAAATTGGAAAGGAATTAAAACAAATCAAAAGTGGAGTCTTGATAAAATCGTCTTACATGTGTGTGCATTGTTTCTTTCAAGTTTCTTGAAAATTGAACTCGCGTCAACTGACATAATAATTAACGCCCTAACCTTGAAAACAAGTACTAAAACTCTTATTTTAGCTATTTAATAGTCCAAAAATCCAACTTTGACGTACGTTTGATCTTTCTCTGGTATTTTTTATCCAGTATTTTTCATTTCTGTCAATTTTGTAATACAATTTTACATACAACAACATGAACGCTCCTGATCCTTCGTTCGTAGCTTAGTAGCCAGGCATTTCACTTCACCAGGAGTACTGGAAACATCAGGGATTTTCTTTCCACACAAGTTTTCCACATTGTATTACAATAAAAAAAATATACGGCATTCTTCAAGGCAAATTAAATGGTAAATGTAATAATAGTTATCTAAAAGCAGAAAAAACAGTTAGCTGTTTAACTCGGAAATACACAAGAATAGCATAGTATTTTCTCGCTTGTGGTGGATTGATTGCTGTTTAAGTAAAGAGCCATTGGCGACACTGTTTCCAAACAACTTTGTGGGGGAATGGAGCGTCGTTCAGTTCCTCAAAAAAGGCAACATTAAACTGTGTACTGTGGTATAGTTTGATGAAGTTCTGACTATTTTGCTTTACAGCTAGCTCTCTATACAGACTGTCTAGAGTTTTTCTAAAAGGTGTTAATTTATGCGCATTTTTGACATGGCGTTCAGATGTTCTCGCAGATAAGCCACACCCCTGATTTGAAACGTAAATTTTGAGCAAAAAGCTGCGGCCTATACACTGGTGTTTACGGTACTTAGTCTTTTGTCATTATTTTATAACCACTGTTAGACAGTAGAATTCTACGTGTGTGATGCTACAATCTAATTTGTTGAGCTATTACACACTGTCAGCTCATTGGTGTCTCAACATTTCTCCCTTTTTGCATAGTTTTAGAGGAATGTTTAGAAACATCACTGGATGGTTAAGTTCCTGAGAAGGCTAAAAGAAGGATGTTTTAACTGTTTCTGAGATAAACAGAGCAATGAACGTACACAACTGCAATTTTCAAATGGCAATTCAGTCCTTGTGATGTCAGTTACTCGTGCATACATGTAACATTTAATTCATGTACCTGCCTGTCAATGGATATTGATTTTTTGTCCACCGAGAACCATTAGTTAACCTAAACGATTTTTAGCAGACATTTGCTTTCATTTTTCTTCAGTGAAAGAAGGAGAGAGGGACATTGCTGTGTGGTGCTATCAGAGTGACGGACTGAACAAGTTCAATCATTTGGAAGTCGTGGTTATGTTGCAAATAAGGAGAAAAGAGGATATCTTCCCTGAGGAAGTGCTAAGAGTTTACAGAGGCATATTACATCTTGCAAAATTGGGTAGGTCCTTAATGTGAGACTCTTAAAGATTTCAGAAATAAAAAACATGTGCCATGTTTCTATGGAGTTATAGCAACACGAGTGGAAGATTGGGAGAAGGAGAAATACTAGCTTATGTGAGTTCTCCCAAACTTTCACGAGTATTTCTATAACTCGATAGAAACACGGAGAACATGTTTTGTATTTCTTTTAGAAAACACCGCGATGAAAGAAAGGAAAACAACTTGTTACTGTAACTTTGATTATCGAAATGTAAATTATCTTAAGTTTGCTTGCGCCATTGTTATGGCAACAGCTCGTCCTAGTTCTGTGTTTCTATCGAGTTATGGAAACATGATTATTACCAATCAGTGCATGCATTTTCTTAGTGCTGTTTTCTAAAGTAATCAATCCCACTGCCATTTTTTTGAATTGCAGTCTATTTTCATTAATTATATTTTTAAAAGCTACAGACCATACATTTATATAACCATTTCATGTGCCAGTTGGAATGATACTCAACAGTGATTTCTTCCTGTCGTTCATTTTGTTTATGCTTTTGTTAAACCATAAAATACAATTCATTTTCTGTTTCATCATATTTATCAGCATCCGTGGTCAAATTCTCTTTAAAACTTATCGACCATTGAAATAGATACCTTCAGGTCTAACTGAGAAAATCCAAGCGAGAATATGGCTCAAAAATAGCAGTGTTCACTTCATCCGTCTGTTATTCCTACTGTTCTGTTAAGGCTATTTTGCTGAATGTAAAGGTGGTTTCCTTTTATTTTTGTTGCAGAAAATCGTTTTGAACATGGAAATTATTTGTCAAGCAACGACCAGTTTCTGGAAGGTAGTGATGATGCTGGCTTCATTTTTGTCTCCAGTGAATTGAAGGTAAAATTTCAAATATCTAGCAATTGCTGTGAGCGCATTTTCTCACTGGATCAGGATGTACAGCTAAACTTGAAACTAAAACAAAGGAAACGAGATAATGACGAAAATCCAACAGCCAACACATGTCAGGTGTGCAAACCCTAACCCTGACCTAAACTCTGTAACAGGGGAGAAAAACACCAGTTTTAGTACTGTATTTTGTACAAGTGGATCATAATCACTTCTTAAGGTTCCAGCAGGCTGCAACATTTGGAATGCTGACAAATCTGTAAGAATATAATTAAACCATTGAGGGGTTCTCCCAGGGAAATTGGGTGGTGATGGTGCGCGAGCTTCTTGAGTGCCTTACCCTGTTTCAATCCCGACCCAAAATATTCAATGCTCATTTTCAGACTAAACCTTTAAAAAAATGAACGAACAACTTTGAACCAATTTAAGACCAGAGTGCACATAACATAGCCATATGTCAGACCAGAGTGGCTTAAAGCCACACCCTTTGGTGCTATACATGTATATACCAATGTGGCCCATATAAGAGAGTACACCCTGATTCTTTACTCTTATGAACACTCAAGTATGTATTACAACATCTTTTTCATTGTGTCAGGTTATTCAATATTTGTTTCTCTGTGCCTTTGCAGTCTAAACCAAGGGGATTAAAGGAAATGAAGGCACCTTTCTTGTATGGCATTTTGGTGAAAAGACTCGAACTTTCTGCCGCCATGTTCACACCAAGCAGGCTTCTCCTTCGACTTGGAAATAAAATGCAAAGTAAGTTGAAAAAGAGTCTTCCTCGGGAAGTCCTCTTTGATTGCAGCGAAATGATGCCTTATTCAATGGGTATGTTGTGGACAAACGTTTGTTTCATCAGATTCGCAATTCAGTGGGACCCCGCTACAGATATTTCAAAGTCTCGGGTAGAAGGAAAAATAGTTCAAAACAATAGAGGCCTGAAGAAACTGAGTCCGTGTTAAATGTCACCTGCGACCAGGAGAGTGGCATTTCTAAATTTAAGTGTCTGGGTCAACAACACAATGTTCACAATGATTTGAATTGCACCCCTGAAACCAGAGTCTAAAGCTGTTCGGGACATATAGACCTTTAGCAAAGGTCCCTTGTGATGTACGATAATGTAGCTGAGACTGTTTCCTCTTTTAACAGGTTTTCCGTTCCCTTTGTGGAACAATCGAGACCGAAGAGCTATCAATCTTGGTAACCAACATGACGACAGGTTCTTCCACACGTTGTTTGCCATGAACAAGTACCTGGTGCGTCTGCAACTCCTTTCACTTCTCTTTTATGTTGCTCTCATTTATATTGAATTATCTGTGATACATTATGTTTTGGAACTACACATCCCCTTACTCTTTCTAAGGAGACGTTTAAATAGAGATAAAAATTAAACTCCCTTGTCTATTTGTGCACCGTTGAGCCATTTATGATTTAAACTTTAAATCATAAATGGGTCCCTTTTGTAAACACAGGTCTCCCAAGACCCTGGGGAGCCTTGAGCATTTTAACATATTACACTTAGTTGCATAACACAGCGTAAATTTAGAAGTTTGGTTACGGATGTAACGATCGTTTATAACAGTTCGAAATATGAAAAAGAAATTCAATACAAACGACTTTTTTGGACTAGTCTGTGTGTGCTACGTTTGTTTCTGTCGCGTTTTGGGCTATTTCAACGCGATTTCACTCATTTTCTTTTAAAATATTGATGAATAAATTCCCCTCCCCCCTCCACAAAAAGATATTGACATCAAAATGAATAACTCCTCAGAGCCGCTGTAGTGAACTTCTTTGTGGTTAGGTTAATCCTGCGTAGTGTAGTGTTTTGGCCTTAGACCCGGAAGTTAAAAATAATTAATCGTACAAAGCACAAGAAACAGTAGCACAAGAAATTACTGAGTAATTTTGCAAGCTTTCACAGCTTTTCGCCCACTGAATGTCACTAAAGGGTCAAGCCAAACTAATTGACTCTGTGAGTAAAAGCGCTGTAGATTATGACTACACTATCATTCCCTTGCTAATTGGTTGAAAGAGGTTGCTGTAGTCGAATTGAAAGACGCCCTATCTCAAAGTTTTATCGATTTTGTTTGAAGGTGCTGTATTATGAATGAATGAATCACAAGCGTTTTTATTTAATTTTGGTTTTGACGTTTCCAACTTCCGTCTTTTTTTTTCTGTCGTCGCAGAAAAACAGTGTACCCGAGGCGATGATTCCTGGGCTTTATGTGGTGAAGGAAGACAATAAAATTATTCTTCAGGTTCCTAACAGCGGTCAGAGTGCGGTATGTGCTGATCATCAACTTAAATCTCCTTGTTAAATAAGTGCATTGTGAAGCAGGCAGGTGAAGCGAATTATGAAAGCAATCGTCCAGTAAAGATGTCTCGATGGCGGATGTACCCGCACATTTTTAAAATTAATGTTAACATGAGCCTAGTGGGGACTGCCATGAACTAGTGTAAATAGTATCTTGGTTACATGAAATATAAACACTTTGGCTGCGTTCATTTTCCTCAGCGAATGTTTGCTTTGCTAAACAGTGTTAGGTTTTAGCAGTAAGTCGTGGAGAAGCAAGGCTTTAGTACTGATGAATGGAGTGAAAAACTGACTACTTATAGTTTACCCTCAGTGGCACGAAAAAAGAACTATTCTACAGTCATTACCTAGGGGATTTTGGGTCATGTGGGGTTCCTTGTACCTCGAACAATGCTACAAGTGCTTGTGCACTGGCTCGTCATAGATTTTTAGTTTCTCATTTGCAAATAATTTTTGAAGTCTCATTGGCTCCATTGTCTATGGCGGCCCATGAACAGACCGCTTAAGAGACAACCATTTAATAACAGTTCTCTTCCATGATATCCTGCAGATTGTGGGCCTGTTGGATCGTCTGGTAAAGAAGGAAGATCAAACAGCTACTGTGCCGCTAATGGCTGACATACCGCCTTATGTGGACAACTGTAAGATTGTAGTCTGCAATGAACGTGGAGGAAATACGATCAAGACATTCGGAAATACAGCCAACAAATCAGGTACAAATACAGCCGGGTAATTACAGTGGAACCTCTACAAAGCGGCCAGTTATCAAGTCCCGAAATATTTTTCTGTAAAATAATATAATGATTTTGGATATCCTGATTGAGGTTTTTCTCTTTTCTCTACCCCATTTAAGCGGCCACCCAGAATTTAATACACGTAAATTACCTTAAGTTTGTTATTTAAAAGGTGATGAGAGATAGGAGTCCAAAATAGATGGTGAGGGATAATAAAAATATTCAAACACAAGTTTATCATGATTGTCTTGAAGTGACTCCATGTTCACTACGAAATTGACCTGATGGTAAAATTATTGAAGGTATATCAACTTCTGTGAAGCGGCCAACCAATATTAAGCGGCCATCTCCCATTTTCCCGGGGATTGCCACTTAATAGGGGTTTGACTGTAAAGACTTTCCTTTCCGTAGGGCCAGACTCTCGTGTTAAGTGGGCAGGGATCCACCACGGAAAGGGAACTAAAAGAAACATTTTAAAACACAACACCGAGATCTATTGAGAAATTAAAAAGATATCGTGTCAGAGCTAAATAAACCATCAGGAGAGTGTGACGGGTAATCCTGCAAGATACCTTGATTAATACAAATATTTTCCTTCTGTCCTGAACGCCCTACAGCCCTAAACGAGACTATCTGGAACCCCGTTCCTTAACATGTAGTATAGTACTTCAGATTTGAGTACGATACGGAGTACGGGAACGACTTTTCAATTCTAGTTTGCAGGCTTTACCTTGTCACGTGACAAACCCATCTCATCTAATGAGCTTCCTTTTCTACCTAAAACCAACACAAAGAGTGAGGGTTCTAGAAAACACACCTTCGGTACTGGTATCTACCCATATTTTGTAGTAAAAGTGCTCTAACACTGAATAAAGGGTGAAAGTTTCTAAAGAAACTGTGGTGCTGCGTCGGTGGGGGTAACAAGGTAATTTGGTTATAT
>OMLO01001771.1_pt1 | contig 16931 bp, 20 predicted proteins | sample 1674811 | NCBI WGS metagenome assembly OMLO01 (sample SAMN06265003, study PRJEB25207) | coral metagenome | isolation source: Coral host | place: Mexico:La Bocana,Puerto Morelos, Mexico | collected 2008-11-13 | reverse complement strand
GGGGGGATACATTGGAAGAAGACGGAAGTAATTGTGCTCTCGCCACCCTGCTTCAGTGAAAAATGGCCCAAGTTTATCAAAGAAACGTCCTCATCTTGAGCAGAGTCACCTCTCCTAGAAGACCATGGAACCTAAGACATAGGTACTAAATAAGCCATAAGTTACAATTCATAACTCCCTCTAATTGGGTATCAACTAAATTTCCTACGTCATGAAATCCAACGTAACTTACTAACGACATCTAACAACTACAACTACAACTACAACTATGACTTGAAGATTTGACTTTAACTATAACTATAACTGAAATAATAATTATAACTCTAATTATGACATGTAACTACAACTCGATACAACTACATCTAGTTCCTAAGTTCCCATGAAGATCTCCCAGACATCTCCAGTTTGGCCAAGGCCATGGTGTCAAACATGCCATGGCTTACGTGAGCAGTCCACCCTGTTTACGTTGAGAACCCGAGGAGCCAGGACGCGACCTTAGCTAGAAGGTGAAAAATCTCAAGGGCAAACTCTTAAACTTCGGGAGTGTATCAATTTTAAAATTGAGACCGGGTTCTCATGAGTTTTGTTCAAAGTAGTTAATAAATCTCTTGTTAAATACATTTAAATATCATTGTTTTCGAAAAACAGACCTGTCGACATGTTCATATCTATGTTGTACCGTTTGTCTGTTTTTTGGTGTAGCTTACTGGAATTTGTGTGCATCCATTTCCAACAAAAATCAAGTCGTAGAGGATCACAACTTGTACCAATTTGTGGTCCATATTCTTAGGGCACCAAGCAGCTCCACAGAATTCGTGGGCGAAGTGGTCTTTTCTGAGATCATCCCAGGAGCCTTGGGACATTTCATGGAGGATTTCGGCGTTCACTGAAGGACGGACAGAAACAATCCTGGAAGGATGTCGGATCTCCGAGTGTTTTTCCCATTTTAAGATCACTTTCCGTACTTTTCCTATTAAAAAAACGAAACCGTTCAATTCCACAGTCTTAAAGTCTTACGTATTCCAGGATGATGCAGCTGGCAATGGTATCATGAAGGTAAAGCCGGGAAAAATGGAAATTTTTAATAGAACGATAGCAAAATATCGAAGCTTCATGTGCTTTGCATGGCATACGATAATGAAACATGAATGAGGTCAATGCCTGTAAAATCCTGTAAATAAATCCGATGTGTGAAACGCACTTTCCAATCGTTTTCTGCCTGAATTCTTCTGCGTTTGGGATGTAGAAAGCTCGCAGAATGTTTCAAAAAAAAACTAAGCAGTCGAAAAAAAACTGGCCTAATCTGAAGCACACAGAAATCCTGCACCGAGGTTGAGACTTCATCTGGAAGTCGTGTCATGCTGTTGTTCCTCTTCATACTTCCCGATTTGGACCTTGGCGATTTTTCCTGCAAAAAAAACTGAACAACATCACTTGAGCAACAAATAAAATGCCTTGGTAAAGGTCTACTCAGATACCAGTCGACCATACCATTTTTGCTAATGTCATGGCTCTTGCCGCGTATTGTGTAACGTAGTAACATAACTACAACCATCTACAATGCACAACCGCTGCGAAACGACACAAGACATCATCTTCTCCGGAAGACAAAAAAAGTGGCAAGATCGACAGAGAGAGAGAGAGGAAAAACCATGTGACAAAGGCATTCAACACGCACATATACGCAACCAAGGGTGCATACCAATAGTACCAAAATATTATTTCTATTGTACATACAGTTATATATGTATACTATATAATGTAAGGCGTTTCGGCTTTGCGTGCTTCCTGGGTGCCCACTCGGGTTGCGCGTAGCTTTCAAACCCTAGGGGTCGTTCCCGCCTTGCATGGTTGGAGCGTACCTCGCCTTTTTGCTTGGTTGCCAGTTCAGTTTTGGTCACAGTGGCTTTGGGCAGACAACCTGCGTGGCACCGCCGACAACGTTGGGTGAGACAACGTGCTCGGCGCTTCCTATGTCTTCTCCCTGCTCGACCTACTGCCCGTGGAGCTCGACGTGGACGACAGGCCTTGAGGGTTTTGGCGGCCCATCATTCCTGGAATCCGGCAGAGCAAACGGTGCAGTCATTGCGCCTGATTCGAGGATCAATACGGTGACCAACACTGCTACCTCACCAACAGCAGTGGAACCAGCCAAGTTAGGAGAGGATGGAGTTGCACTGCCGCCAGAACCTAGACCTTCATTCGTACAACTAAGTGAAGTACATCTTCTGTTCGATCACCTCAGCTGGTAGGAGAATACATCTCATTTTTTCACGTTTTTTCACGCTCATGGGTGGATTCAAGCCTCTACATGGCAGCCAGACAGCAATCGGAAAGACGCGAAGACGACCACATCCAAGAGGCGACTGGTCCGTTCCCGAAAAAGAGGCCTCCAAATTAGTTGATTTTCCTAACAAACTCTTCTATCAGTTTGAGTGGCTGTTGTTTTTTGGTTTTTTTGTGGGTTTTCAACTCACCAGCGCGGTCTACTGACCTCTTGTGGGAATGGCTGCACCAAAGCTCTTGAAAACCTTTCAAATTAACATGTTTTCCTTATTTTGTCGTTTTAGTCTTTGGAACTATCTTGGACTGAAATCTTATTCTTCTAGAAGCCTAAACCACGCAGCCTCTCGCAGCACTTTCCTTTTTCTACAAAGACGACACTGCTTCAAGCATCTTTCCAGGAAGCCCAAGGAGGTACCGGCGAAGGCAGCTTTCAGTGGCCGTGCGTCTATGGACACCCTTCTTAACCTTCATCACCCGCTTTACCCAGTCCTCATCCATCCACGTGCTCCCGGTGTTGGGATTAAGATGAGAAGGTTTGGCTTCCAGCACCATCTCATGCAAAATGTGGAGCTTGGGTCTCGTTCGCCAGAGACGCTCCCCACGACCCACAGATGCGGCTGCCAGCGCCACATAGGTTGTCAGGAAGATGCCTGCAACTCCGTCAGGAAGGTCCCGCTCGTAGTAAGAAGCCTGACCCATGAATCAGCAGCCCACACACAAAGGACTAGCTGGTCAAGCATGAGCTGCTTGCTTGGCTCCACGGACGTTGGAGGTGCCATTTCCATCTCATAGCAAAGCCAGGCCAAAATTATATACGTATCGTAGCCCTTGCACTTCATCTCGGGGAACGCGTCACTCGCCCAAGTCAGGTTCTGCTTTGACAGCCGTTTCACGGTCAGAGACAGCCTTCTGTCTTTTGCATACCTTCGCAGCTGAACTGTAGCCCGTGCCAAGCTTTTGTCAATATTGCTACCAGGCCAGTATCTCTGCTGCACTAAGATTTTCATACAACTGCCAATCAGGTCGCGTCCAGTACCTAGGTGAAACGAATGCAACAGGTCCGCCGAGATCATGCGTATGTCGAAGCCCCTGCAATGGCAGAACGTGGGGACAACAGACCACGGCAGTGTGGTGAACTTAGTTGATCTCCAGGGCGCATCGGCACGGACATTCGTGTACGCCATGCCAAGATCCAAGGACCCCTTTGTGCAGTTGCACTGCCAGCACACCTCACCAAGGGCAACAAAAAAGAGCATACAAAAAATTACACAATTGGTGAGGGAGACATGTATTTTGATTTTTTTTTACTTTGGACACCAAAAACCACAAAACAACGACGTCCACAATTAACATGGCTCAAGCTTTACGTTTGCCTGCCTGACCTAGGTGTATTTAATGTATCATAGGTACTACCATCAGACATATATTTCTAGTTTCCAAACCTTTGTCAATGTTTCTGGGGGAAGAAGGTTTTTTTAACATAACTTTACTGTACGACATAGCACACTATCACTATGATTTCATTTTATAATGGTTTGGGACAATACTGCCAAAGGGCAGTGGATGCGGGATCAGTGCGTGGGAACCCAGTGTCATTGGATGGTTAAATATGGACCAAGTAAAGATTCATATGTCTGTATACATATGATATAAAAAAAATCAATATAGTCAGGTGAAAGATATACATATATATATATATATATTTCTAGAAACAACATATATATGGCCCGGCCTGTTCGGTCGATGGATGGCGGTCAAAGTTGAACAGCTGCTTCAAGTACTTCCAGTCACCCTTCCAGTGCATCACGAAAAAGTGGAGTTTCCTGTCCTTAGAGCCCCAATTAATGGTTGCAGCTGCTCAAAAGACTTCTACAGTACCGACTGTTGAAATTATTCGTGCTAAGACTCGTCACTTCCAGGAATGGAGACCCCAATATCGGCTAGCTTATTCAACGACTCTGCAATGATAGACGCAGCAGCTTGTAGAGTCAAATTCACCGATCCATCATAAACCTCAAACTGCAAAATGCGTCAAAGGAAAATGTTTTTTTCAAGGGCTCCAATCAGACCAATTTGGCCAAGACACATAGTGTGAAGATGGAATCGTAGTGATCATGAAGCGACTGACGCCAGCATTTTTGGGGCATGGGCTCAACGCTGGCTGCCAGTGAAATGCCATAAAGGATTCTCCAAGGGCTTGGCCTTCATCACCTCGAAGACGAGATCTTGTCAAAACAAATAATTTTGATTGGTCATGCGTTGCAATATTGTCACCCCACCCCAACAAAAAATCAGTTGAGCGACCATAGAGGCAAAGAGGCGCTGATTCTTTTGGCATATTTCGGGCTGGATGGCCAGGAAAGTCCCTAAGCATATGCACCCAGTATGTTTCAACTTTGTCCAACTGCAGTAGCATCTTCAAGAAGCCGCCATTGACTAATGCAGTTGCCTGCAGTTTTTGGGTTGAAGGTGAGAACAAACACATAAACCAATGCATATATATTAAAAAAAGTGTTTTTGCAACAATCACCCAAAAAAAGACATCATCAGCAAAAGGGATACCATGTATTCATCGAGAAACCATGGTGTGTGGGAGGATAAACGGCCAATTCTTGAATTCCACAATCGGGTTCCCATCCGTGTCATGCCCAGTGCAGACGGGTAAATGTCTCCACTCCAAAGTGCATCCAAGGCCGAATCCATGTCGCTCGGCTGCTTGGTGAACTCGCCCTTCATTTTGATTAGGCCTGAACGGATGTGACAAGAACTCTGAGGATTGTAATATTGAAGCAGACGTTGTATGCAAATCAAAACTGGGAGCATTTGTCGCTGCCAAGAAACGCTTTGAAAATTTCCTTGGAACATGACATTGAAAACTTTCAGCCGAAGCATTTTTTTGCACGACCTGTTTGAAACGATTTGTGCTGCCCAGCATCACTTCCAAGAACTTCACCAATTTCGCAGGCATGTTTCACAGTGGAACCACCACTCCCAATGCCACCAGCTAGCCTTAGATGTCAGGATACAAATCATATATATATATATATATATTATGTATATGTATAGTGTGCATTTTGAGTGGCAAACACTGCTGAATTCATTTTTCCCAAGTGAACCCAAGTGACACGCCCTCAACTTTCTGTAGACGGGCTCTCCAGGACGAAGGGGCTTCATCGGCACCTGCAATTCGCCGGGGTCATAGCATGGAGACGTGTGATGATCAAAACTGATATGTTTCTGCAAGACCTGGTGCATATACAAACTCCAACTTTTTTTTTCGCACATTGCCGCTCAGATATGGATTGTGAGCCACATGCAGCACATATATGTTAGGGGCACCCAACCCACTAAAACAAAATGAATTCATGGCATCAAACTCAAACAGTTTCAGTGAACATATGGTGACATAAAGTGATGGCTACATGTGGCTCATTTAGCACATTGCTTCTAAATGCTTCTCAGGAAATCCCAGCCACACATGTGGCCAATAAACTCAAGATTTGATTGGGCACGTCGCCAATCCAATGAACCATTCAACACCTGCCCTGCCAATATATGTTTGTAGGATGAACCAGTTCGGAAGTTGGTTGAATTCAATTACTGTACATAATATAATGTGCAGTTTTGTTGGTGTTGATTTTTGATGTTGAAAATTTGCGCATTTTCAAAATCAAAATTCATTAGAGGTTGGATTGACGATTTGTTATCCTGAAGTGATGTTGTTTTGATTACCAATTGGCAAGGTTCATGGTGTCCCCCCATTTCGGAAAAAAACCTACAGATATCACTCACATCTAGGCTGCGGCACTCTGCTTCTTGATCTCTGCCAAGACAGCTCGTGCCTGGGCCTTGATGAGTCGCATCGACTTCACCTGCAAGTGTAGGCACTGAAGTTTTTGAATGTCGAAACAATTCAAAACAAGACACAGTAGCAAGTTTTTTACCAAGCCTCTTCTTCAAGTTCTTGCTTCAAATCCTCGCAGTTGGCCAATGACTTCATGGACTTGAGCCTCGAAAAACAGGACATAAAAGGAGTCCAAATTTCATTCACATTCATTGCTGCTAAGATGCTCTTCCAATCCTTCTTCAAAGCGCTTTGTGTACTGGGCCAAGTTGGTGCGAAGGGGACTCTTCGAAGGGAGTTCAATGCACACATTGTTGATGCCAGTGAGCTCCTTCTTCAAGCTGGTACCTCGTTAGGATAATATCCGGGTTGATAAAAACAAGTTTTAAGTTAAAAAGAAAATATGTCAAGGGTCAAGAACATGAGTAGATAGTACTGAGTTGTTCACGCAGCTCAGCTTTGACATCCTCAAGTTTTTTGGGCCCAACTTCCTGCACAGAGGCATGCCCTGCAGCAGCCTTCGCCTTGGCTTTTGCTTTTGCCCTAGCCTTAGCCGCCGAAGTCTTTGGAGCAGCATTTGGGGCTTGTCCTGACGGAAGCACACGGCGTGGGAATTGATTAAGAAAGATGATTTATGTAGAAAAAAAGGAATTGATCAAGAGGGCCACCAGTAGGCACTATAAAGGAAGTCAAAACCAAGTACATATCATCACAGACGGCTACAAAAGACAATTCAGAAAATATAGTTATATTTTGAGTCCTGTCCTGCAGCTGCGGCCTCACCAATAGATTTCATGATGGCGTCCATCCCACCAGCCGGCAACGCCTGACGATTCTCTGTACCGCTGGGACCAGACATCACAGCATCGATTGCGGCTGCATCACCTTGTGCTTTGATTCGGACAGAAGCTTCTTGTCTCACCTCTTCCGTATCATTGATCGTAGACGAAGTAACAACCCAGTACTTGTACAAGGATGGCAAGTGCGGTACATCCTCGTCTGGGATACCTCCTTTCGCTGTAATGGCGTCGATCTTCTCTCGTGGCCAGCCTTTTGCAACCATCTCACCAACAGTAAGAAGCTCGCGTTGCTTGCCAAACTTGCTTGAATTGGATTTGCTGAGGAGGATGTCGGCCTCAATCTGCGATGCATCACCATTTGTTTGCACCCAATCTCGCAAAAGTTTCCGCCGATCCTGGAGCCATGGACGAATATGAACAATTCTTTTGTCCAGACTTTTGAATGAGGTTTGTTGAAATCTCATGGACATTATGATAAATATATATATATATATATATATAAATATGATTTTTGAAAGTAAATCTATGTATCAGTATTTATCAAGTACCAGCTGCCCTCCCTTCCGTCCTCCTTTGATCCATTCCATAGTTTCGCCATGTTTGGAAAGCTGGTTGCACCGTCAGCATTCTCCTCCATAAGCCTTTTGAGCCTCATACCTTCCTTCTTATGTGTTGTCCAGTCAATCCTGGATTCCTTGGCTTCCCGTTCCCGTGTCTTTTGGGCTGACATGAGAGCCTGCATTCCGGCAAGCTCCAATGTCCGATTTGGCGGTGCAGGGGAAGAAGCGGAACCAAACACATGTGCTTTGCCTGGCTGATCAGCTGCTTGTTGAGGAGCTGCTGGAGGCAATACTGCAGGTGCTTTTTCAGCTGACTGCTCAACAGCTGCTGGAAGTTCTGCCGGTGTTGGTGCAGCTGTTTGTTGAGCTGCTGGAGGCAATGCCGTGGGTGCTGGCTGCTCAACAACTGCTGGAGCTTCTGCTGGTGTTGGTGCAGCTGCTTGTTGAACATCTGCTGTAGGCGATCCTGTGGGTGCTTTTCCAGCTGGCTGCTCAACAACTGCTGGAGCTTCTGCCGGTGATGCTGCAGCTGAGGGCAGTCCAGGGATTGCTGCTGATTGAGCTTGCTGGTCAGCAACTTGTGCTGTTGTTGCTTGCAAATCAGCAGGGATGGTGTCCGCCTGCATGGTCAAATGAGAAAAGCAGACTGAAAGACAAGAAGGAAAAAATCCTATATATAATATATAATATATAATAAAAATATAATATATAATATATATATATACATATAGGTCGCATTATAATACATGAAAGAACTGACAAGAGTTGATAACGTGTTGCCAGCATATGTGCCTCGAATAAGGCAGCCTCTGGAGACTTCCGAAGGGCCTGTGGCTCAGAAGGGGCAACTGCTGCAAGTTCCAGGGCTTTGATGCGCTCTTGCAAGACACCAATGTAGAGCCGAGTAGATTCAGAAACTGATTGGCTGCCAGCACCAAGCCTCACAATACAGAAAAGGATATGCAGAAACACTAAAGTTTACTAAAGGCAAAGCGTTTTACTAAAGGCAGTGCATTTTTTCAATCAAATGCATTTGACATATGTGATATATGAAGTTATGATTTGGATCGACGTTGATTCTGAATGTACGCCAAGGTTCTCAAGTGTCGTTGCAGTGGACATGGTCTCCACTTCCGCGCCAGCCTTAAGAGGACACTGCGTGTTGACATACTCGAGCCCTCTTTGCAGGGTGCTGCAGGACCTCAAAATCAAAGTACCAATTCAATGTGATACCAGAGGGATTGACTAAGTCATGTAACATCATTTGAAATGAAACATCCAATTATCACCAAGGGGCCAAGTCGCTGTATCTTGTGTGTCCAGGGGAGTCTGGCTTTCGACTGAAGGCGTGACTTCCTTTGGCTGTTCCTTCTTATCCGAGTCTTTCTTCTTCAAGTCCTTCTCAGATTCCTCAGGTGTGGTCTGATCCTTCTTCTCTATCTCGTCCATCGCGGTCTCGAGTGCTTCCTGGAAGTTGTTGTCACGACCATCAGCCAAAGTGGTCACAGGAACAATCTCCACAGGCACAGCAGGTTTCCTCGTCCGAGTAACTTCAGATCCACTTAAAGCTACTTCTGGATCCCCCTCCTCCGTTTCCTCTTCTGATTCCTCTTCCTCATCGTCTTCATCATCGTCTTCATCATCTCGTTCTTTTGTTGCAGGCCTTTTTGTTGCTGCCTTCGCTTTGCTCTTCGCTTTTGCTTTGGCCTTTGCTTTGCCCTTCGCCTTAGGGCTGCCCTTTGCCTTCGCTTTGCTCTTTGCCTTCGCCTTGCCCTTCGCCTTAGGGCTGCCCTTTGCCTTCGCTTTGCTCTTTGCTTTTGGTTGTGCCTCTTCGACGGGTGACGCCTCCTCAGTCTTCGCTGGCCCCTTAGGTTCTTCTTCCTGTGTATCCTTTTTTGTCCTTCGCTTTTTCGGCTTCGACTCCACGGCATCATCCTTCTTGTCCATTTCCTGAGGCTCATTCGACTTTAGCGCAATCTTTGTTGATGGAAAATTATACAAATGGATTTATATATGATTCACATTTTGCAGTCTTAGTTTAAAGACTGCTATATATAAGTTCAGCTAAGGGTCGTGTAAAGGCTTCGGAGGGGCACCAAGCACATGAAGCATCACCTGGAAAGCCTCTGCCTTTGACACCTTGAGGTGTGCACGCACCTCATCAAACCGTTCCCAGCTCAGCTCCTGAATGGGAAAAGGAAGGTTGCAAAGTGCCGCCATGTTGAGTTCCAAGGTTTCAAACACACCCAGATGTATACTGTAAGCCAAAAAGGCTATAGATTAAGCAATCTCAATCAGTTTTCAAGTCAAGAACCATTTCACGGCACACACACACAATTTCATGAAGATTTTTGCATTTTGAGAATTCACGAAATTCACGGTTTTTTCACGATCATTCAGGGTTTTTTCACGCTCAAATCACGATTTTTCACGGTACACCCACGAAGCAGATTCTTGCAGTAAACGCAAACTTCGGCTAATTTCCAGCAGGCTGTGGTCAGTTTCCACATATGCCATTGAATTATTGAGTTTCCGAAATAGCCCTAGCTAACCAGGTAAACGTTTCAAAGACAGCTGCTCAAAGATATCAGCCTCACACACACGCTGTGATATCATTCAGTGATATGTAACTGGTCCAAGTTCAAGCTAACACTTCTGAGGTCATCACCCATCGACCAGCAGGGGCGAAGTGCTTGCACCCGGCCAGATACTTGAGGACCGAAGAAAGTTTCGCCTGAGCAGGAAACGTATAGCCAGCTAAACATATTGAAATTTGAATATAGATGAAACACACAGAATGGTAAATATATCTTGCAAACAGGTCACGTCGTCCCACATATCACCTAAAAAGCACACATCAGCATCGCCATTAGGGAAAAAGAAGCGTTGAAAGAGCTCCGCATCACCACATGTAGTATCCAACTTAACGAGTTCACGGGGTTCTGCAAGTGGTTCCTGACAGCAGGACATGACAGGCCCTAAGTAAAAGGAAATTGGACAAGTCATTCGGCCCACAAAATGCAGCACTCCTGTCTCGGTATGCTTGCAAGCTCTGCGATGAAGCGTCCAAAGGCTGGTGTATAAGCCCTTAGTTGTGAGCAACTTATATTCATATTTGCAAACGTACAGTACAACCCATACACATCAACAAGTATGTGCAGCACAGGCGCTGACTCTGCTTGAGCTTTGCAGCAACGCCTACATGGCGCTTCTTTCCAGACTTATCAATGTATTTCCGCACAAGCCCACCATCCTTTACACCAGGCAGTGATCGCAGAACTTCCCGACTAAGATGTCCTCCTATACAGGGCACAGGTGTTTTTTTCTGGCACATATATATGAAACATTGCGCAAAGTTCGAAAGCTGTACCGTGCCTCGTTTGGAAATTTCTGCAAGGATTAGGTTGCAGTTCGACCACAATCGGTGTCTCTTCGGTGTGGCCCCACCGAAGGCACCCATCCAAAAGGAAGTCGAAAAAACCTCGGTTGAAAACACATGTGCACAATGTTAAGTAAGTATGAGGTCAGGTCGTGAACCTTTATTATATGATTTATATTTCTGGGGCATAGCTAGGAATTAATGGGATCGACCTATATGAATTTTTCAGGACAAGTAGCCCTTCCAATCTGGAGGATAAACTGGAAGCGTGGGTGATGAGCAAGGCATGACCCTTCGGGCTGTTCCACTATCCACCTAACTCCTTTTGACCAACACACAAGGATGCATAGGGCCAGTCTGGCACAGAAAAGATTGCCAAGCCGTACGAACTGGTATCCTTGGTTGCCCTTGTAGTCATTGAAGACATCTCTGCCATGGGTGTTGAAAGACCTCAAAAACATTGAAACACTTCAAATTTCAAAACCACAGATATTGCGACTTCATGTTTTGCAAACATTTTTGAGTGCCAAGTAACATCTTGGTGAAGCTATTGCAGCAAATCCCAAAGACAGCAATGCCTCCATCATTCAGACACCAAAGCTCTCGAAGCACTAGCCTTTATCGAGCAGGGTGATTTTGATTGAACACTAAAGAAGCACTAAAGAGGCAAGTTGACAATATCTTTCTTTAAGCAAAGGAACGAAAAGCCGTGCGTCGTAGTAAGATCCATCAACTTCGTGTAGCGCACATCGTGAGCTGAGCCGACCATACCTTGCTGCCAGCAAGCCAAGCTCACAGCTGCATCACCAGAAAAGACCTCAACGAAGTCATTGTGAGGCTGCCCAGGCTTCAAAGCAAGCTTTGGATTCTGGCACAACAGCACAATCGCCAGGATCAGACTGGCTGGTGCCCTCCATCGCAGGAGCTCCAACACTACCATCGTGTCAGACTTTGAAACTCTGGTGAGGAAATAGTTTCGTGATGTTTCGTGCAAATTAAGGGGAGGTTGAAGCTATTGTATCCCTACTGGTTTCATTTATGTTCCCTTGAATTGCAACATCAAAAGAGCAGCTCTTGGACACTGATGCTACCCCAAAGATGTGTGTACATGACAAGGTGTATGTTCACCGGGCATGTGCATTCTCACAACCACACCACCGCAATTTCTCAAATGGATTATTTTCCCCACATGGCCAGCATATCTAGGAGCTCGCCAAAGTCTTCAAGTCATATTGCACGAATTATGCTTTGTGGCATATCCCACAAACGTTTCAGATCCCATCAAATAAAATTTTCAGTTCATCCCAGCACAGTTTTCACATACATTCCACATGTTCAAAAAACACAACTACCTTAAGATGTATCACGATGTATTTACTGTACAGCCATGAAATAAGATGGCGTTATAAGGAAACTCTATTATCAGGCCCAAGGATTAATTTCGCATTCTTTCGGGACGAACTTACGGCGCTTTAACTCTTGCAACGGGACATGGGACAAAAGTTGACGTTTCACGTCACTTTTTTTCCATTCTTCCTCGGCCTCACTTGCCGCCATACCAGCCAACCTTTTTTCAGAAATAAACTGTTTCCTAGAAGCAGAATACTCATGGGGAACATACTTCCCAGTAGAAACATCCGGAGCCACAGCAACCTCTTTGATTTGTGCAGGACGCTTCGCCTTCTTCTTCTTCTTCAACGGTTTCTTTTTCACGGCCTGAGACCCAGAAGGAAGTTCTTCTGGCTCTTCCTGGTGGTTCTCATCGATGTTCTGCTTGTACTGCTTGTTCTGGGCAAAGGGCTCTGGCGCTGCCAGATTTTTGGCTTCCAGAATTTTGAGAACCTCACCAACAAAAGACATGCAGGAAAAAACAAAACTGGAAGAAAACTGGAAGTGTTTGAATTTCAAAGTGGAAACTCAGTAACTAATTGATACTAAGAAACATGCAGAGGTAGGCCACCATTTTTTTCTGATTCGGATGACTTTTTTGCTGCTTCCATTGCCATCTTGAGAGTGTTCGCGATTTCGAGAAGTTCAGCTTCAGACTTGGATTCCTTCGATGATTTGCTAGGGGTGTGCAGCTTCCAATCTTCCGCTTGTTGATCCAGTCTGCCCAGCTTTTTGTCACGCTTTTCCCTAGGTGTGACCACCGACGCGGAACTTGGTGTCTGCGAACCCAGCTCAGACAAAGTGTCACAAGAGTTCGGATCATCATCATCTTCATCCACCATGTCGGGGTGATTGGTCGAGAAGTCCTGCAGTTTGACTCAAGAATGAAATGCATTTATAGCTCTAGGTTCATTGACTGCAGATGGAATTTTTTTGAATGACCTATGCAAATTATCAGCCAAGATTCGCATATCCCATTTTTTCAAGTTGTTCTTTGAGATCCCGAGTGCGTGGTTGCTGTGCACCTTTTGCTCGTTGGGCAAGTCTGCGAAAGCGGCTTACCTGAGAGAGCGATAAATTGATGCATGCCTAATGGACAACTTCAAGAAAATCACACATGATACAGAAATACAGGTTTACCACCAGGGAATCCATCCGTTGAAAAAATGAAATTATCATTTTTGGAAAACGCTTTCAAGAAACGAGTCGTTGAAGACCACGCCCCATTTTCAAGCTCCATGATTGCACACATTCCATTTCTTTGACTATGCCCTTGGGAAAGAGCCGTTCTTTTTCAAAGAAAGTCAATATGCATGATTTCAGAAGGTGGCTTGAAAAGCGGCCTCGCCCTTTCGTTGCCAGCATCACGGCATGGATCGCCTGATCCAAAACAAGTCGCAAAAATTGAATCATACTGTAAAAACCTATCAAAACCATACGTCCCCGAAGGATCCTTCGGGGACGTATCGTTTGCACGATTTTTTCCATCAACCATATCACAAAAAGAAACAGAACTGTTCTGTTAATCTCTAAGGCTGTGTTCCGTGCCTCTATGTTGACTTCAACATCCTTGAGGCTGGGCTTTGCCTTTGTGAAGAGCTTGGACGAAGCATCTATCAGGAAGGAGAAGCCATTCGACTTGAGATCGGGAAATTTTTGAAAGGCATCCACATAGGGATCCACCGCCGCAGGGCTAATTGGCGCCATTGCAACAAAGATGGCTCACGTCACAAAAATAGCAAAGACATATATATGGCCTCATTGTTTTACAGTACGTTTGAAAAGCAGATATCGACATAGTGGAACCTGACCGAGAATGCTCTGCTTGGGCTATTGTAAGTCTTCAGGGAAACGCTCCTCAGAAATTCCAGTGAACTTTCCATTATTTGATTGAGCTGCCTATACCTTTAATACTGCTATCTGGATTGAGCCTTCGTTTTTCCAACAGAAATCACAGCACAAAAAGGGCAACGCACTACAAACTCAATCATTTCAAATTGCTGCAAGGTGCATTAGTGGCGCCTTGTGTGATTTGCCAGAGCCTCATGACCTGAGAAGGGAAACGCAAAAGGTGGGTACTCTCAGAATTTTTCCAGCGATCAATTGAATGTACCATGAAGATTTGCTATATTGAGCTTCGGGCCGTCCCATATAAAGAGCCACGTTTGGCAAATGTAGGCAATGACCTTAAGGCAGGATCAAGGACGGATGAAACCTTTTCAAGGCACCAGATGTTTGAGACCATGACCAAACGAAGTCCAAGGCAGAGTTTGCAGCACACCACGATGTCCACAATTGGGAAGGTTTACCTGACCATGCAGTGACAAAGATAAACATGAACATATGAAAACAGAAAACCCCACATATAGTGAGGCCAGCACCTTCGCAAATTCCCACTGCAAGAGCTGGTACCTGCATATGGTAGTGTTCGCTGACAAAGCATTAACAAATTTAAAAAAAAGTCTACACGTATCCACTTGCTACAGTTGAGGCCAGTACCAAAACATCTAAAGGTCAAGGTAGAGCCATTGGAGAACAGCACGCCGCCATGAAAGAACACCTGCACAATTGACAACGGACGTTTTTCCCAAGCAATCCCTGATGAATATTTCATCATAGCTGTGCTACATTCCAAGGAAAACTCCTTACAGGGAAAAAGAAATGTAGGCACCCACAGTTTATGTACCAAGAAATTATCGCCCTTTTTTTCTCACCACCATGATCGCTCCGTTGCGGTCGAGGTTGGGCACCATGAACACAGACCCGGTGGACTCTTTGAAGGCCGACGCATTGAAAAACATATGGGTCCGATCGAGTGGTGACAATTGCAAATCTTAATGAACATATAGATATCTACTTTGAGGGTACGCATATACTGACATATATGTAAATAAATATTGTCAACCTCCAAATGCCACAAGCTACCCCCTGCAATCTTCCATTGGTATGTGATGTCTAAATCAAATAACTCAGCTTTTCTGGAAACATCCCCAAAAAGATTGCAGGAAAACCATTTCACATCTTGAACATCAAATCCATTTGGCTCTGGGGCTCATACACATTTGCGAAGGTGTGGCTAAATTGCACAAAAGTCTTCAGTTGTAGACAACAAAATTCAATATTGGATATGTGGATTGACAACTTCATGTTTTCTTTAGTCTCCACCTCCGCTTTCGCCCGGCGCCGGTTCATCAAGGTCAGATTCCGTGCCATCACGAGGCCGTTTGCATGGAGGCAATCTGAAGCGGTTCGGTTTGGGGGTTTCCTGATTCTCCTCCAGTTTCAACCCTTGCCGCACCACACCGCCCATTCTGTCGAGAAATTCAAGTTGACGATGCGTCACTCTTTGCATAGCCCCAATAAGATGGGCCTAAGATTGGATTCATCAGAGATTTTTGAAAAAACATTTAATAGTCGCTCAACTAATTATGACATGTACAAAAAAACTTACTATAGTTTGACAAATGGCAGTCTCAGCACTCATCTTCTCAAACCTTGCAGCCACTTCTCGCGCAGTAGCAGCCCTTTCGAAGCTCTTGTTACCTTAAGCCGTCGAGGAAGATAAAAACCATAAAGAAGACTTCCAAAGATAAAAAAGATAATTATATATAGACACATAAAGATATTTAAACGGGGCATATGTGTTAAAAACACGAAATGAATGTGCTATGGCAAAGGTACATCTATATACTGTAACATTCTTGTGGGCCTCAAGAGATCGAATCCTTTTCGAAACATATTGATAAACAAGATGAATTGGGCCAAGTTCACTCATGTTGTTGAGCTCGCTGCGCAAAACATAGCGGCGATGGTAACCTTGCTCTATCAACCATCTCTCATCGTCGTTGATGGGGCCTTCACCTAGGTGAGATGCATAGAACCTTTTGGCCCCGAAAAATTGAAACCATTCATGATCCAAACCATTAAGTAAACCAAGATGCCTGGTGTACTATTGTCATCTTTGCCTTCCACTGGCGCTGCCCCAAAGATATCATTCCCAATGATGCGGTTTCCAGGCATCTGGCCTAGGTTGTGAAGAATTTGTGGCATTCAGAAATTGAATGCACATGTTATAAATCGATGATTGACATGAACAATTTTGAAAAAGTATGAGGAAAACACGTGTAAAAAACCAGAAATCATACAAGAACTACTTAGCAAAAGCCATGTGACGAATTTTTGGCCGTGGAAGCGATTTGCCATTGGTCGTAAAGCGAAAGGCTTCCGGGATTTCCATTGGCAACTCCCTTTCCTCCTCTATAGTGCTCTTCTCCAATACAGGCGCCAATGGAGCTGCAGATCCAGACGCACTTGAAGGCGCCGGGGCTAGATCTGGAGATGGTGGCCGCTCCTGCCGTACAATCACGAAGGAAAAATTTATTGAGGTACAAATTGACAAGATACACATCCAACTTAATTTAGCCAAGTTACAAAAAAACTAGCTTTGGCTTTGGCCTTGCTGAAGGGTCTCACATATGCAGTGGCTGCCTGAGCTGATTCTGAGTTGGGAATCTTGAATAGAGTCATCAAGACACAGTAGGCGAAGTTGTTGATCCATAAAAATTTAGGGTGTCACCAACAAAAGTGAGTAAATCCATCAAGACACAGTAGGCTCAATAGGTGTTTCTTCTTCCACCTCGACCTCCTCCATCTCAAGATTGAACCCATGATCA
>OMLO01001767.1_pt1 | contig 16956 bp, 5 predicted proteins | sample 1674811 | NCBI WGS metagenome assembly OMLO01 (sample SAMN06265003, study PRJEB25207) | coral metagenome | isolation source: Coral host | place: Mexico:La Bocana,Puerto Morelos, Mexico | collected 2008-11-13 | reverse complement strand
TTACAGTGGAATCCCATTGTCTTATTACTCAGGGGGGGGGGTGGGGGTGTAAACATTATTCCCGTCAAGGCTGGGCTGGGGACGTAACTCATACACGGGCATATTTGCTGGTGGTTTGCTGCCGGTCAGTCAAAAGCAAGGGGGAGGGTAGGGTGTCTTGAACTGACACTTCCGCTTAGCCAGGCATAGTCAGATATATACAATTATTCACAATTTTCCAGGAAAAGAAAATAAACAAACGAACAGTTTCACCAAAAAATGGTTTGACTTGAGTCAGTGCAGACGTCTTTGGCGCACTGTGCGAGGACTGGAAGTGATTTTATCTGAAGTTTAGTCAGTAGAATAGGTCTCCATAAGGAATGTATAAGGAAGGGTGTATATCTGTTCGTGGAACGTAATGGCAACAGAAATTCAAAGAGCATGACAAAATTACTAAAACTATAAAAACGAAGATTGATATCAAGCTCAAGTTGCTTCATACAGTATGGTAACGAACCGGTTTGTTAAAATGGAAAGGCAAATTGCTGACTGATCGATCAAACAGGGCCACCCTTAAAGGTGTTCATTTTTTCAGGAAGGTTTTCGGACGGACCGAGCTCTAACTGACATTTCCTGAATTTTTAACATAAAGGAAAGCATCCTAAATCTGCTAAGGAAGTTCTTTTTGCAACATTTGTGACTTACACATGGACCAATGAGATGTCATCGAAGTACAACGGATCGCTTTTGTTGACAGGCTTGTTCTTGTCTGCCCACTGTCTAATCTTCCCTAGCTTTTCTCCATTTGAAGAATCACGCTTTACGTCTAGCTAAGAGAGAAAAACATTTTCCAGAATAGTCCATAACAGAGATTCCCAACATTTTTAAAAAAGGTATAAACTATTTACAGTGCAATCTGGAAACCTCGAATTTATCCTTTGGCCAAGCCAAGGAAATATGGTGGAAGATATACTATAAAATACAAAAAGTAAGTTAAAGAATCACTAAAGGAAATTGTATAATTTGGAAACTTTTTCAAGTTTCCACAAGCGATGGAGTCATCGGTGTCTCTTATTAACGATCAATTAACTAATAAGCATGCGATAAATTCGAGTTATTGTAACATATCAGGTCTTATTTTTCTTTTCACTTCATCGCGGCCATAGCTGAAGTCATCAACAATCAAACTTTTCAAATCGGCTTCTTTTGTTTGGGCCACCAACATGGTTGTTTTGAAATTGCGTCCGTTTTGCGACTATCTGTTCGCAGTCACAAAGCAACTTGTAGAGCCATTCGAGACAAGATGTCTAGCACTCAATACAAACAGAACGTGCCTATTAATCTTTCTTCTGGTGATTCATAGAAGCCCAAAAGGGTTCCATTGACGTTCGGAAAATAAATGAAAACAAAGATTAGGCTAATACATAATAGTCTAAATAACATTTCGGAATCGGAAAACAACAAGTGTAAACGAATTAAACCGTCGAATGGCCCAAAAAATTAAACAGCCTGCCGTCGTTTTTTCCAAGCTGAAAGCTTATGAAGGGAATGAAAGCAAAATTTTTCAGACTGATCCAGCTCACAAGGGGTTCAATTGTATACAAATATTCCAAGTGATTTAAACTTCAAAATGAATATTGAGAAAAAACTAATTAATACCTCACTGCAAGTGTTTAGACAGAAAAAAACAAAAGGAAATTATTCATTCAAGATCCAGAGTCATGAGTCTGGCGAACGAGGAACAAAGTATATATATATTTCATTTTCGCGTACAAAATTTATGAGAAGTATTTACGTATTCATATCGAAGAGCACAAAATTAAATAATGATATAAGTTAAGCTCATTACAAGAATCCTTTAACTAGACGTAATGACCAAAAGGACATCAACAATGACCTGATTTAAATAAAGAACAGACGGTGCAGATACATATCCCAAAAAAGAATTCCAAGTTATCTGGCAAAGACAGGCTCCCTGTGAATATCATAACATTCATTTGTTGCGACCCGAATTCAGCGATTTTTGTAATTATTGGCCGTTCTCTTAACATAATGCTCTTAAATGCAAACTCACAAAAGAAGGCTCATCAGTAATCAAATTCGACTCTGATAGAAAAATTGGCGGCCAAATTATCTCATTGCGCGGGTAAAAAAAATTATTACTAAGTATTCTCAAACTGAGAAGCAGCAGAGTCTTAACGAATATGATATTCAGTTATTTTAAGTTATTTTTCCGATTACTCACATATTAAAGAAAACCAAAAATGTTATAAAACCCGAAAATTGGTCATTCTTTTCGATAATTGCCTTCCGTGAGTCACCCTATTATATATTTTAAAGACCGATGTTATTGGAAACTGGGACGGTGCGTTGGTCTTTCATAGTATAATTAGCATGATTGCCATAGAGCATCATTTTAGCGCATTCTACTGTTAACCCTCCGCAATGTGCTGTCGTTATGGTGTTTTTAGATATATTGTTCGTTAGTAAACCTTTCTTTTTAGTAACATTACTTCGATTTGAAAGAAATTAGGAACATAGCAAAAATAAAATAGGACTATTGTTTACTTTGTGACGAATTTTGTGTTTACAATATTTGACTTAATCATTTTTCGAGACTGTGGCTCACCTACGCAACTACAACATATTAAAGTAGGCTTTTTTTCTCTCAGTGTATCGTCAAGTAAAAGAACGAGAGGAAATAACGCGTATATATATTAGGTCGTGCTCTAAGTAGCAGCCATTTTGTTTTTTCATTTACAGATTACTTTTGCTTCACGGTGTTAGCAGAAAAATACCGAGAACAGGAAGCGGTTTTGTTTTACCGTGGTAGTGATATGATCTTCTTTATCAGTTAGCTTCAGTTGGCCCAAGAATATATTAAACGTTATAAACAAAGTACTAAAGCATCGCTAATTTGCGATAAGGTATAAATCTGATTAAACCGAATTAGCGGGCGAATGAAGAATACTTGTGAAAAGGAATTAGATTAGTGCTGAAAAGCAACAACAAAATACCTCTAATTCTGAATTTTTATTAGATTTTTAATAACACAGAAGGCTGGTGGGCAATCTCTCGTCGCTTCAGGTTAGCGTAAATATTAGTAAAATTACCTGTTATTTACATTCTAAATATTCAAGATTTAGAGTTTTCCTTAATTTCCATCACACCGCTTCTCGATGATTGGTCGAGCTTGAATACATGCCCTAACTTGTCCAACCCTCTTTGGGTATAGTTAAATTTACTTTTCTCTGAACAATAACATTTCATTCAAACTCGTCGACAGAGAACAGCTTCTCACGGCATTATCTTCTGACATAAGGCCTAAACAGTCTACTAAATGATGTGTCTAGACCACTGGCATTAATCATTTGCCTGATAAGTGGTGCCGCTATGATTTTCACCGCTTTTGCCAGTCAATACGAACTGCAATTCCCCTCCTCCTTGGCATATTGTAAAGTTAATGCTTTTGCCATTTAGTCTAAACGACAAAAATGAACAGCACGTCCGCTAGCGACGACGGCAACGACGGAAGAACTGCGTATAGTTTAGGGAACAATGCTTTGTCTGAGGCACAAGGAATTGCATGGTGCACCGCCTACATGTTGGCATCCATCTTCATTGTCGTCGGAAACCTGCTGACTATTGTCGCCTTTGTGCTTACGAAGAACCGATTCCATAAGAAAAGTCTATTTCTTGTCATCAATATGGCATTTGCTGACTTAATGCTGGGAACTGTCTCTCTACCGGTGTACATTTACATCATTGGCGTGGATCATTTTGGGCTGTGGGCAGGAACTATAAATAGGCTTTTGCATTTATTCTACATAACAGTAGACACTGTTTTCTTACAGGCGTCAACAATTTCTGCGGTGTTGATGGCTGGCGAGCGATTTTACGCCATTTATTGGCCGCTTAAACATCGAGCACTGTCCACAACAACGTACCGCACTGTCATTGTTGCGGCGTGGATTACAGCTCTCATAGTATCTCTAGTTTACCTAGCACTTCTTAGCTTCATGTCTCAAAGGCATGCCATATACACCTGGATACCTTACGCCGTGATTGTAGCGTCCACCATATGCGGTTGTAACATAGGTGTTTGGAAAAAGTTTAGACTGGTTCGTCTCGTGTGGCAGCACCAGAACAGAATCTTACAAAACCAACGATTAACAAAGACTTTGCTGCTGGTATCCGTTCTGTCGTTGTTGTCTTGGTTGCCTCTGAGTATTGTTATATTTTTTATAATCTCTGTTGATCAGATCGCGCCTGGAACTCTCACAATTTATTATTTTACCGTTCTTCTAAATTATTCCAACTCTTTTGTAAATCCAGTAGTCTATGCACTTAGGATCCCTGAGTTCAAACAAGTGATAGCTAAGTATTGCCTCAAAAGGCCTAACAAGAGATCCATGATGAACATGACAAGGAAAAATACTGAGGGGAAACTGAGTGGCAGGGCTAGCGCTGTCACGTTGACATCGATGCTAGTAGCTGTAGAAACCGCCTCTAATCAACTAGCGTTCGAACAGGAAATTGAGAACACCAAATTGTGATAAACCAGGATTTCAAGGGCTGCATGTTTATGGACAGTTTGTTTCTGTTTTTATTTTTATTTTATTTATTATTTTCTGTTTCCGCTTAGCTCGTTTAATTCATTGTAAATCCATTGAATGTAAAGTTATGTTTTCTTATCCAAAAATGGCTCTGTGCAAAGTTGTAATATAAAATAAAGTAAAATAAAATAGATCAGTACAACAGCTATATTTTAATGCCGGGAACAATTTTTCAATTACTTTTTAAAAATAAGGTTTTAGCTAACTGATCGGAAAGTTCAAATACTAATTAATTACTGCCACCATTGCTTCGCTTTGACTGTAATTAATAACAGAAACCTGAAGGTTCCTGTTATTAATTACTTTGATGGATGTCAGAGGGAAACATATAATTAGTCAACCAAAGAAAAATCGATCATATTCAAAACGTTTTAGGCTGAGATCATTTTGAATCAGAGGAATACTAAAGCAAATAAATAAATCTGAAATATTCAAGAAGGAAGGTGGGTGGGGCGCTAAGTCGTTTAATGATTGCAACCTGACTATATATGGAAGCACGCACAGTTAGTGTTGAGTATAATAACCATTAAGCCCTAGTTGTACAAAGTTCTTTTGTCAGCTGTCTTAGCCTTTTGTTTCTTTGCTTTGAAAGGTCATCAATCTATCCATTTCGCAGTGGAGGCAACTGAAGAAGTTTCCGCTCTCTCTTGAAGCAAGCAAGCGAGAAATAGCAAAAACAATACGCTTTTCTCTTTGATTTTCGCCAATTAAAGCATTTAACTTAATAGAAAAATTAAGATATCCACGTTCTAGGTCGAAATGGAAAAATGCAAAATCTGCACTGGTTGAAAGACATCAAGCCATTAGCCTAGTTTTGTCAACTAATCAACGACTACAAATTGAACTGAAATAATAAAATTTGTGTGTTACATGTATGCCTAAGCACACTGTTTTTTCAGTCCAGCTGCTATGTCATTCAGAGAAACTTTTGTATTGTAAGAGCATTGTTTTACTAAAGTTTGTCAAATAACCTTTATCCAGACCTCGAACAAACAGAGACTTGCGATGAAGCAATTCGTATTGCGTTTTAGGTAAACAGGTTTCAATCAGTCCCCGGCAAAGATTGTCGCTGTTCAAACTACGGTTTTGTACAGTGGAGAAGGATAAAGAAAAGATATTTCTTCTAGTTTCAAGTTTAATTTTGATCTTAGCCAGAAAACAATGCATCTAGCTTTATACAGCCTTTTACGCTGAATACACAGACTACGAATAGCATATCTTTTTTAAGGTCTTATACGCACATTTTTGTCATAAATCCGACCCTATTCGTGTTACCATGACTATCAATAGCGGCTTCTTTCAGGTTTTAAGCTGACTCAGTATTTAGCGATCTCTTATTATAAATAGAGTGCACCTAACCACATATACGATTTACGTCTCTGATTTTTATATCCAAGATTTATCGTAAGGTTCATGAAAAATAAACGTGAAAGGTCGAAATTCTGCGAGTGTCCTGTTAATCAGTTGTCGCAGATCCGACGCAAAATATCTGGATCGACCATAGAAAAAACACATAAAACATATAAAAATCCGTAATTAATTTAATATCTTTGTTTCGCAGAGTGATGTTGTATCTTTGTAAGCAAAGTTTTCAATTGAGCTCAAATCAGAACGGATGAAAATATTTGATAAACAGTTTCTTTTAATCAGTTACACCTTTTAGGCTTTCTTTTCCTTGCTTCATTCCTTACTTCAATGGGATTTCAAAAAATAATATGAATTAAAACTCCCATTTTTTTACAATATTAAATAATGAAACTTTATTAGACGCAAATCAGTCGCAAAAACAAGAGAAAAAGCCCTCATATTTATATTTATATTTATATGACATTATTACCTCTTTGTTGGTGATGATTATAAGCCGGCTGACCACATAATTCACTTTTATTTTTCCAATGGAATTGTCACGAAATGATCCAGCAACCTTAAATTAAAACAACCGACAAACGTTTTAGACCAATGACCTTTTTAGAAAGCCATTTTGGAGAAGTTTTGCATTACTACGCTACACGATTGACTTAAAAAGTCGTACCACTTTTTCAGCTAATCATCTAATCAGAGTAAGTAAGGCAAAAGCCATGTGGTCCTAACACTCACACACGTTTTACCATTCTCCGCGTCAGCTACATACTAACTTACTGTGAATTTTGACTGTTTCCTTTTTCGATTGGCTAGAGAGATAACCAATCTAAAAAGGAAACCGTTTTAAATTAGTCTTTATTGAGTTTCTTGCAGTATCACTTATTTATGCAGATGATCGAGACAAGGCACTGATCGACACAGTCACTGTTAGTAAGACTTCCTTTAGGGAACAAAAAGACTTGACAGTTTATACAATTAAAACAGAGTGGTGAGTTTGTAATATAATGTCGTGATACGTAGCAATGATATTTCGAAGGAATTGAAACATGAGCAACACAAAATGGACTCAATAACTGTAAGAACACTACTTACTATGTTTGCTAAAACCAGCAGGAAGTCTGCAGTATGATTTCCATGTCTAGCAGCGACATTCTCATCCGCCACAAGTGCCACTTGTAAATACTTGTGAGCAACTGAACTAGAAGTGGTCCTGATGGCTGGACCAACGAATTTTGAAGTTGCACCTAAAAAACAATAACGAGCATAAATATATTGGTATATTAGTTTGCCACTGCATGGACGTTGGGTGTGTTGTTTGTTATAATAAAGAGCTTAAGCAATCCACGACGGCGACGGCAACGAGAACGCCACAAAACAAAAGGTTTAATGAGAGAAACAATGGCTGTGCACGTGCGTTATAAATCTTTGTACATTTCTTTGCCGTCTTCTGTAAACAACGAGAAATAAATAAGTTTCGCGCTTTTTGGGGAACGGGAACGAAGGCAGCTTATTCATTGGAACTGAACGCTGGCGTTACATATTAAGCTTGAGCAAGTTCTGAGATTAATAGGCGCACTGAACAGATCTAGACATCTACGAAACTCGAAGGTAAAATAACTATAAATTCAGTTTTTACCGTCGTCATTGCTCAATCCGGCTTCTATTTATAAGGATGTACCTGGGTTTAGTTCTGGATGTATTAGGCATTGAAACTGTTACGATCTGTTTCACCTATTTTGACATTTTTAGCTTTACATGTATCGCTGTACCAATCTTATCCCATCTACGTGATCTAGTCTCGCAATGAAGAGGCTCTGTGGATTTCCGGTAGACAAGATGCGGCTTCGCTCCACTTCCGGTGTTCACGTGCTTGGCCAGGTGGTTGGGGAGGGGATGAACAAAAAGCGTATCTGATGAAAGTTTGATCATGCCAGTCTGCAAACGAGGAATGATATCATATTTACCGTGCTCCAAATGTTGCAGATGCCTCACGAAACGTATTGCCTGCAATTAGCCTAATAGAATGGACTTCAAAATGTTGAAATGGGTGCTCAAAAACGGGGTCAAAAGTTACGCAGAAGTTGCCCAAAAATGACAAACGTTGCTCCAAAAGTTTAACATACGCCAAAATACGCCTTTATTCATAAAAAAAACTACTTGCTTTATTTAGCATTATATAACTTTTTCAACCCGAAATTCAAAAGAAAATAAACCAGTTACAATTATTCCTGTATTATATCGAAAAACCGCTGGAAATTGATCCAAAATGTTTGGGCGAATGGCTGCTGTCCTGTTCGCAAGCGCAAGGTCTACAAATTCAGTGCAAATAAAGCTAAACAACTATTATTATTCTATATATAAGAATGTGAAAATTCACTTCTGGAACAAGAAATTCCCCAACAAGTAAAAGTTGTCCAAAAGTTGCTAAAAGGCCGAAATGTTGCGCACAACACAAAACGTTACACAAAAATTCAAAAGTTGCATATTTACATCGAGGGATAATATTAATTTGAATGAATTACAACAACTAGACACCTTACCAGTCCTTTGTCGTTGCTCACGGCCACTAATGAGTTGGCATCTGAAATTTCTCTCCCATGAAAAAGCGAATCTGACAAGACCGGCGTCCTGGTGATGTCACCGTTTTCGTGCCTCGTTTCAAGCTGCAAGCCCGGTTTCACCATCCGCGTGTTTCTTATTAGCTTAAGATGCAGCTTGTTTCCAAATGCGTTCATCTTGTAGAAACGAGCCCCATCGTGTAAGTCGCGTGTGTGTCGCTCGTGGAGCGCGTGGGACACAAACTCTCCATCTTGATTAGACTGATAAGGTTCGGCAATTTCGTACTCGGGTACTAAACAGAGATAAACTTTGTCATCACTGAAGATTTTCAGACTTGAGAATATTTTTTTATTTACTGATTCATTTATTTCTTGTATGTAAAGGTTCCTTAAAAGTTTTGAAAATAGAAATCAACAGTGAAAAGACGACGTTTCGACCGTACTTGGTCATTATCGAGTGAATGGTAAAAATAAAACAATGATTTTATTATATAGAGATGTAAGAAGTATAAAACGATTTGCAAGTGTAAAACAGACAATAAAGTCAGACAAAGAAAAACTAAATAAATAAAAGCTAATGAAAAACCTTAGCACGAATTGAGTCCGATTGTACGTTGAGAGTAGGTCTCAATTCATGAATAAGAAACATGTCATTAACTGAAGGCAGTCAAATTTGTTCGTGCACTTTCTTAAAACACTAACGTCAGAGCTTTTCACTATAAGTACTTAACAGAATGCTTTTTACAAATGAGAAGCTCTACAAATTAAAATTGGTTTCATTTTACACCAATATTTTACTTTTTATAAAAGCGGATCATAAGCTTTAACCCATTTATTGTACCGCTGTCCTTTCTCTATAGCATTTCGGAAAGATTTTTGCGGAAAAATTAGCAAATTCACTAACTTAGACGATATCACAGTGGGCATTATAAAAAGAACTGATTGCACAAATTTACCCGTGGGAATGCCGGACGAAACCAAACCTTTGATGGATTTAAGGCTAAAATTGAACTTACGTATGAAACAGAAGCATACATTGCACGAAAGAGTAATAAAAAAGTGATTTTTTACAAAGAGATTTCAGGTGCTCTACGAAATTTTCATGTTAACTTCCAAAAGTTTTTCAAGATTACCGTCACTCTGACAGCATCGTTATTACCTTCACAGTATAATCAGTCCGAACGTTTGCAGATTACTTACTAAGAATTCTGAACACTCACAAGAAGAAATTGCTCTCCTACATTTTAAATATCAACACATTCACTTTCGTTTCCAATACTTAACACGCATAACTATGTATATGTATTTAAGTGCCTATGACATGAAACATAATTGCAGCTTATTTGACAGGCTTTTCAAAAAAAATAATAATGACATTCTCCTTTTTGGAATAACTTTTTTCGTTTTAGAGATATTGACGTTTTTCTATTATGCAAATTAGGGAAGTGATGACGTCATAAGGTGTGCAACTAACATTGTAAAATACTGAATAAAGAATATCTCTGGAAATATAAAAACAGTGTTCTTCAAACTTAACACCAGAAATGTTCATCACAAAAGAAACTAAATATTAACTATAGTTTTGTTGTCTTGGCTCCAGTCTCTTTATGTCAAAAACCAAATGTCGTCATTTTTAACCCTTTATTTATCTAAGACACTACATTATTTATAATAAAGTGTGGGACAACCAACTAATTTTAAAAGCAACTACTGTAGCAACTTAACAACAACAGCCCTTTCTCAATTAAAATTAACTTTAAGTGATAGAAATAGACTGATCTGTGTATTTATTAACTGTATTGTGTAGTGAATTGGACAACTGTTATTCTGCTTTGGTCGAATTTTATTTTTGTTTCATTTGTAAATTTGTACTTCATTAATAATAATAAATCAATAAAAAAAACTGTGCATATGTATGACTATTGAAGTCAATACTCGTCTTGTGCTATCTAATTGCTGCCGATAGGCAGCACCTTCATATCTTTGAAAGCATTGGGGAAGTTTCGTTCGTTCGATCGATGGTTCCGATAGAGAATTAGCCTATCAGCAATCCACTTTAAAATACCAGCCAGCAGCCAATCAGCAGTTCCCTTATAACCGATGAAACTAAAAAGTGCTCCGTTTTGACGTCTCTCGTGTTTAATAAGAAAGATAAAGCGTTTGCGATCTATTCAGGTGAGTTTTGCAGCTCTTTTGTTCTCTTTGATCGCGTTTTCCGATCTCTTTCGATGACTTCTATTGCATTCATCAAGGCCATGAAGCTTTCAGTGAACATTCTAGAGAACGACAGTATGCATTTGTTTCACTTGCAGCTTTACTTTTTCTCGCAGTGGAATATACTAGAATCGAGGTTTACGCTGTTTACAGGTGAGCTGTAGCAGTTTTTCGCTTCTTTGATCTCTTTTGCTGATCTGTTGTGATTACTTCTATTCGAGGAAGCATTCATCAAGGTCATGAACATTTTAGAGGCCGACAGCCTTCGTATTCTTGAAAGCATTCGAGAAGTTTCGTTCGATCGATCTATGGTTGACCTACGAAAATGTGGCCTGCTGTTCGTTACATCATGCGTTTTAATAAACCAATAGGTTCGTTTTTCACTCTTACAAACATAAACCCAAAGAAACAACACTTAAACCAAATCAATCATCTTTAAAATACCAGCCAGCAGCCAATCAGTAGTTCCCTTATAACCGATGAAACTAACAAGTGCTCCGTTTTGACGTCTCTCCTGTTTCATAAGAAAGCATTTGCAATCTATTCAAAAATGATATAGCCAGTCATTATTTATTTTATCTATTTTATACATTCAAAGTACATGTAACCATGTTGTTTTAGAAATAATATCAGTTATATTTCCGTTGAATTTTCAATTGTCATATTTGCATACAAACACGCTACTAACGGCAGCACTCACTTCTCAATGAGAACCCCCTAGTCTTTAGGACTAAGCTGGTGCTTACCATCTGCGGAGGTCTTAACACCAAACAATCGTTGAATTTCCATTTCTGTCATGTGATGATGAAGGGGCTAAACAAAGAAACGAAAAACAGTAAAAGACAACTTCTGGCCATCAGTGACTTTCTTAATTGTAAGTTTACAATTCTTTAATTGGACAAATTAAACAGGCTGAATGTGAAAATAAAAGCTTGGCCTGCCAACGGGCTTAGGTCGAGCGTGAACGCCCCGATCGCTTCGCTCGAATTCTTCACCTTGGCGCTCTTCGACTCGCTTTGCTCTCCGAATATTTTTCCGTTCTCGCAAGGAGCCTGCTTACAGGCTAATAAACGCTTTATATGATGCCGGTCGCGCCGTGTAAATGACTAGGAAATGGTTGTCTATTCTATCTTTCTGAAGCTATGACAAACTCGTCGACTAGTTTAACATATCTTACCTTTGTGTCTACAGACAGCTCTTTTCCTGCAATTAGGGACGGAACGAAAACAGTTCATTAAATTTAATCTTTATGTTGTAAACATACCATTTTCAAGAAAAAATGGCAAATACGTCAAATACAAGCCTTACCTGTCACGAAGAAAAAGAAAGCCAGACATCGGACAAGGAGAAGCATCTGATAAAATACACAAATAAAGCAATGGGTGAATGCAGCAAGTTAGATAACAGATTAAGTTGAGAACTCGACAAGCCTAAATATATGTATTTCAATCGAAAGTAGCAGGTGCTATGTATCTTTAGCTAGCATTTTGTGTGTTCTGTAATCGTTGGATAACGTTAAATATGTCTCAATATGTTAATTATTCCTCTACAGCCATTTAATGAGGACGCGTGGACGAATGGCACAATGAGCGGTCGCGAGACTGCTAAATATTGCATTTTTCTTTGACCAGGAAAACTCGATTTCAAGTTGTTTTTGCAATTTACGAAAATTCTGTACAAAATAATAGCATTATAGAGTAAAGAAAAAGGGTAAAATGATCAAAGGTGATCGTGTCTGTAGGAGAGAGCCTCGCGTTGAAAAAAAAACATTCGTTTTCCCATTCTTTTTTATCGATCATGCCAAGAGTGGAAAAGAAACAAAATGAGCGAAATTTCAATGACTCTTTCTCAATTTTGTCATGTAATAAGTAAAGCGGCAAAAAAAGTAATAAAGCATAGTCAAATCCTACCTTCCTCTTCAGCGGTAACAACCTTGGATGCCACGAGAGTAGGGAGTCTGGAATAGTTAATTCAAGAATATGTTCTCAATATATTATGAAAATATTGTTAATAAATTTTAAGACAACAATCGGCATCACTTGGTTTGATTTGCTTCCTATTATATATTTTAAAGACCGATGTTATTGGAAAGGACGTGCGTTCGTCTTTCATAGTATAATTAACATGATTGCCATAGCGCTTCACTTTAGCACATTATACTGTTAACCCTCCGCCATATGTTGTCGTTATATAGTGTTTTTAGATATATTGTTCGTTAGTAAACCTCTCTTTTTAGTAACATTACTTCGATTTGAAAGAAATTAGGAACATAGCAAAAAGGGAAATTGGACTGTTGTTTACTTTGTGACGAGTTTTGTGTTTACAATATTTCACTTAATCATTTTTCGAGACTGTGGCTCACCTACGCAGCTACAACATATTAAAATAGGCTTTTTTTTTCTCTCAGTGTATCGTCAAGTAAAAGAACGAGAGGAAATAACACGTATATATATTAGGTCGTGCTCTAAGTAGCAACCATTTTGTTTTTTCATTTACAGATTACTTTTGCTTCACGGTGTTAGCAGAAAAATACCGAGAACAAGAAGCGGTCTTGTTTTACTGTGGTAGTGATATGATCTTCTTTATCAGTTAGCTTCAGTTGGCCCATCTAGTTCTGAATTTATATTAGATTTTTAATAACACAGAAGACGGTGGGCAATCTCTCGTCGCTTCAGGTTAGCGTAAATATTAGTAAAATTATCTGTTATTTACATTCTAAATATTATTTAGAGTTTTTCCTAAATTTCCATCAGACCTCTGCTCGATGATTGGTCGTGCTTGAATACATCCCCTTACATGTCCAACCTTCTTTGGGTATAGTTAAATTTACTTTTTTCTGAACCATAACATTTCATTCAAACTCGTCGACAGAGAACAGCTTCTCAGGGCATTATCTTCTGACATGCTAAACAACTTACTAAATGATGTGTCTAGACAACTGCCATTAATCATTTGCCTGATAAGTGGTGCCGCTATGATTTTCACGGCTTTTGCTAGTAAGTACGAACTGTAATTCCCCTCCTCCGTGCATTGGCATATTGTAAAGTTAATGCTTTTGCCATGTAGTCTAAACGACAGAAATAAACAGCACGTCGGCATCGACGGGAGAACTGCGTATAGTTTATGAAACAATGCTTTGTCTGAGGCACAAGGAATTGCATGGTGCAGCACCTACATGTTGGCATCCAGGCTTTATTGTCGTCGGAAACCTGCTGACCATTGTCGCCTTTGTGCTTACGAAGAACCGATTCCCTAAGAAAAGTCTATTTCTTGTCATCAATATGGCATTTGCTGACTTAATGCTGGGAGCTGTCTCTCTACCGGTGTACATTTACATCATTGGCGTGGATCATTTTGGGCTATGGGCAGGAACTATAAATAGGCTTTTGCATTTATTCTACATAACAGTAGACACCGTTTTCTTACAGGCGTCAACAATTTCTGCGGTGTTGATGGCTGGCGAGCGATTTTACGCCGTTTATTGGCCGCTTAAACATCGAGCACTGTCCACAACAACGTATCGCACTGTCATTGTTGCGGCGTGGATAACAACCTTCGTTGTATCTCTAGTTTACCTAGCATTCCTTAGCTTCATCTCTCAAAGGCATGCCATATACACCTGGATACCTTACGCCGTGATTGTAGCGTCCACCATATGCGGTTGTAACATAGGTGTTTGGAAAAAGTTTAGACTGGTTCGTCTCGTGTGGCAGCACCAGAACAGAGTCTTACAAAACCAACGATTGACAAAGACTTTGCTGTTTGTATCCGTTCTGTCGCTGTTGTCTTGGTTGCCTCTGAGTATTGTTATATTTTTTATAATCTCTGTCGATCAGATCGCGCCTGGAACTCTCACCATTTACTATTTTACCGTTCTTCTAAATTAATCCAACTCTTTCGTAAATCCAATAGTGTATGCACTTAGGATCCCTGAGTTCAAACAAGTGATAGCTAAGTATTGCCTTAGAAGGCCTAACGAGAGATCCATGATGAACATGACAAGGAAAAATACTGAAGGAAAACTGACTTCGATGCTAGTAGCTGTGGAAACCGCCCCTAATCAACTAGCGTTCGAACAGGAAATTGAGAACACCAAATTGTAACAAACCAGGATTTAATGGCTACATATTTGTGGACAGTTTGTTTCTCTTTTTCTTATTTCTTAGAAAAGTATTTCATTATTTTCCGTTTCAAATCCATTGAATGTAAAGTTGTGGTTTCTGCCCAAAAAATGGCTCTGAACAAAATTGTAAGACTGCTAAATATTGCATTTTTCTTTGACCAGGAAAACTCGATTTCAAGTTTTTTTTTTTGCAATTTACGAAGATTCTGTACAAAATAATAGCCTTATAAAGTAAAGAAAAGGGTAAAATGATCAAAGGTGATCCTTGAAAAAAGCTGCGTTTCCCTTTTTTTATCAATCATGCCAAGAGTGGAAAAGAAACAAAATGGGCGAAATATCCTTTAAGGCCAGAAATTTGACTGATTCATCTCTTGCTCCGTTTTGTTTTTAAGAAGTTAAGCGGCAAAAAGAGTAACAAAGCAAAGTCAAATCCTACCTTCCTTCTTCTGCGGTAACACTGACCTTGGATGCAACGAGAGTACTGAGTCTGTAATACTTATTCAAGAATATGTTCTTAATATATTGAGAAAATATTGTTAATAAATTTTAAAACAACAATGGGCATCATTTTAGGTGTGAAACTTGTAGATGTATCCAGGTAGACGTCGCGTTTAAACTTGATTTCTTTCACACATGTATTGCAAGACAAGAGAAAGCAAACATATGCTAGACAAAAATTACTTCTCTGATTCTTTTTGTCTTGTAAGAAGTGAAGAAGAAAAAAGAGTAATAAAGCAAAGTTAAATCTTACCGTCCTTCAGTTCTTCTGCGGTAACAACCTTGGATGCAAAGATAGTTAATTCAAGAACATACAGCTCGTTAAATTTTAAGACAAAAACAACGTAAAAATAGGCATCATTTGAGGTGCGAAATTATCAGATGTAGACATGGAAGACGTGGCATTTTAAGTAATAATGATATAAAATACGAAGACGGTGTTTCATCGAGATACCCAAAGATCAGGAAGAAAGTTGAAAATCCGACACGCAGCGGAGTATTTTTGACGACATCGAGGTGTTTGGATAGCTAATGAAACACTGCCTCGAGTGTTTGATATATCTTTTCAGTCGAAACAAAAACTCGAGAGGAGTGGACGGAGAAGGAAAATCGCCAAAATCTATTCTTATGAAGACAGGGTATCCAAACCTCCTTCGATTAGTTTAATAAGTTTGAGAACTTTTTTTCTTTCACACGCGTGGTGTGAGACAAGAGAAAACAAACATGCTAGACAGTTTTTGCCGCTAAGATTGTTTCTTTTAGTTGCCATAACAAAATAACATCTAGTAGAACATAAACCATACAATTTAGATAGCGTGATATGATCTAAGCCACCTTTACTATTTAAACTAACTTAAGACTGATTATTTGAACGTTACGATATCGTTTACAAAGAGAAATAGATGGGAAAAGATAAACTTAACGTCTATACTTTCCCTGCACATTGGAAAAAACTCTCTCTTGGAGATCAGGCTCTAGGACATGGCCTAACAATTACAAGCAAAGGATTAATGTTGCGTTACAATTTAACCTGAATTAATGAAGAATTATATAGATACTTTCATCTTATCATTTTTCCTCATTTCCTTGAAAGACGCCGTTGATTGCAGATTCTATCACAATTAAGGTTGAAAGTTTCTAAAGGGACAAAAGCAGTAAATTTTGCTGTACTATTCTCGCTTTTGTTCTTTTTTTCATCAGTTCATTCCATATGCATGTCATTGATATCACTGCTTTATTTTCTTTCGAACACCGGAGGGGCTGCTTTATTCAGGGCATGTTCTGAAGCTCTATTGACTTCTAAGTTGATTACATACTGTTAGTATACAAGATTCGTCCGTGTTTTAGAAACAATGAGTGACGAATTACCTCACGGGTGGCTGAACTGCAAGTGGAAATTACTAGAGAAACGTCTGACGTGTTTTGCATGCAAGTACGATGATTCATTAATTGTTCGAGTGCTATAAATGCAGCCATCATGTCGATATAAGAGGAACATAGTTCTTTTCTAGTAGAAGTTGCTAGCTATACACAGGAAAAAATCACATTTTCCAACATTGGTTGTTGATTGGTTTATTATTGTAATATCTTTGGTAGACGATTGGTA
>OMLO01001766.1_pt1 | contig 16964 bp, 15 predicted proteins | sample 1674811 | NCBI WGS metagenome assembly OMLO01 (sample SAMN06265003, study PRJEB25207) | coral metagenome | isolation source: Coral host | place: Mexico:La Bocana,Puerto Morelos, Mexico | collected 2008-11-13 | reverse complement strand
GGGAAGTGTAACTCAAGACAGTTGTTTTGGATGTTGTTGCGTTCATGTGAAAACATGCCATGCAAGGTGGGCCCCAACCCATTTATAAATGGAGTTATAAGTCATAACTAACCCCTATAACTATAGGGTTATAACGCCAGTTACGGATCTATTTTCGACCATTTTATAAGGCTTATACTGTATACATAAAACTCCATTTATAACGATCGGTTCGGGGCCCATAACCTGCACCGAAGAAACCTCCAGGAAGGAGTTCTGCACTTGCGAATGGGCCCACGAAGTCACAAAGATGATGCAGTAGGCCGAGAGGGGACTGACAGGATGTTCCCGTGGAACTGGGGGGTCCTGTTTTTTCAGGTGAAAACATTTTAAAATGTTGCAAAGTAAAAATGTAAATACAGTACATGGATAAATAACGATAAAGACCAACCAGTTGGATGTATTGTATGTATATATATACATTGTATATATAATTTATAGATATTTATAGACTATAGACAATGAGTACAATATCATTTTGTTGACAAAAGGATCTCGAGTTCTTAATTTCAAGTCTGTCACATCCACAAATTCCCATCTCAATAAACATCAACATCAATGAAACACATGTTTTTGTTTCATCAGATGTCCTTCCTTCCTTCCCCCTCCCCCCCAACCTTCCAAAATTCAGTCGTATGTTTCCATATCATCACATGAGACTTGTTTTTTTTGTCACGACATCTACTTGAAGTTGAAGTTCCATCTATTTTAATGATATATCTTTATGGTGCATCAACTCCAAATCTGGATAAGTACTAGTTTCAAAGCAAATTGTCAATAAACAATCACCCCTGAAAATATGGAGACATATTTGGGCGGTTTGATTCAATTTGTATATTTCTTTCGGATAGGTGGCAGTCATCAAGTATTGGTAGCTTCAATTTGAAGGGTGGATGCCAGTGGGAAAGAACGCTATGACTACAGGACCAAACTTGAGAACGGTCTACTAAACAACCCTGGAAGTTGTAATTGAACTTAAAGAGAAATGACCAGATTTTCAGACATCTACCCTCCTGGCAACTAACACATCCCCTTCTAAAGGCACTTTTGAAGATGGTTTTCCTTTTCCCAAGGTGGGATATGTTAGTTCCCTGGAGGGTATATACACCATGAAATCTTGGGTGGACAGAGATTCCATTTTTCTGGCTCTTGAATGCTCTCTACTCCATAAATGGTAGCGGTAGCCTCGTCACAGGATCGGAATCTAAGAGGATGAAAAACTGTTGTTGATGAGAAACAATTGGTGTCCAAGCATTTGTAATGTATGCAATCTATATGTAGGGTGGAAGGTTGTTCCAATGCACAATGGATAATCATATGTGATACCGGTGAACCACTTGTGAATTGAAAACAGCTTCCCAGGGCATGATAATTTTATATACAGACACCGTGAAGATTTCACAAATGGATACTAAAAAGGAATGGGCCTTGGCCAAGTGTAACTCCTTGTTAAATATATACCTGTGTCTTCCTAAGTATGCTTAATTTCTGCTCTTTCGGAAAAAAATGTTTTTTTTGGATAACGACCATTTTTTTGGTTTCCGAGCGTTTTTTGGGTTTTATCAAATTTATCAATCCTTTTCACATTTCAGTGGTCTTGGAAAGGCGATCTGGCTCTCAAAACATCTTACTCGTCATTGTTGGATTCTTTCAGGATGTTGTGCAAAATCAAAACCATAGTTGGCAATCAGCCATCATTGCAAACACTTCAAACCGGAGACTAGTTTTGCACCAAACTAAACATCAAATAACATCATGTTGTAGCAGTGAACAAGATTATCAAGATTTGCATCGGTTTTGCATTCATTAAAAAATATCTGAGCATGTATCCAAGCACATAAGTAAGTTCCAAATTATTTTACTGGATTTTGATTTTTTGGATGATCCATCGCTGACCTATGGATCCCATGGCTTCCATCTTCAGCTCTTCAAGATGTGCGCCCCATTTTTTCCATCCATCTTTTTTCAATTCTTCCATCCACTGGTTGAATCGCCAAAGGCTGCCATAGCCAGGCTCGGCCTTGGCAGGTACTCTGGGCATTTGATGCACTATGAGTGGGATGAGTGGGCTTCTATTGAAGGACTCCTGGGTCTGGGTGTTGGGTGCTCCCCTTCAATCCTTCTAATCCAATTATAAACTCATAAACCCGATAAAACATGATAAAGCATGATAAAACGTTTCAAAGTTCTACTACACCATCTTACGTCTCATCCATTTTTTCTGGCCGCTAATGCCACATGGAGGGCTCAAGTTGTGGGATACATTACTCATCCAAAGTTTGTCTAACCATCACCATGGGACTTGCAGCGGAATGGGAAGCTGAGCCGCTTCTTAGAAACCGTGGGAGGGTCAAGGGGGCCCTTACGGCCTGGCCTGCACCTGAGCTAACTGGTGTGTCATCAATGCGCACATGTGCGTTGAATTCAAAGATCTTAGAGATCACGGCGAATTGGTGGGTGTGTTACTGCGACATTCCGTCCGCCATACCCATAGAGATGGTGCGCAGTGAGGTGCTTTTTGAAGTCAATTTTTTTGAACTGTTGTGAAAGGTTTTTCAACTCTAGTAGGCCCTAAGGTTGTTGGGGAATATCACCTGAACGTTCCATCAATCAATCTAGATTGATTTGATTTCTATCTTATTACTTTCATACTTACTTTCATGTATTGTCAATGTTTACTATGATTGACCTGGATCTTGCCCCTTCATTCCAGCCCCTTCAAGGTGACAGCATGGCGAGACATCATGGCTCTTCCAGAGGACCCCGCCAAGGTCACTTTGGACAGCTGGGGAATCAAGAGGTTATTCAGCCACGTCCTCCGCCGCTGGTTGGCAGGATCTTCTCTTCCAAGGGCGTCTTGGTTGGGATGAATGGGTAAATGTTTCCATATTTTGGGAAGACTGTAAAATCTCGAAAGCTTTGACTGGGCTATGCAGGGATCAAATTGGTTTCAACATAAAGCCAAAAGGGGTAAAACAAGAAACCACTGAATCATAATTTTCTTTGTTCCATCTCTATTGATTAAGGCCCCAGAGTTGGCTGAAATATGGAGGATCTTTGAGTTTGCTTGGGGCAATCGAGATTCAGAAGAAAATGCATCTGCTCTTGCATCGATGCAACCTCTAGCGATTGAAGATGGGGAGGTGGATGATGATGATGATGATTATAATGATGTGGCGGTTGATCCAAGTCAGGAAGGTGAAATTCCCACTGAAGTCACTGAACCTGAACACGAAGAACCAGCTGAGATTGAAAATTCTGTTGAGGAGGTTGATGGGACTTCTTCTGTTGCAACCACCCATCAGGACCAATCACCTGAAGATAATCTTCCTTCCTCCCAGATTCCTGAGATGACCCGTGCTGAGTACAAGAAATGGGCAGAAGAGAATCCAAACATGGCCCAGAAAAATATGGATGGTACCCAGCCTGACCATTATTCGCCTGCTTCCCCGCCCACGCCAATCCCTGAAGCTCCTTGTTCTGCCATGCCGCCACCAGCTCCTCCAAGTCCTGCAACCGTGCAGCGCAAGAAGGAGATCCAAGAAAGGCTTGCAGAGCTGAGGTGGGGTAGATCCAAGTTCCAAACTGGATAGTTTGAACCGTGAATAAACCATAGAGTCATCAAAAAATGGTTAATAGATAATAGTCCAATGATTTGACTTGCTTCTGTACAAAGAATTGGGAAAACAATTGAATTTAATAATGGTTTCAACCCTGGGAGGAAGAAGATGGAGGCCAAGACGGTTGAAAAATACAATCGCTTGCAGAGTGCTAGGGCTTTGGGTATCTTGAAAGTCCAATCATTTAGGGTTTTCTGTGTACCTTTGGAAAAACAGTTGTTTTTTAAAAGTCATCAATGGGGAGATCAACAAATTATATTGAATTTAGAACGCAGGGATCAAAAAGAACTTTGACAATTATTTGCTATTTCTCAAAATGAAAAACTGATATGTTTGGATAGGATTTGTTTCGCTCCGCAATTGGCGCCACCGTAAGGTATGGACAATGTGGAGACGTTGCCTTATTTTCCCCAGAATGAAGAGCTTGGCTTTACCAATTTCGAAACGGTTGCTGTTGAGGAGATTGGGGATTCAAAAGTTCTTAGGGTCTCCATGTTTTAAGGTTGGGGGTATGTTGGGGTTCAGTCGACTAGTCAAGCCTCTTTGAGATTTCATTTCCCTCTTCTTTGGCAAGGATTCGCCTGCAAAGACTTCTGCTGAACCTTCAGCCCCATCCCCACCTGCTGAAGTGGCCGCTGCTGAAGCTGCTGGTCAAGCTGCTGCAGCGGGCACGCCTCCTGCAACGCAGGTAAGTGAGGGCGAGGATGAAGATATCATCGGCGCCGAGGTGCCCCACCAAAAAAAGACATAGTACTTTTCAAGCCCTTGCTTTCACACTAGATTGGACAATAAACATTTCAATGTGGCAAATACGGAAATGATCCCAACATGAAAATGATAGACTCGATGTTCTGTTGTTTTGTCCCTAACAAAGAAACATTGGGTAAACATTTGTTACACTTGAGCCTTTTGTTTGACACTTTGTCCCTCAAGTCCCTTAAGGTTCCAATTGTGACTCGACGAGAGCAACAAGGGACTGATGATGCTACGCTGGAAGCCGAAGCTGCTGCCGCACCGAAACGACGTTCAGCACCCAAAGCCAAGTCGAAGGCGAAAGCCAACAAAGAAACGGTCATGAAGAGACCTTCTGCCAAGAAGGTCGTCAAGACAGTTGAGAAACCCAAGGACGAAAAGATTGACAAGGGCAAGAAGCAGGACGTGGTCGAGACACCCGAGACAAAGCCCAAGAAGGTCAAGGGGGATGACAAGGGCAAGGGGGAGAATCGCGACAAGAAGCGCAAGGGCGAGCCAAGTGAGAGTGAGACTCAGAAGACCAAGCCTGACAAGAAAGCCAAGACGGAGGCCGGCAAGAACAAGCAAGGTCATCAGAGTCGCACTTGGGCAGGACGCTGGATTCCTACTGATGGTCCGGGTTTGGAGCGCTTCAACGCAATTCGAACCACCTTCACAGAGCACATCAGCCACAAGGTGAAAGCCCCGAGCTCTTTGCAGAACGCCTTCTTCACGCTGTGCAACGTGGCGTTCAGCACTCTTAGCAACAACGCTGAGAAGAAAGAGTTTGAGGCATGTGCCAAGCTACAGGTTGAGAAGTTTTTGGCTACAGAGCTTGTTCGTACCTAGTTGACCACTTAACACATTGTGTTGTTCTTTGATGGTTTCTCTTCTTTGACCCAAGTCTAAGAAGCATAAAGCCTCAAAATTTCCATACCCATTTCCCCCCGCCAAAACAACACTTAACAACAAAGCATCCTAGAAGGAATACTCTTCCAACCACCATGTTTCGGGGTTTATCCTAGTTGGGAGCCTTTTGTTGCTTCTTCAAGCTGTTGGTTTCTGAGGCAAGAAGCTCCTCGATACTGCAGAACAGGATGAAGCCTAGACTGGCCTGTAAAAGGCTTAAGTTTTGATTTTGTGGATCTTTGTGTCAGGGCACATCTTCTCAAATGCTTGGGAATCGTACCTCCGCTAATATCAACGTTCTAGGCTTTATTCCAAGTCAAATCAACACCAACCTGTTGTTGAATTAAAAGGAACTTGTTTCATTCGAAACTTCGAAACTTGGTTAGCTTTTATTTGCTTCATAGTAGTGCCCCATCACACTTGGATAGAAACATATCGCACAAGTTGCGACGGATCTTGCAGTGGGCTCCTTGGCTTGTAGGTCACCAGTTGTCGTCACAGCTGGTTGCAGGGTAGATGCATTAGCCCACCTGCGTCAGCGTACGATTTAGGGGAGTCTGCAAAAAAGGTGTTAGGTGTGGGGTGAGCCAAGTGAAATCTTTTGACTGTTCAATTCGCGAATAGGAGTGCTAGGTTCCATATGTTCAGCAATATAGACTTCATGGATTGGTAACTTATACCCACATCACTTTCCAGAATACGCTCTACTTCTTACCCCGCAGGATGGCAAAGAAACTTCGAAGAGGCCAAAGTGCTCTTGCTAGAGCCGGTATCTTCCAAGGTTCGTCTGGCTTGGTTCCGTATGTCATCTGTTAGTGCAGGGTAGATCATTTTGTTGAAATGTTGAGCTGAGACATTCAAATACTTTCAATACTATCAATACAAGTTGTTTGATGGGATATGGTGTGTTGAAATTGGTCGAAGTGGAAACCACTTTCCCTGCAGTTCTTTTGAGGATCAACTCTTTAGGGGCTGCAAACCATCCCCCCGCTGTTCTGGGATAATCCAACCTGAAACGGTGATGTTGAAGCCACACATCGACCTTGCACTGCGACGCATGGTGGCTATGAAAGTTCCTAAAGCACCTTTACTGAAGTCATTACATCGTTATCCCTATTTAGGTAAAATCACTGCCAATGTTTTGTTCAAAAAAGCTTCCAATAGGAACTCAGATTTTGCCTTTCCATGTGGCCATGAAGACAAAAGCCAATCCAGAGTCATCACCAAGACTTGTTCCAACCGTATGTCTCACAAAAACATTAATACCCCAAAGATCAACTTATTCAATAGTTGTTCATGTTGTAAGATGGTATGAAATATCTTCTTCACCTACATCACCTTGTTGGGTGACTAGGGGTAAAACATGATTTTGAATGACGCCACTTAAATAATATTCTTTTCACTCATTGAGGCATTCATCTTGGTGGTTGTCCTCACCATCTTCACGACAGTTCCGGAATGGGATGAAACTGGAAATGCAGATTTGGCAGTGGTGGAATTGTTTGCTGGGGTGGCTAGGATAGCTAAACTAGCTTCATGGTTGGGGCTCAAATCACGGGCCTACGACATCGCATACTGCCCAGTCAGAAACCCTCACAAAAAGAAACGAGGGAAGATGCCACGTAGCCCAATGGATTTGAACGGTTCTGGTGGCTTTGTGTAGCTGGCTTGTTATGGTACGTTTTTCCTTACTACATCTTTTTTTCTCAATGAAAGTTTATAGGTAGGCAGGACATTGAACTATGTTTGAGATTCACCCCCAAAAACAACACCACTCATAGTTAAGGTTGGCTTTGAACTTGGCCCTTTATGGATCCACCTTTTCAGCACTCTATACTATTGCTGTTGTGTGTTCTACATGGTCAGCTATCAACCTGGGCACAAGCAAGAGAGATCTTTTGACGCCATATGGTGATGTTTCCGTGGCTTCGGTTCGCAGTGCTAATAGAATGGTAGCCAGGACGGGTTCCCATGATGTCTAGTTTAAGCTGCTTACGAAAAAGTATTTCCAATGGTTGTAGTTGTTACACGCCCAACTTTTCCAACTCGATGGGCAATATAATACTTACCAGTGTATGATACCCATACCAGGGCGTAACAAAGCTTTGGACATGAATACTTCACAACCACCCATCAACATTATAAAGCATTTTAGTCATGCTTCTGCACCCGTGGCTTCGGTGGGCCGTCAGTACCATTCAGAATGCTGGAGGGAAGGTTTCCTAGTTTGGACAAGTGTTGTGGGTGGGTGGGGTAAAGTTTCCTGAAGTACAGAATTTGTGAAACCCATAGAACACCTGTACATGTTCGGCCTTATTGAAGATAAATTCCGGCCTTTACTTTACTTCGCAGATTCACATTCCTTGAAGCCTTCCATCCATTCAAACAGCTTCTTACACTTGACAAGGTGTGATGTGTGATAGATTAGCGTTGGAATAATGATGTACTTCACCACAAAGCTCCAGAATTTAGGCTTCCCTTCTGACCCATGCTGACCACCTCTCATAGGAAGAGTTCATTTTGTTTCCCAAAGGGCAATATTTATTGGATTAAGGGGGATTCATACAGCTTCCTGGTACTTCCAAGGTCTTCAGGGTGGAGTTTTGGATGCGACGCTACAATTCCCCATCTATGAAGCCCACGATGGCCATCACCAACAACAACGTATTTAGGGACTTGGATTTGGGTCCGGTGCCAAAGGGAAAGAAAAAGCGTAGTGAAACCACGACGCATCGGTACATTGATGGTGATGGATTTGTCCGTTTCTGTGGAAACGCTTCCCTCAAAAACAGCCAGATACTAGTCTTGGATTGAGGAAACTTAAAACATGGTCAGCATTCATGAAGGTAAGATTATGAAATTTCACATTCCAAATATGATTTTGATTTCCACAGTATTTGTTTACTGAGATGTATTTAACGAATAGCACGTTTTGAGAAAAACACATGTGTTGGAATTCAGTTCTACTTGTCGGATGTTGTTCACGCCAAAGTGTACTTGGTGGTAAACCCTACCTTTTTCATGTTCAACCGCTTCTATTTCTGGATGTGCTCTTCCCTGAGATTATCTGAGGATTTACCCTGCTGCGTTTGCTAAGAAGATACTTCAATCCCTTGGAGATATGGCTGACAACCGCCCCAAAGTGGAAATGGATGTTTCTTTGTTTTCAAATTAAATCACTGGAGATTGAGAAAATGTAAACATTGCATGATAAATTTGAGAAAACATGATTTCAAAACCCAATGAATTGTGAATTGTAATTCCCTTTCGACAAATGGTGACCGCCCACACGTCCATCCTTGTACTGCTTCAGGTTGACACCGCGACTCCATTGCCACTGTTGGTGGCACAAATGCCTTGGAGTGATTGCTGTGAGGGGGAGCTGGGTGAGGTGCTGGAATACCTTCGAAAGAGTAAGTACCTGTCCCTACCTGAAGAATGGTTGGAGCATATCTAGATCGATGAATGTACAGGTTCTGAAGGGACATGGGCCCCATACATACAATTTTGAAAATCCATCGTCCCCAAATGAAATTTTGAAAAAGCGTTTTTACCCGTTGAAAAAGCGTTTTTACCCGTTGAAAAAGCGTTTTTTATTTTTGGATATTTTTTGGGATTTCAGAAATTATGGAATATTTCTGGTGATATGCCAATGGGGCCCAATGTCCTTCAAATGCTGCCAATTTGTTGCTTTACCTTTGATACGGTGGCGTTGTATTCACAACGTCTTCAGCCTATGGGAAAAATGCATGAAGCCTTTGTGTGTTTGTGATATTTGTTGATATTGTTTCCTTGTTTCTTATTGGAGCAAGTAAGTGGCTCTATAGTTTGTTGAGTTCCACAAATCAGTACTTGGAAAACTGTAAATCCGTAGATCCTGGGTTCAATCACTTAAGCAGGTAGGGTTTACATCATAAGGGGAGTCATGGCGGATGAACCCCCAACCATTGGTGGAAGCCAGTGGTCATCAGAGACTTTGGTGGCTGGATCCCGATGTATTTCCCAGCAACCTTCTGGCCTACTTGTGAAGACGGAGGAAGATCAAGCCCTCTTACTGGAGTATCAAGTAGCTTGATGTTGATTCTTCATTTTTTGTTTCTGGAAAGTAGAAAGGTATTTCGATAGATAGTACAAAAATGTTGGTTTGGTGGGAAACCAGTAGTTATCGACAAATCAAGTTTCCAGCTTCCTCCCTTTCCCCTTGTTCTATCAAACTTGCACCAACTGAGGCACTCAATGAACAACTCCAGGCTTTGGAAGCTGGCAAGGGAAACCTTTCCGGGATGGATGGGACGCAAGGTGGTGCAGCGGAATCGGAAACATCTGATGATGCCAATCAGGACCATTGGTTTTTGTCAACACGTTTGTTTTCTTCCCAAATTATTTGGTTTGTGGTGGGGTTGATTTGGTAGTGACCCATTTTCAACTATATAATATCAAAGGGCCCAAGAAGACTTTTGAAAAAACACATGACCCTGAAAGCAGTGGTTTTTTCTAACAAAGTTTTGGGGTATGTTTTTTTTAAGGATGGTGTTTCAAAAAAACACCGACTTCTGATTTTTGTGTTTTGTGTAGTGCTGTATACAGCATTCCAAGGAGGTCCCCGCAAATCTGGATTATCCTGAACCCATGGAATATGGCAACTTTGATGATGATGATGATGATGATGAAGGTTTAGGAGAAGATTTGCGTAGTATGATCGGAGGGTGTGACACCGCCACCCCTGATGGCCTCAATGGTCATAATGTTGCTTTGCCCCAAAAAGAAAGTTGTAGTTGTTTCACTTGTGAAAAGGAGGGTAGGTTTATTGTTGATTCAACATAAGGGAATATATTTAAGGGTATCCAATGAAAGTTGAAACTGTTTGGTAAAGGTTCAATAGTTCCATACTTCCTCTGATAGCGATTTGTGTGCTCATACATTGCCCTTCCCTTCCAAGGTTCCACCCCAAACCGGTTTGCCTTCTCCACCTTTGGCCGCCAAGCCTGCGGCGACGGTTCCAACAGCAGCGGGTGGTAGGGATGGAGAGAGACCCAAACCGGGTCAACTTCGAATCTCCCAAACTGCTGTGGAGGGGCGATTGCGGAGACTGTTCACCCCGAATGTTTCCGGTGAATATAAAGTGTCGGCTGACATAGTGAAACAATGGCGGACCAAAAAAGGTAAGAAGAATATCCAGCAGTTGTTTCAATCCTGTGGGTTCGACCCGGACTGCTGGGGTTGAAAGTAGAAATGCAATTTTCTATAGGGTTTTCTTTTTCATGGTTTGAACTTGTCCTACCTACGGAAATGCACAGGAGTATACAGTATAACCCTGACCACCTGAACCTCTTTTTGATGTTTACTGTTTTGTTTGTTTAGGGGGAAATGATAAAGGGATTAGGCCCACAAATGTAATACTTGGGATTTTGTTGGTAAGTCCCTGATAGGACGCCTTTGTGGAAGAGTGCCAGCTGCTACGTTCCGATGAACTTCAAAACGAGTTAGATATAGAAGGTGAGTTCGTTTCAGAGGAGCATATGAGAACTGTTTACAAATGGAGCGAGAATCTTTGACAAAACATATATAACACGCTTTCTACTAGTTCATGAAGTCATGAAGTGTTGTTTCTTTAGTTCTGGTTTCATCTTCACCAAAAGATTGGCATGCTTCACTGTTATACGTGGGGAAATTGGTTGAACTTATCCAACAATAACCATTTACAGGTAAAGGAAATGTCATCCAAAAAACTGTTGATGTTTTGCTTCTTTTGGGTAACTTGCGGGGCCTGATTCACGATCCCTTTTGCATCTCAGGAACAAAATTTCGGCGGTTATTGCCGAAGCAAAGAAGAGCCCACGGACTCTTCTAAGGACAGGACTTTAGTCTCTCCCAGTTAGGGTTCAGGTGTGAGAGCTGATGGGTCATTAGCCACAAAACCAAATACTGATCACTCCCTTCATGGGGAAACCAAGTGGTGACGAATTCTTTTGTTCCTCAACACTATTTGTGGACAACCCCTTTCTTTTTTATTAGAGCAACATGTGATATCCCAAACTGTGCCGGACAGGGCTGACCGCTACGAGAAGAAAGTTCTCTACTGGGCCGAACTTTGCGTGAAAACATCCAACAAGCAACCCGGTTGAACTTATATAATCTCCCCTATCCCTGAAGCTAGCCTGTGAAGAGAACAAAATGAGTGGGTGGATTCAAGCATGTTTTAAGTCGGTTCCAACTTCAGTACCCCAACCATTTATTTTGGGGCGGCCTTCATTCCTTCCCACTGAGGCAGAAGAGCTCCCTGCAGATGAACAGGAAGATCAGTTGGGACCAGCAGCCTCCAAACATGGATGATTATGGTTCAGAGTGCTTTGAGAAAGCAGGGGTTTTCCAGCTGCTGTTGAGCGTATCTGGACAGATTTCGGGGAGACCTGCTCGTTTCCTTTCCTTTGACGCAGCCTCTTCAGCTGCTAGTTGTTGAGCTTCACCATCATCACTTTGCTCAGATTCATCACCATCACCTTTAAGGGATGGCTGCTTACCAAAAACAAAAATGGTGAAGAGAGGTGTGATTTTAGTGGGATGGGCACCAAAACCAAACTTGATAATCCTACACCCTTTTGACTCCAAACAAAAAAACACGATACGTTACTATCCCCACCTGTTGGTTGGCACTGGGTGCGTGGAGGCGTTTTAGTGCTAGGTGCTACAACATGGTTTCCTGATTCCACCTTGAATCTTTTGGGGGTATCTTTCGATTTCACATTCTCCTCAACGGCTGGGGATTGGTGCGGCATGACCGTCGCAAACAAGATGTTGACTCTCAGCCCCAGAAATTTGTGGGTGTACTAATTAATCTTACTACTATAATAGAAGAAACTGCTGTTAATTGTTTTTAGGGCGCCGCTGTTTTCCCACATTTCTTACTTGTTGGGGCCTCCTCCATCGAATCCAAGGAGTTGCTTGTCCAAGCGGGCGGGGAAGCTGGCAACTGCCCTTGAACGGTTCGAAGCTGCTGAGACCCGTTCCTCTCTACAGGAACTGAACTTCAGCTGATACAGTCGTCATAGTAGGTGATACTTTTGAGACTAGTATATCCTCTTTGAAGTCCTTAGTTGTTCTGTGGGTATTTTCAACAGCTCCCCTTCTTTTTTCCAACCCCTTCCTATGATTATTGATTCTAAGGATGATGGCGAAGATCAACACCACCGTGCTTGCATTGAATGATGTAAGCAGCAAGATCCAGGAGGTTTTCCATCTTGGGGTTGTAGATGGATTTACTGCTAAGCCCACAACTCAGGTTTAACTTGAATGGAATGTTTTTGGTTTCAACAAACACCTTGTTCATGTTCATTCCACTACTCATTGACTTATTAGTTGTTCAAGGTCTGAAGAAAAACTTGGGACTTTGTTCGATGATGCTCAGCGTCTGTGTTGGTCTCAGTTTCCATCGAACCATCTAGCATTGTACTTACTGTGGTGATCAGATTAAGTTGCAGTTGAACTTATCAATTTGAATGAGTCCATACGCAACTGCCCCCATTTGAAATCCAAATGATATATAAAACATACTTGTGTTTTACTTGTTTATCTCTTGGGCCTTGGGTCTACCTGAGGGCGATGGATGGGTTGGGCTTGGAAAGCCGCATGAGGCCGGGGAAGTTTCATGGTATCCTTCATGATTACTACCCTCAAAATTTCAAGTGTGATAAGTAAAGCTAAAGATTTTTGAGTGCACCCATCAGGAATTGAATTTTCTTTTCGACCTTTAGACTTGGTCAGGTCAATTATGCCCAAAGAGACCAAGACTGATAAACCCGAAAAACCATCGCGTCGTGGTCGTAATGGTGACAGAGCTGCTGCCTTGGCTGCAGCAAAAGCTGCAGCAAAGGGTTCGGCCAAATCAAGAGCGAAAGCAAAGGCTGCCAAACCTCAGGCAGCTGATGCTGAATCGGAAAAACCTGCTAAAGGCGCAAAGCGCAAGTGAGTGTTTGGTAGTTTTCTCCCAAAACCTCCAATTAGTATGTAACAAGTTCTTTCAACTACCATTTGTTATTTGGTTGATTTTTTTCATGAAAGCAATGTTTTTGATTCGGAATTTATAAGAACAACTTATTAATTTGATACCTGTGGAAACCTGTTGTTCATACAGCGCAGTTGCCAATTCACCAGTATAATGCTGAGGGTAGTCTGGGTGTTAAAAAAACATCTTTGTGATGCTCATAATTAAGCCACTGCAAATGCCCTGATTGCAAGGTTTGGGTGCTGATTCCCACTAAAGTAGTTCCGCCGGTATTGTATTGGTTTTGGTCAGCCCAGAGAAGCCCTCTTTTGGCCAAGTGTTTTGGGGATTTGGGTGGCTTGTTCTTTAAAACAACAAGCTGACATCCATCCTTCACATGATGTGTGAGGGCCAATCCAACATGGGGTTAAAAGTCTGAAGTTCGATACGTGAGATTCCCACGTTTGCGTGAAAGGCTGTGGTGAAAAAAATGTGCACACAAAAAATGTTCTGCAATTGATTTTTTTCGATGAAACAAAAACAACACAAATGTTACTATCATCATTCGAGATTTCTTGGGGTAGTGTTTTTGCGGTGGAAAATGGATCCCACAAAAATTACCATCTAAGCAACCATGATTAATTTTTTGAAGTGGAGGGTTGCTGTCAGTGAAGTGAATCTTTTTGTTTTGGGGCCACAAGTCTTAGCATACTTGAACTCTGGACTCAGCCAGGTGTTGGTGACCATGGAGTGGACCATGGTTTGGAAGCAGTGGCTGAAGCTGTTTCCGATGGGGTTCCCTGGTTTAAAAAAGGGGTTTGAATCATCAAATTGCCAAACTAGAGGCAATGAGAGTTTCTGAAAAACAAAAAAATTGAATGATAAAACTCTGAATAGGAAAGCAACCCAAAAGGGACCTGTTCCAGCCCCGGCTGAGGTTCCATGCGTAACGGCTGACGCCATCCGCCGGGGCTATACATCGAGCAAAGATGCTGGAACTGATATGTGGAAAAAAAACTGTAGTCGTGATACCTGGAGAAATTTGTACCGTGTTGGATTGGGATACAAGGTGAAGATTCGAACATATCTCTACAGGGCACCCTCTGGGGAAACGATCGAAATGGCCTACATATCACCACTTGACCTGTTTCAGTACTTGATGGAAAAACACCCGGAAGTGATGGTTGGTGGGTTGGGTTCAGCCTACGAAAGGGCCCAAAACCTACGGACATATTGGCATTGTTACAAACTACATTCTGGTGACCATGAGGTGTTTGCAGAGTATGGTAATGGTGCTAGTGGCGGTGGGTTAGATAACATCATCCCCATTGCATGGCACGGCGATGAGGGGCGTGGCAAGAGAAGGGGCAACACAGTGTGCGTGAGCATGGAAGCTGTGATTGGTGTTGAAACATTACTTCGCAAAAAACGAAAATTCACACCAACAGCTGGCTGCACAAGGTGCCAACCTCCTGGTGCGTTCAACCGAAAATATTCCACAGTTTCAAAGAGCCTGGATGCCAACATGCTAGCGCATGTACATGATCAGTGGACGACTATGAAAGGGCACAGTTTTTTGCAGCGCTTTGCATTGTTCATTATCCCAAGTTGGGTTCACCATGCTTACCCTGAAGTTCTCCACAAAATGCTGGGCCTGATTGCAGCTGATTTTCGGCGATTATTCTTCGAGGGCGTGAATTTTTGTGCGGCTGTAACGGCAGCCAAGGGCGACTTGAAGTGGTTCTGCAAAATCGCTCTGGAGCGGTCTTTCCAAAACCAAGGTGTGGTTAGGGATCAAGCTTGTTGCCATGAGTGCCAGGCTGGAGAACCTGGTGTGACATGGGAAGACATGTCAGAACAGCCGGTATGGTCTGCTACGAGGTTTACACAGAGACCGTGGACAAACGCACCTGCAATGCTGCCTGTTCCATATTGCCGCTCCGCTCCCGAGAAGCAGTACAAGCGTGACCCATTTCATTTGGCAAAAGTTGGCATTTACAGAGACCTCGCTGGCAGCTGCATCTGCTGGTTGGTCGAAAAGGGATACTATGGACTGATTGGTGATTTTCCAACGAAACTCGATGCCTGTCACAATGTCTTTAAGCTGTTCTGCACTACGACTAGCAGGACTGCAGCTCTAAGATCCTTCAGCAGGGCGTTGTTCATGTATCCTCGCAGGTCGTCTTACCCGTGGGTGAACTGCAAAGGCAGCGACACCATGCATCTTTTGAGCTTCATTTCAGTTCAGTGTGCTGGATTCGAGTTGGCACCTGTGGCTCCTGGGCACATTCAAACTTTGAAGCTTATGGGTCAAACGTGTCGCGCTGCGATTGGTTACTTTAGGGTGCTCAACCAGCATGGACTTCATTTGAAGAGGCCCTGTGCGATGACTATGCATGCTGAACTTACGAGGTTCATCAAAGGGTACGCATTGCTGGCTAGCGGTAGCCTCAACGACACCTTCAACGGATGGGCTGTGAAACCCAAGCTGCACCTGATGAAGCACAGCAACTTGGAGGACCACGAAAATCTTTTGAAAGGAATTGAATTTCTTCCAAATCCAAATTCCACAAATTGTGAACAATGTGAAGATTACATCGGGCGTGTATGCCGACTTAGCAGACGCCTCGATTCGCGCAGAATCGGCGAACGCGTTCTGCAATGTGTGATGTTGAAATCCGATTTGTTGTGGAAACGCTTCAAGCGAGACAATGGTCTGGAATGAAGATTAAAAAGTCTTGGCAGGGAGTTTGGGGGATGAGGTGAAAGGGATTTGTACTGTTCATTTCTGATTTCCCTTGATAATGAATTAACAAGAATGATTTGATGTATTTGATCCTCATGGCTATAGATTCGGCGGGGCAGCGACAAAAACCAACATCGATGACCCATGTATCTTTAGAACATCCCCCAAAAACATAGCAAAATGATAAAGAACCCAAAACGACCAAAATTCTGTGAAAGAACTAAAATTCTCAGAAACGACCAAAATTATTGATGTTTCAGTTTCGAGCGATAATTTTGCACTAGCGGAGGTCGTAGGTATATTCATTGACTTTCACGACTCCCCTTCCTGGTTGTCCAACCCCCAAGCAGTCCGACGAATCTCGCCGGCCTTTGCGACTTTAAGGTGCAGGTTGTGGGAAGTGCCGTCATGGCGTTCCGGCAGATTTGCATCGTCCTACCCAAGGTGTTTCTTTCGGTCGATCCCTGGGGGTGGGATCTGGAGACACCATCGCTTAGTAGAAGATATTTTTCTCCAAGAGTTGATGAAAAAAAAGTTCCACAATTGAGGCACAAAAGTTCTTGGTGAGAAACGTGCTTCAATGACAAACGCTGCTCATCATGTCATGTTGGGCGAGGAAGCGGTCGAGGATACTAAGCAAGGCCCAGATGGGTGTTTCGTGGCCATGGGGTGCCATGTTGCAGTGGCTGCCATGTTGTTGTTGTACAAGCAATTTTCTAAAACGCGCGCAGCAAACATAGTAAGACGACATTTTTTCCTTCGGCGGCTTGGAACATGTGGTTATATACATCCCGATTCTTTGTGAGCTGATCCCGTTTTGACAAGCATCATCTTTCAACTGCGAATTTAACTACCAACTAGTTTACCTGGGGATGTGTGAAAATGAAGGAGCCTCCAAAAATTAAGCCTCCAAAATTTTTCCAACAACAATGCCAAC
>OMLO01001765.1_pt1 | contig 16970 bp, 9 predicted proteins | sample 1674811 | NCBI WGS metagenome assembly OMLO01 (sample SAMN06265003, study PRJEB25207) | coral metagenome | isolation source: Coral host | place: Mexico:La Bocana,Puerto Morelos, Mexico | collected 2008-11-13 | reverse complement strand
TTTTGCGCGGGAAATGCTGTTGATGATGACGTCACTGTTAATAGAATTTTCCTTGTCAATCCGGTCTGCAGTCTGCAAATGTCATACACTGCCTTTAAACTAGCTTCTGAAGAACACGTCTTAGCCTAACCAGATTATAATGGTCTGCTGGTAGTTAGCTGAACTCCATTTTTTTTTCTTAGCTTTGCATGTGACTGTTTTTGTGTACAAACTGAATAGTAAAAAATAAAGTTTGTTGTCGCCTTTGGAGTCATGTAGTCAACATTAGCCAATCAGTATATTCCTGGGCTGTTGTCAGTATCTCAAAATTCCTGTTGGGAGTTTCCGTAACAAAACGCACAACTCACAACAGGAAGTTAGTGCAACATAAGACATGGCTTGTATTTTTTGCAACAAAATTGCCAAAACAGAAAAAAGTGTCTTACCCTTTACTCCCCAAGAGTGATTCTGCCTAATGCTGAACGATTTTACTCATCAAAGGGAGACCCCTTGGGGGTTGAAGGGTTTAAGGGTTTAAAAAAAAAAAGTCTTAAAAAAAAAAAGTCTCCCTGAACCCTTAACTCCCAAAGAGTGACTGTCTACTGCCAGACGATTTTACTCTGTCTACAGCCAGACGATTTTACTCTAACACCAGATGTTTTTACTCGTCAAAGGGAGACCCCTTGGGGGTTAAAGGGTTGAACAGATTGCCTTGTAATTTTGTACTTCGGTCTCAAAATGATCCAAAATACCAGTAAACAACAACAAGCTCTACTTCCCCTTGGTTTATAGCTGTCTTGTTGGGGTGTCTCAAAAACTCAGACCTTAAATAGTACTAGTAGGATGGCCAAACATTTCTGTACAACTGAAAACTCTACCTGCCTTGAAGCTTTGGGGGATGTAAAGGCCAGTATGAGGATATCGAAAGAATTCAGATGGAAATTAAGTGTGACATGCCTAAAGACTACCAAAGATGCTTGCACTCAGCTAAGAAGAGGTTAATACTTCACAGTAAGTTAAAGGGGTTCACGCATGGAGCCCCATGGCATGGAGTTGTTTGGAAGATTGAAAGCTACGATGTACCTATAAATTAAACAAGCTTTCATTTTTAATATAATTACTATGCATCCCTAAATTTTTCAATATCTTCATTCCTTTTTTTTTTCATATGGGTACTTTAAATTTACCTCAAATAATGTATCAAACACTTTGTACAACGAAAAGTAAATAACCTACATATGCTGGAAGGGGATAGACAGTACCAAACTATTGCCCAGGGTCTCTTCTTCCTGCTCCAGGAGACCTTGACACAAGGTTGAGACAACTTCTGCTGTACAATGTTCACTAGGGAAGAATTTAAAATCAGTGCACAAAGTGAACCCTATTTTCACAGTACTTGCTGCAACACTATAGCAGGGTTTTGAAATCTTGCCTTAGGTGATTTTACACTAAGCAATGTTCTGTAAAACGTCTTGCAATGGTGTAGCAAGGCATTGTACACAACATTGTGCAGTGTAACTACTGTACAATACTGTACAGTAGCTTATTAATTAAATGTACTAATTACTTTGAAAGAATTTCCATCTACCTTTTCTAAAATGAATTGATTCTTTACAGATCTGACCCACAGTGCATTGCAGTGAACATTGTCTCCTATATTATCTTTGCTTTGTCATACAACTTTCAGATGTACACTAGTAACTCTTTATATTATTCATTTTCATGGAATATCTTTCCATGACTATTTCCAACAAATGAACTAGGCCAGTTATATTTATTTTTTACAATAACCAAAGGAATTTTCATGTGCTTATTGGCTAATTTTCATTGTCAATAAGCACACAGACACATGAATTTATAATTTATGCTAAGTTGACTCAACAAGCTAGAGCAGATAACTTGACAATTTATTATTGTAAAAAGCGAATTGACGCCAGTTTTTCATGTGTCTGTCCTATTATTGACAATGAATTTTGTCATAACATTGTCAAAGGAGTCTGCAGATCCCCAGATACTTTGACAATTTAAGGACAAAATTCAAGATCAATAACAGGACAGAAACATGGAAAACTGATGCCAATTTGTTATATACGACAGAACCAGAATAGTTATAACTGAGGCCATGAGCCAATCAATAAAAATTACCTCAAAAACAATATTATCTTTATACAGTAACATTAGAATTACAGTTATTGTAATATTAAATACATTCATCGTTTCAAATTCTCTTGAAGCTTCCCATTGTTGTTGCACTACATGTACAGTATAGTTATTACCGATAGAAAAGTACCATAAATTATTTGTTCAATAGTCCAACATGTTCAGATGTGGCAACTGTGGTAAAAAACAATGACTTTAAGGCTTCAGATCTCTTTTTCCATGGTTTAACACCACCCAAGTTTTACTGTCTGTTAAAATGATGCATTCACTGACTGAACTACTGATACTCCCATGGCATATATATCCTTTGCTGTCTCTGTTGCCGCTGCTGTCTGGAGAGGCATAGATCCTTCCTGCTTTCCACACTATGCTGTTTCTGGTTAACTAAACCACTCTGTACTCATAAAATTGCATAAACGACTGCCCAATGTTCCAGCCAACAGCCAGAGATACTATGTATCCTATCACAACTAACAGGACAGGATACAGTAACACCACTGTACTCCGAAGGAATGGTAATGCTGTAGGGACAAAACAAATTTTTTCAAGTTACAACAAACTTCTTGAACAACCCCATCAAGCAAACAGATTTTACAACAGCCATGTATTTTGAGAGCCACATGACCAATCAATTCAGTGTCTTTGCATTGTTGTTAACGGGGGCAAAAGGTAAATACCAAGGTAAAATTAAAAAGTGAATAGTGCTAGTAGGTTGAAGTTTCAAGGTAATTACCTTTGGTTAGAGAGGTAATCACTAAATTCTATCCTTCTTTAACATGTGGGCGTGAAAATCTTCCAGAAAAAAATGGGAATGAGAAATGGTATATATCATGATAAAATATGAGTTTAACAGCAATTGGCATTTGACCAGGATTGTAGTTAACATACTCTCACAAACTGAGGTGATAAGAGTAGAGCAACACATAGGCAAGGGGAAATTGTCTTGATGTAATGCCAAAGTCTCTTGGGCATTTACCCATTTTAAAATTATCTCAGTAGTTTGCTACATGTCTGTACATGTATGGTCATCAGAGTGGTTTAACTCACCGCTGTATCCTAAGAATGAAATGTAGATATAATACACTAGAGCTATGAGCCAAAGAGAGTTCCCAATAAATCTTGAAATGAACAGAGGATGGTCTATGATAACTGAAACAAAAAAAAATTAACAGTTTAGTATTCATGTGATTAGATGCTTAATTATACTGTGCAATGTGCAGGACTGTCAATAAGGGCTGAAGCCGTAGCACCTGTCATGGCTGAGCATGCTTGATAGGCCCTTGTTGCTATAGGTGAACTTGGTTGTAGTTGCTGCAATTCAGCCATAAAGTAACCAGCTTGTTACATGTGCAAATTTCAATGCTGAAGCTGAATCAAAATAGCCTGTCCTGATGTACACATCTATCATGGTTCAATTTTTACCTGTGCTTTAAAATTTTTCACACTAATTTGGTTTAGTCAAAGTGGAAGAGGAAGTGTGGGACCAGCAATTTATTAGATTGACAAATATGGTGAAATTTGCAACAATTGCTTAGAGGTCCTAGCTGAGATATAGAGGATATTACTTGGCTGTGTGGAGATAAGAAATTTTTCTTACCAGTGTTGAAAAATTTTCATGAGTGAAACACTTTTCAACATAAGCTAAGGTTCATATCTCCAAGCAGCCAAGGAAATTCCCTTTTTTAATTAACAAAATATTCACAATACAAAACATTTGTGGTGGTTTTCTGAAGATTTCTGACTACTTTCCGAATATCTCCAAGATTTTCCAAAATTTGCTTGAAGGCCACACCAACACTTTCAAACATTTTCCAAAGATTTCTCAAGATCACTGAAGATTACCAAAGATTGCCAAAGATGATGGAAGAAGATCCCTCGTACACCAACGGATTTAAGTATAGTTAAAGGGACAAAACAAAACTGCTATCGAAAATGATGCCTTCACACTTGAGGATACCATATCCTCACATGTGAGGAAATTGTATAGCTTTTATCAATTTGATACAACTCAGTATATCACTAACTTTTGTATAATTAAAAGGTGTACTCCAAAGTTGGGAGGATCATTACCTAAAACCTGAGACATAAAACCAAATACATGCATTTAAATGTATTTACATGTAGTAACTGGTGCATTAACAAACAAAGGGTATTTACTCTGCATACAAAAGAGTTGGATGACATGTAGAATAAGTAGCAGTGGGAAAAATGCATTTAGGTGGACGTCAAATGCATAGGCCCACTCTACTCTCTGGCCTGGATCATGAGCTGTGGATATCCGCAGGTATCTGTTGCAAAAGAACCTGCAAAGAACAGGAAAAACAATTATCATTTCAAGAAAATCACCATAGATTTTGACTTAGCAAAGTTATTATAATAGTATAAATTGCCTTTTAATCAATACTACTATACTACAAATCCTCGTTCACATTAAACCTTTGTACTCTGGAATCAAACAACAGGGAATTTGAAGAAAACCAACAGTTGAGTTCTGACATTGACAAGACACTTCCAAGACAAACATGACACCATTAGCAACATTTTTACTGAACGTCACAGTGGTATTATGAAGTGCACTTACCATAATAATGATGCTATGATGAGACCAACACCAATGCAGTCCACAAACACAACCCATAATAAGAACTTTAAAAATCCTATAAAATGTAGCTTCAGTGCAATAGCAAAGCCAATTGAAGACCCTGTCAATAACAAAAAACAGACTAAAGTTAGACTAATTAAACTGTAATCTGTGAATGGTTTAACCATTTTATTTACCTTCAAATTATTGTGGTTAGACTATAAAACATGTTTACTATAAAATATTATATATAACAAGTTACGGCAGGAAAAACAAAAGTTTTGCTCAGAGGTTTGGGTGAAGTTGTTTCCAAGTCTTGACAATCAAGTGGCCAAACAAACTGAAATTACCATTTGGAGTGAAGGAGATCACAGTGACCATTATCACATTTTTCTCCACCCCTTATGGAATAACCTAGGGTACCTGGAAACCATAAGACTAGTGACAAAACAATGTAAGCAGTATTGATGTAGTGAATTCTTAAAATGTTTTTCCAACATTTATCGTTATTGGAAGCGCACATGTGACTCCCTTATGGACTTTGGTAACTAAATACTTTAGCCTGTCACTACAGCCCCCTCTCATTGCTCAACAGGCAGAGAGCCCTGATAGGCAGGTGTATTTTCTGATTTTTAACATGTTTAAAACCAAACATGCGCTGCGAACAAGATCTTCATGACTAATAGGAAGTCATTTTGGTGCAAGGTCATGATGTCCAATCAAAGAATAAATGTCAGACAATAGCAAAATTTACTCATACTATGTCTATCGATCCAACCCATTTCCAACACTGGATAACTCTAGGCATTAAGAAAGGTACCAAAGATTCTAATCACGGCACTTTTTGACTTGTCGTATCTACTGCTCACTTACCACATAGCCAAATGCTAAGTAACACAAGAAAAGCTGGATCATCTCGGGCCCACTGGTCTTTAGTTTCTGCAGAAGTAGCACACAGGGGTCAATAATTTTAAATAGTAAGGATATTTAACACATGCATACCAACATACAGATCCAGATAATGTAATGACCTTCCAAGCCCCTTCACCCATCGTGGTCCCTACACAACCTCCTTACTTCATAGAGTGGTTTTCAATTGAGTGTTGTACAACCAAAACCAAACCTATTAATTACCAACAATTAGACTAATCAACAATCGCAAACCATTGTCAAACCAAAACCACAGTAATTGCCTCGTTACTTTCGGAACTCAATTGAGAACTGCTCTGTTCAACTCATAATTATTGTAATTATTCACAAGATTTTTTCCTAGCTCTTCTTCCATCAGCTCAATCATATTGCCATTTAATAACAAAATTCAGGATTCACAGCACTCATGTTAACATGTTATTGTGACATGGCTGAGCTGACTAAATAATAATACTAATTCCTGTTTAGGTCATGTCAGATATATATACATGGAATACATTCTACTAGATGTACAACATTACCAGTGGAAGAGGGCTATATGAACAAGTACGGAAAATGTTTCAATGAGCCAAGTGCTGATTTAGATGGTACACTTGTGCCATGACAATCCATCTTTACATATGACAAATCGCCACTTAAATTGCTTCATGTAACTCAAGCCTACAACTTCCACGTCATTGAAGTTGTAGATTTGATTTTCTACAGACAATTTTATAGTGTAAAATTACTTAATATTTATTTTTTGTTACACAAAGAGCCCTCATACATTTGACTTGGAGAGATATGCACAGCCACTATCTCTGTCAGAGCTGTTACTGGCATTTTTCTTACATCATATAGTACTGGCCTTCAAGATGACAAACTTCGCTAGTTAAAATATTGGCCAACAAATACCAATACTTACGTTTGTGGTAATGGAAATTGCGGTATCTGATGAAATAAAATGCAAGAAATATTTGCCATATGAAACAATACTATGATAAATAAAATTATGACATTGCAGAAAAATATATACAGACAATTTTGAAAAACAATGGCATTGTTCATGAGCATAAAAACTGGTCACAAGACAACATGGGGGAAAATTGTCCCCAGGTTTGCTTCATTTCACTTAAAATCATCATGAAAGCCAAAGGAAACAGAAAGAGTCTTCATCGCTTTTACAAAACCTGTTAAAATTGTACAGATTATTAAAAATACAAGAAATGAAGCAAAATTTTGTTTAATGCGTCGAGAGGTAAGTAAAAATAAAAACGAAAGTACATATCAAAGTAAGTTTAAGTTTACAGAACCCAAACAAAAAGCTTTTTCATTTTGGTCATCCAGAATTTCGTACGTAGAAACAGAAAAAATAACTCCAAAGTTGCACATGTATGTACCAAAATCTCGTGATAAGAACGTCAGTCAACCTAGAGAACAGCTGCTTTCAGCCCCAATCGTTACAACTCGAGAAAAAAGGATCAAATATACATACACTTTTCTTGGTGAAATGCAGAGGTATAACATTTGCCACAGAGCAAATTCAAAATCCATATGACGATATTTTAGAATCCGCCGAAGATATTTGTATTGCATCGACGTTGACATACATCTGGAGCGCTTCTTTGTCGACGCGGAATACGACGAATTTGCAGGCTCTGGTAACATTGCTAGGATATAACTCAATCCTGGTTGTAAGAAGCTAATAATTTGTCATTAAATACACGGCTTTGTACCCAAAATTTTCCTGCAAACACCGTGTAAAACGGCACAACACAGTTGTTTTTGGTTTACATCCTGCGCATGCGTTGACACGTCAAAGTCTTCCATGATTCTTTGCAAGGCAAGGAAAAATTTCGCTTCGCGCGCTAGGGTCACGCAATGTAAGCAAAGCGTCACGCATTATGAATTTAATTTTGATACATCAATGGAGGGCGCTTATTTCTTTTTTGAGAAACAACCGAATATTGAAAACGAAAATAACAGAAACTGTCAGTAACAGCCACAAATTTCCGGTGAATTTTCAGTTACGTGAAAGAATTAATCTATTTCAACGTGCCACAGTACATCAGTACGCCTGGGGGGACATGAAAGCTTTTTCAGGCTGCATCTTCGATGTCCGCGATTCGGTGACAGCCCTATAATATTAAACTTTTAGAACATAGATAGGAGGAATGGGGGAGGGAGTTTATTAATAAAAGCGCATTCGACGGGGGGCGCTTATTCGAAATGGGACGCTCAGTATTGGAAGGAGGGCGCTAAATCAGGAATCATTAGAGTAACTCAAAATTCAAAGGAAATCTAGAAAGGTACGAGTTAATGTGTGTTCAAATTATTGGGATATGGCAAGAGAAGCTCAGTCTCCTGGTTTTCTCTTGGGCCCACAAAAATGGCCCACTAGATCGGAGCACTCTGATTTCTACTCACGCCTGGATGAGATGATTTAAAAAAACAACAATCAATATTGGTATTTGGGCTCTGAATAATACAGTGTGTTTTTTTTTTCTTTTCATTCTGTGAGTTTGTTCTCTTTTTTTGTGTGGACTATTCAGTTATAACGTCAGCTGACTTAGGGAAAGAGAGTAGACTGGAAATAGTTACTGACACGGAAAATGTTCCCATCAGTTTTTTTCTTTGTTTTTTCTTCGCGAAAAAGATAGCAAAACTTTGTTAAGCTATAGGGAACAAAAGTTAAATATCGTCACGAATAAAAGGGTCTTTTTACCATCCTTCTACCCACTGCAAGAAGAAAACTAGCGAATAATATCCAGTGTTACTCTTCACCATTCCGTACTACTCTGGAATTGAAGACTATGGAACTTCAATACAAAATTTTGAACTGAGTTGTCTATACAGACAACGAACTCCATCAGATTTTGGGTCAGTTGCCTCCCCTCGTTGCACCTTTTGTCAAAAAACAGCATATTCCAGTGAGCGTTTGCTCTTTTCATATAAAACTTGATCCTCAATCTGAAAACATGTCTTATCCTGGGAAAAGGTAATGGTGTTTATATTGAAGCATCGAGGAATGTCGAACATAATTATCGGAAAGTTCGTCTGATAAAAGACATTTTTACTCTAATAATCCATATCTTATGATTGGGGAAATGTTATATTTACTCTAAAAATTGTCAAAATAACTTGGCTCCACTTGGTTCAGGGTCTTATTTCTCGTCAAAAAATTAGTTATAGCAGTTGAACCCTAAGTGTCAGAGATAAAAAGCTTTCACAAAATCGTATTAAATAGAGAAAAGTTGGGGAAGATATTGGCCTAGAAAAAATGAGGTGGTAGAGAGATTAATAAGAACAAAAACCAGTAAATATACTAACATATTTCCTACTCGAATAGTCGCGGAGGCGTTATGAAATGTGTATTAACAAAAAACAACGGAAAATTCAGTTTTATCATTTTTGTTTCATCTAAATCCGAGTTTGCTTCTCAGTAATCACTTGGTGGTTCGGCCAATATTTACTTCAGTTTCCTGCATTGGTCTGCAGTCAACTTTTATCAAAACCTCAGATCTTCTGATGAATAGTTGTTGACAGTGATTATCTTTACCAGTCAAGAGAAGGTTTTCTTCTGGTTTATTTGTCAGATATGGAGGAAACGTATATGTAAGGCCATTAACTTTTATGTCTTTCTCTCTGTGAGTACAGCCCGAGGTATAGAAGCCTCACACCAAGAAGATGAAGATTCTCCGACACGCGAACGGACCAAGTCCGGTTTATTACAAAACTTAGATCATTGGGTCTTCATTGGCTTAATCATCATAGTATTTGAGCAATTCTTCCATGCTCTACAAATGTGGTAAGCGCACGTGTAGTTTTTTTGAGGCGTTTTTATCTTATCTTAGTTTTCTTATTTTAGGGCGTTTTTAACAAAACAATTATTATAAATCCATCAACTATTTTCGCCTGCATGTGATTGGTCTAAATGCGTCACGCGACTAAAAAAATTCCTCAGCTAAAACTGGATAATATTCGGGCGATTTTCCCAATTTTTAAACCGCGCGTGCTGCGAAAAACATTTTAAGGATAATTAACACAGAAAACAAATAAACACGGAAATACATGAACAATAGCCCGCTCCATTTGGCGGGAGAAGCGAACAGTTTTCCTAGAACGTAACTCGAGGAAAAGGAAAATATCCGAGCACATTTCCGCACCAAATGGAAACTATTGTTTATATATCCGCGCGCTAGTGGGATGACCAAAATAAAAAAGCAAAACAACAACAAAATAAAATTAAAAGATCATTTTTCTTTTCAAGAAAATAATAATAATAATGAAAAAAAGAATTAACACAAGTCTAAGATAGATTGAAAACCCAGTTAAAAATAAGATGTTCAAAACCCTCTAAAGAGGTGAGAAAATTTATACATTTTTTGATAAGTTTGAGTAAGGGAAACGTATCAGTTCCAGTGCTGTATTTGTTGCTTTTTGTACTATTTTTGTCATTTAGAGAAAGGAAGGAATTTTAAACTGTTTAGTTAATTGTATTTACAAGTTTTCAACACATAAAATTATATTCTTTTCAAAATCTCAGCGCATATTTCAGATTTTTTTAATGTGTTGTATTCTAATAAAACACATTCTTATGAAAAAGGAGTATTTAGTTTAAGGATCATTAAGAGTGATTGAGAAGAAACCTCTCTAGTGAAATACCTACCTATCTGATCTCAGAATTGTACATTTTTCTATATTAATTTTCGCAATACACCTTTATCCCACGAACAAGAATCCATTTGCTGCGAATCAAGACTACAACTTACTAGCTGGAAACATGTTTTAAAATCCAGCCAGTAATGTTTATGGTTAAACGTTATTTCCGATTTAACATGACTCGTTACGTGCTCTGTAAAAAAAGTGCATGCTAGAAAGTTGTTCTGTTTAAATTAAGACAAGTTCCCCCGCTGAAGGGGTCTTATCTATACACGATTTTTCCATCCGTTAATTAAGTTATGGACTGTTTGCCTTTCTACCTAAATACAATAAACATTAGTCAAATTAATCCAATTAATCAAATAAAAATAAAACTGTTTTTCATCGAGGCCGTGTCTAAAATTTACCTAAAATAGGATATTACTTAAAACTGTGGTGTCTCAATTTAGATTTGAAATCGGTTAGTGAAGATGCTTGTCTTAGGTCCATTGGTAAGTTGTTCCATAACTGAGCTCCACTGTACGAAAAACTCCTCTTCAGATAATCAGCTCGAGGTTGTGGAAGAACTAATTTGGTATTGGTATGATAAGCACTCACATTGTCACGATATACGAATCTTGATCTCAGATAATCAGTTGTCATATCACGTAATGTTTCGTACATTAGGATAGTCTTCTGTTCTAGTCCTTGATAGTAGAGTCTTCGCCACCCTAGTGCCCGGAACAAATTATCCAAATTGTTATCATAGCTCGCAGACACTAGGGTGCCAGCTGCGTGATTTGAATCTTTTGTAGTTTTTCAGAAAGCCCATTATTACAGTTTCCCAACATTACATTGCAATCATCAAAAATTTGGTTGAACAAGGCTATTACAAACCCTAAGTAAAATAATTATTAAATGGAGTGAGATGCCGAATTCGTTTAATTGTACCATCTTCTCTTGGCCCTTCTGACACGGCGTACAAATATCATCTACGATTGTCAACGATTGTCAACGATCTACGATTATCAACGATCTTTGAGCGTTACACGACATTTCCGAGGTCAATGGTCACTTTGCCAGTTAGGAATTCCTCAGCACCGGATTGCACGCATGCGCGATATCCCTCTCGGTGATAGGCTGTAAAGAGGGAGGGTGTGAAGAATTGATTGGCAGTAGAGGTACTCGGGAATCCCAAGCAAAGCTTATTTGAAATCCAGCGAACAACTTTCGAGTTTGAATGACAAGCTTCACAGCAACATAGTGTAAGCCGATCAACTTCCTCGGCCCGGAGAACGGGGCCTGGACCCCATTCATTTGTGTCCAGTTCCTCTCCGGTGTCGCGGGTGTACTGGCCCCAAGTTGTTTCCATGTCTGGCGGAGGCTTTTCTCCGTTGTTAGGGTGACGCGGAGCAATGATCATTATCTTGCCTTTGCCAACCTCCAGGTAGCCTCCTGTCGGATCCTTATCGTAATATCGAACCTTAAAACGATAATGTCTCGGCTGCTGACCCCGGGGGACATCCACATACTTCTTTCTCATCTCCTCTATGACATCGCGACCCTTCGATCCCATGAACTCACAGTGCAATTCTCTTCTTGCTTGGTCCAGTGATCTCAAAATGTGTTTGGAGTAATCTTCATCGTTCTTGATGAAGCTTCCATCAAGGATGAGGATTCTTTTCAGCCTCTTTTTCAGTAGAGGAAGCAAGCCAAATTTCTCCAGGCGCCCAGCGTCGCTGAGAGATAGAAGCGCTGGTGGAACCGGGCCGACGTTGTCGACTTGAAAGACTTCGCGTAACAATCGAACGTGATACAGATGTACATGACACCACCTTTATAGAAAGAAAAAAGAGATTTGTGTTAACACAAGGAAGAGAAAACTACTAGACAACTGATTAGTGGGACAACAGAGTCTGAAAGCGCTAAAACGATCAGCAAGGATCAGATTGATATATCTAAGCTCATCTGCCTGATTTTAGAGGTTTGGCTGATAGCCTAACAGAGACATGTCTGAAGTAGCCAAGTCCTATACCGGAGAGTTTGGGCAATGCGCAATAAGTCAGCGAAAATTGAAAAACCCTCCTTCCTGGAATCTCTTCAGTCAAAGCTGTGACGGCGTATGTCTCCCCAACATACTCAAGTTGTGGCGAATCGTGTGTACATCAATAAAACGGCAATTTTAACTGAGCGGTCCCTCAGCTCTCTCAAGCAGTTGAAATCATACTCGTGCAGAGAATCTTCGCTGGCTATTATGAATGAGAACTACAGCAGATCTTCAACTATCCCACAGAGATGCTATCTTTAATGTCATGGCTACACAACATCCTCGCTGCCAGTTATCTGTAGACATTTTCAACGGTAAGGAAAACTATCGTGGTTGCAACAAACAAATTTTATCTTCCATTTCCATCTTCGCAAACAATAACAACAAAGTGAGAAACACGGACGACATCTAGGCGCGTGTATGTCGATTACGTAATCGTTACGTAACATTCATCGAAATTCTAAAGACGGCATTTGGGCCCACCCCAAGGAAAAATGCTGGCTACGTCCCTGAACGTGAAAAAAGGAGAAATTGTCGCTACAATAAATTGACTTTTTTTCCCCGTAGAAAGAGACAAGACATGAAATAAAATCATTTTCTTACCTTGCAAATCTGTCAAAAAACCATGGCGGATCACCGCCGGTTGGCATAATAGCAATGGCAAAAAATATCACCACATATGCTACAAACACAGCGACTGCGTAACCCTCAGTATGCTTCATGTCCCAGTGAGACAACGAAATAACAGCGAGAAATATCACAGGGAATGCAGCGATGCTCTGGATTAAAACTGGTAAAATCTGAAACAAAAACGAAACAGTAAACCGTAGAAAAGAAATGCGAAACTCGCAGTTGTTGGCAAGCCTCGTAGAAGGTGCGCGAATTTCATAGCAAGCGAGTTAGAGCGGTGCCCAAGAGCGAGGACACGCGCGCGGCGCAGACACGCGAGGAAAAGGACAAAGTTCTCGTCTCTTTAACACGTTCCAACTCGCGGTCATGCTAGAAATTGGGCAATCGACTAGCCGGATAGGTATCTACTATCGGCTCATACTACGTACGTATTACGTGCATTGACCAGAACCTTTAGTAGCTCAATCTGTCCGTTTATTCTGTGTTTAACCCTATTTAGCCGGGGGGGATGCTTTTGCGGCTCACTAACTTTGAACGTTTGTAACTTTAAAAGAATCAAATCAACTGGACCCGAAATTTATTGAAATATACTTAATTCAGTTTGTCAGTTTTTTTGTATTTAAATGACTGTATTATAGAACGGTTTATTGTAAATAGTTTTAATTTTGAAAGATTGTTGTTACAACCTAGATATACAAATTAATAAGCTAGCTACGAACTAATCTAACAAGAATTGAAACCCTGAAATTAATAACTATTTATATATCGTATGGCAACCGTATTCTGTTTGAAAACTTTGAACTTTCCAGGGTTTTTTGCTGTTGTGTGTTCTGAGTTCAAAAAAAAGTCGCCAAGTCCCAGAAGAGCAAAAACAAACCAGATCTAAGACGGTTAAAGTACGATTGAACTGTTTGCCTGAGTTTTCTATCGATTTCGGTAATGAATTAATAAAGATTGTTAAACCTTGTCACCTCGCCATCGCCGCATTCGCAGTCGTCATCATTATCATCGTTACATCATTAGACGCATAATTGTAAACAATGTTGTCATGCGAGCGAGTCAGTTTGTATATTTTTGTACAAGTTTCTCTCGTTTCTTACCTTGTTTACTATTCCTTTCCTTACACACCCAAGTGAATCATGGGGATTACTTCTGATTCCTTTTCGAAGAGTAAGACCCAAGAGAATTTGCAGATCTCTGAACGGCTCGTCCTGTTCGGGACTTATCGCCATCACGGCAGCAGACGTTACCATGGCATCCGCTTGGTTCACGTTTCTTGGCAACAGTGTATCCTCCACTCCAGGCTCTCCCGGTTGGTGATCGACTCGTTCGTTCTCGGTCGGCGACAAAGCCATCACACTGTAGGAGGGTTCTTTCAAGGACTCCTTCTTCCGCCAGTAGTCAACTGCCACGTTGCTGACATATTGTGGTGTGACCTCTTCAAGGTCCGCCATAACGAGGGGGTTCTTAGCAGGATCGTGCCTATGACGGCAACAGGAGAGGATTGGAAAGAAGTCTCGGCAGCCGATTCCTTTGCAACCAAACGACCCAACACTCTTCTTGGTAAAGAACGCTCTTTGAAGCCTCCACCTGAAAGTCCACAAGTCAATGTCAAAATGAAGGTGGTTTCCTGACAACAAAACAGCCCGTTCCTTAGGGTGGGGAGTCTCACAATTCCTCAGGATGACTCTTGAAGAAACTTCAAGTCATAACGAAAAAACACGTGGCATCTTCGGCACGTGGCAAAGGTTTTGTTGCTGTCACTACTTTAGCAGCTGTTTTCTTTTGCCCTGACTGACTGAATACTGGGATGACGTCTTGTAGTAGTCTCTAATTCTTAAATTTGGTTGGTCCGTCACAATGTTGTCAAAGAGAAGTAAGTAATAATACTAATAATAATCGCACTTAGCGGAGTTCATTCTGTGTATAAGAGACAGAAAAATCTATTTTTTAGTTAGGCAAGTTAGCAACTCAACACCATTACTTACTTGTAATAAGTAAAAATTGCCGTCATACTGAACATGCCAAAAAAAGGACTCAACCAGATGAAGCCTCCAGAAACTAAAAGGAGTTTATAGAAAAGGCGTTCATCGTAAGCCATGCCAACCACCTTGGTCTGGTATACTCGCCACTTCACCACGAAGGCGTAGAAGTAGAACACGAGTGCTAGCGAGGCTTTCTTTCTTAGAGGTGGAAATCCGAGCCAGAAGAAGAGACTTAGCACGATCACCATGGTGTTGAGCCAGGAGGGTAGTACCTCGATGAACTGTTGGATCAACCAGGGCATAAATGTGAACACAAACACCACTCCACTTAGAACCTGGATGAATCGGGCGATCGACCAGAATCTTATCGGAGCGACCACCTTGATGGAGTAAAACACGATGAATGTTATGAACAGCAGAACGAACAAGAGGCATTGTTCTCGTAATTCCGGGTCACTTATGGCGAATTCTAGTGTGCAGTGCCTCTCTGTGACAGAATTGTTAGTGGAGCTTTCGGTTGAATTTATGGGCACATCGATGCACTTGAAGCCTTTACGCAAGACCCTGCCGAACACGTAGTCAATGACAAAAGCAGCGGCAAACGCCCCGACGCTGTACATGACACAAGGGATGACCAGGTTGACGGTGATTAGCAGTAGAACAAGTATGATGGTCTCCACCAGACCTTGAAAGGGTCGTTCCCAGTTACAAACGTAGCCGACTCTACTGCGCATGTACTCGAAGAACTCTTTGTGCCACCTGTGGCCGTCTTGTTGGTTGTGTCTGTATTTCCAGTCCAAGTAAGAAGCAGCTACATAATTTCCGCCAGACACACAGCTAACGTAATCAATTTTTACTTCGCGGTGAAGAAGTCTTCTTAACGCGCCGGAACTGAATGCGGCCGAACGAATCCCACCACCTGAGCAGGCGAGGCCAATTCTCTCCTCTGCCATGATATAATAATCTTGTTAACCCTTAAAAGGAATTTTAAAACAATTCACTTTTTATAAAACTCAATCTAAATCGAGTATTTCATAACAAACAGAGAATCTCATTTTATTTTATCTTATTTCATATCAACCTCCAATGGACCCGAGTGCTTGAACTGCAATCAGGGAGAAGGGTGTGAATAGGTTTTCGGATTACGGACTTTTGCCATAAATTGTACGGATTCAAGGATTTTCAAAGTACAGCGGGACTGAGATATTGGCGCAGATTCCTGACTCTGTCTGTCTTGATCTGGATCTTAAACGATGTCCGGTTCGTAACTCTTTCGCCTTTAGCTTTGGTCGCTCTGTAAGTGTTTCGTCCAATTTATTTCCTGTTTTCGAATATCAGTAACAACTAAATTTCAAATTAAAATAAGTAACTAAGTAACGATGACAGAAGCTGAGTAAAATTTGAAAGTACTAAAGATGAACTGAGCTTTTCGCTGTTAACATTTTCATTTAGGTTGGGTTTAGTAGAGTCTCCTTTATCTTGCAATGTGTATCTGACTGGCTTTTTTCTAGTATATCAAAGTGGTCCTATTTTAAGTTGTGGCCAGTTGACGTGACGCGGTTAGCAATAGCAGAAGCATGACAGCTGCTCATGATCGCTTATTAAATGTTTTGTTTTTCTGTCACGCAATCTACGTGTTGTTTTTCCAATATAGAAATCCTGGCAGTCCCAACAACTAGCCTTATACGCAACTTTTGACAGTTGGGAATGGTTGATCCTGTCTTTACAGAAATAAAGACTTGATGCGATAAGCGCTTTGAAAAATAACCCTAAGATTAATGCAGCTATAAAATTTATCACTGCAGGTCTTCAGTTGTTTGGTAAAAGTTTTGCTTTATATCCCTAAATAAGGTAGAGCTAAGATTATTTCGTTTTTGGGGACTGTGTTGGTTGGATTCTTTGGTTTGCTTTGCTGCTTAATGGTGTTCTGAACAGGGGCGCGGAAACGAGGTATTTTGTGGAAAAAGGGTGAAAGTTTCTAAAGAAACTGTGGTGCTGCGTCGGTGGGGGTAACAAGGTAATTTGGTTATATCAACTA
>OMLO01001764.1_pt1 | contig 16973 bp, 6 predicted proteins | sample 1674811 | NCBI WGS metagenome assembly OMLO01 (sample SAMN06265003, study PRJEB25207) | coral metagenome | isolation source: Coral host | place: Mexico:La Bocana,Puerto Morelos, Mexico | collected 2008-11-13 | reverse complement strand
ATAAATTTCGAAAATGGTATAAAGATTTCAAGACGTGGTTGACCTAAAAAACTGGGCCTGATCAATGATGTTGGTATATACTGATCAGGGTGATTTCTACTTTGTAATTAAACCGGCACACCAAACACGAATAAAATCTGTTCTCCTACACTTATCCTAAACACTTGAGGACACAACTGCGGTCAGTTTCCTTTTGTTCTTACAGTGAAACAGTGCTCTTTTGTCTTAAGATATTTGTTTAGGCTATTATCATTTTCGAGAGCTAAATGATGTTATCTGTCAATAACTCAAGTTAGTTTCAGTAAAATCGTCGACAGCCCTTTGTGCGTGGTTTGATAGCCTCAGCTTTCCGTGAATAAACATGCAATTTTATGATGGCCCAGGTGTCCGTGCGTTACGTTAGCCCATTTTCTTAAATCGCTCCCATTCGTTCCATATAAAGAGGTAACGGTCTATGTATCATATGTGTATGAAAAAAGCCACCTGTTTTCAATACGGGTTCAGGAAACTTGCGATCGTTTACGAATTCATGCATTTTTCATGTCTCAACTCTCAGGAAATTTTAAGTTCGAACGAAACTCTGAACTTCACTAGCTACCATGTTCCTTCTGGCAATTTCAACTATCACTTGTGAATAGCACAAATACCAGCCTGATAGTTAGTCGTTTTCTGTTGCTCTGTGGAACCAATTTATTAATTGAAATATTCCGCTCATTTCTTCTAGCGACAACCAGTAATTTCCCGCCAATAAAAACTAATTTTAATTAATCCTGCTTGTAGAAAGAAGTTATGTCATTCCAAAAAAAGAACACTGATTTTCTTGACTTACCACGATGCGCCTTCTGCATTTCTGTGGAAGGGCTTGCCGCTGTTTTATTTCGCGAGCTGTATGGCATAGATGTACTGTTGCTTCGTCTTCGATCCTCAAGCGCCTTCAGTTTAGTGGCAATGGATGTAGAGTTCTCTTGCTTGGCAGAAGGGTTGCTGAAGGAGGCCAATTCGTGGCTTGTCTCACCTCCGAGAAGAGACTCGATGGAGAAAGGTGACTTAAATGGCTTCTTTACCTGCAGTTGTGCTTGGAACTGAGCCTCGTAAGTCTGTGGATAACTCAAAGATGTTGCGGTCCTGGGATGACAGCAACACTGGTAATAGCTCAATTGACGGTCTGCATTGTACGGCTGCATTTCAACTTCTCAAACTGCACACGACAAGTGCCTCCACAAAGTGATGACCGAACGGTGCTGAGGAACTTCTTTATTTCTTATTTGGAATAAATTACTTTTAATTGGATATGTTATGACCAATTACCTTCCTTTTTCGGAAAGAGGACGAGGTGGGTCTATTCAGAAAACCTCGTTACAAAAGAAAACGAAGAAAAGAACATTTCGGAGTACAAACGATGGAGAAATTTACCGCAACAATTTTACCTTCCCCGCAAGCAGAGTGTCCTTCGATTTTCGGCTGTTCTATAAGTTTAGGTTCTCAAAGAGCGGTTCTGAAAATGCCGCTACTGAATTGTCGTAACGGCTAACAAAAAATTCCATTAATCTTTTGATTCTAACTTTAGTTCTTTCACTGGACAATACCCGCAGAGTCAACAAACGGGTAGCCCAAAAACAGGAATGCTGATTATGAACGCGCAGTGGCATTATGTTATTATCAAATTCTCTTGTTAATCAACACGGCATTTACGTTTATTTTATGATAGAAGTAGTATCAATAATTTTCAAGACTGAATGGTTTAACGAACTTCTGTTGCCAATAGCCGCTATTTCGTCTTAAAAAACAATAAAACCACTTCGCCTTGCAAACACAATTATTGGTGGTTTATTGAACCAACATCTGCTAAGTTGTTTGTGGGTTTTCCCTAGTACATGCTAGCGCGCGGTTAAATAAAAATTCAATTTTTTTGTCATTCGTGGTCAAATTATAAACAACTGTCAACAGAAACCCGATAGGGCGCGTTTTTAATCTCGTAAAAGTTATCAGTTTCCTAGACGACTCAAGAGAAGAAAAGTTCTCGGAACAATGCGAAATGTCTTTTCAGCATAAACAAGGTTACAAAACAATGGCTTTATATTTTTAGTTCAATTTATACGGGCGAAAGGTTGTATTTAAGCCGACACGTAAAAAGTTTTTTAATAGTGATTACATGTATGGATCGCATCTTGAGGAAAACAATGAAAAATAACTCAAATTATCGCATCTTTAAAAGACAATTTGTGAATTAACGCGAATTTTATTCATTCGACACAAACTAGGCCCCATTAAGATGGTTTGGGATCCCGTCAATTCTTGGCCTAAATTACTTGTATCCCGTCTATAATTCCAGATGTAAAATTAACGATTTTGCTCACTCGATATCCCAATTTATAGGATCTTAATATCCCTTATTATTACTGCATTTCGGAGAGTACAAATAAAGCCCAAAAGGAGTACGATATTTGTACAGGTTTTCTCTCAACGCGCAAGCGACGAGTTGGATCCGGGAGTCACGAAAAAAACAATTTGGCGTTTAGGATAATAAATCTCTTATAAGACGTTTTGTTGTGTAGTATCGCTTGAATTTGTATTCCGCGTTGTTTGTGTTTTCACTCGCCCTGCGGGCTCGTCAAAATACCGCACAACTTGTAAATTAAAAATACTCAGTGATACTGCACAACAAAACGGTCAATAAGATATATACTGTATGCCGCTATTTCTCCACCGAATAACTGTATCCCGTTGATCTCCTACCCAAATATCCGATATCCCAAAAACCCTAATAGGGCCTCCAAGCGTGCATTTAAGTCCGAAACGGTGGCTATGGTATCGATATGAAGAGTTCCAGCACAACATTGCTTTTCTTCTTAACGCGTGTTGTGTTCTCAGAACACCTGCTTCCCTCTCAATTATGAGGATGGATTTAACCAACCGTTGATCATAAGACCGTACCTGCTATTTTGAGTTGTCATCAACTACTGATCATGATGTTGGTTTTTAAACTGCTCGGCGAGACACAATTGTTTTGCCTATTTTCATCTATATCTCTCTTCTGTTTTTTTTTTTTTTAATAAGGATATTCATTTTTCGGCTCAGGCTAATTATATTCTTATTTTTCGTAAGATTTTGGACTGAAAGTATTCTTGTGAATATTACATTCTTAGCCTATAATATTCCTAATTGGCGCCGTTTTTTGAGAGAAGGCGCGTTGAAGACCTCTGCTTTTTAGAGATTTTCGTTATTTTAAGACAACGTTAGCTTTAAACTATCAGACAAACAGAGAGAGGCCTAGAGGCCTTAACGCGGATGCTTTTTTTTAAGTTTGCAATAATTATCATTGGTCTCTGTGTGACCCCACAAAGAAAGATTTGGATGTTGACTTGTGACAGTTCCCTTTTCCTTGTTACGATGACATCTACGACTGCGACATCAGAATTAGCGAAAAACGAATTTGCGGTACACGATCTTAAAATAGATCGACAGATAGATAAAGACAAGTAATACAAGAGGGAAGGAAATTTCTCACATACTGTAAACCAGCAAATTCTTGGGATGAACACATTGAAAACCTCGTATCAATACAGCACTTATACTGGATAAAAACACCTCTTCATTCAGAAGTAGATAAAACGACCTCGAGCAAACCCGGGGGGGGGGGTACACCCTTATATGGGCTATATAGGTATGTGCGGGCCCCAAAGGGTATGTTTTTTCAGCCCTTTTGGTCATAAATTGGGTGTCGATTTTAGCCAGTTTGCCGCCATTTTGGTCATAAATAGGGTATAGATTTTTGCTTCGGATTTTCTTTTAGAAGAAGCTACTTCTTCATCATGCCCTCCTTTCTCCCATCCGCGCTTTGCCTTCCTCTACCCGTTTAACGCTTGCTACGCATGCTAGACAAAGTCAGCAACAAAAGCCCTTCCCCTAATGATCTAAGAGTCGGGTAATAAATAGGATATCAAGTTTTTGGTCAACTCATAAATAGGGTAGGGAAAATCGCAGGTTTTGGTCATAAATAGGGTAAGGGTTTTGGGAAGCGGGCCGCACACCCCTACCAATTTTTTCTGGGAGTACCCCCCCGGGGAGCAAACAAACACGCTCTTTCCATGCGACAAAAGAAATCAAAACAATACAATGTAGTAATTTTCCGAATGCTGTTGTCATACGTATCGCTGAATCGATCTCTCGAATCAATATTTTCTATTATTCTGAACAGTTTCTGGCGGATGTTACCCCATATTTTCTACGAGCCTTACAATTCTCGTTCGGCTTGCTATGCAGGGCTTAACTCGTTGTTATAAATTATCTGATCTCGAGCGTAAACAACATACATTTAGCCGGGACATTTGGTCAGATCAGTAAGTTGCAGAGTAATCAATAAGTCCTTCCTCAAGCATTCGATATGCTTGTTCAGGTTTAAATCTTTCAAATTAAAGCAATGCGAAAATAAATTAAGCTAAAACGACCGACATCGAAGTTTATAATAACTAAACAAAAGTTTATTTTGATGGTTCTTTATTAATATACCACATAACGTGCACTACAAAACAAAATGAACATCTTGCGCTGTGTTCCTAAGGCGCCGAAATACGAGAAACAAAAAGCTTTATCTCCGACTATATCGCCGATTTAACTGAAGGCAGCGACGATATATTCGATATAATAACTTTCGACTTGGCTGTTTCGATTTTCTCACCTTGCGTGTTCAACTTGTTTTTGCGAACAGTAGAGAGCGAGTCTACTTTGAGCAACTAATTTTGACTTTGCTGCTTGTTCATCCAACTATCAACTTGTCACGCATGAAATGTGCTCATATTTGGCGAAAAGTTAAGGGTTTGTGCATCTCGTGAAGCAGTCTCAAGGTTTACCACATGAAGCCTTCCATGTTGCGACAAAACCAGCCTTGAATCTGGTAGCAATATAACAGGAGCTACCATTGGCTACAATGTAGCTGTACTATTTGCGACTACCATAAAGAAAAAAAAAACAAACTCGTCCCAATTTCTAACGCGGATTGGTAAAAAGCTAAATTACGCTACGCTACGCAACTCATTTGTTATTTATCATTTCCACAAAGTGGTACTGTTCAAAGACTGCCAATATCAGGGAATATATTGCAAGCAAAAAGCTTAGGATTTGATGAATTTTGGTTTATGTTAATGATTTTGGGGTAAGGTTTTCTGTTTATATTGTTTGGCCTTCTGTTTGAGTCTTAATAATCGACACAAAACATTAGCGCTGAGAACATTTTTAAACAAGAACAATTTATAACTAGTGTATATTTCCTTTTTTTATTGTAACTTGTTGTTTGTAACTATTTGTGTAATTATGCGTGTAACTACTGCTCGCCTCGACTAGCTGTTGCTATCTGCGAGTGTAATAATAAACTGAAACTGAATACTTCGTTTAATTACTTCTTAGAGAGAGAAGCTGGCTTCTATATCACCTCTACAGTTTTCCTTTCTTCGTCGCCTCCTAAATCAAGTTTTTTAAAGGACAATTTTTAAAGGCCAGCTCTTGCTTTATCTGCTAATATTTCTTGGCTTTGCCAGCTAGCAAGTGGTAGATTGCACTAACTCAACATAACAGGAGTTTGGAATACATTCAGCACCAAAGACGGTTACTTCGATCCTAATTTTAAAGCCATATTACTTGGCGTGATTTAGGTCTGGGAAATTGGAGCTTTTTGCCACAACAAGGTATCCCATAATCATCTTCAGCTGCTTCTGTTTCCTCAATGGTTTGATGCATTGGTGAGAAGAGCGTCTCTGGAATCCAGTACATCAATATCCCAGCAAGAGTTGCGACCACGCCGAAAATGACCACTGGAAACGCAATGCTGAGACCTGGTAACTGAGCCTGGCGAAGTAAATGGAACGAGCGCGCTGGTCAATGTCGACTGGTAGTTTGCTAGCGGCACTTACCTTGTAATACCCTAACAAGATACAATACCATGTAAAGCTCATTTGTCTAAAAGGCTCAACTAGCATTCCAACAATGTTCCATAGAACCCTAGCTCCAGCCTCTGAGATACATATCCACAATACCTGATTTACTTCCAAATTTAATTTTCATTATTGTAAATAAAATAAAAAACAAAACAAAAAAAACGCGCCTTAAAAGCCAACACACGAAACGACACCAGTTACGACAGCGACAATGCAGCGAGAACAAGATCACTCATTGGTTACCAGCGGCATGTCTTATCAATTTTTATCGAATGTCTAGGACTATCACTTCAAGGTTTTCAACTTCGGTTTAAGCGGTGTTCCAATTCAATAAAAACTCACCATCAAAGCCACATATGGAGCTAGGATTCCACCAACTCGGGCACTTGTAGATCCCGTTCCTTGAGCTGTGTTCCTGAAAAAAAAAAACGGATCAACAAGTTTTGCTCTAAATACAAAAAGCGTTTCGAGGGTAAGGCTACAAAAGGGACGGGGTCTAATATCTTTCATACAAGGACGATAATATCTGTTAAAATTTATCAAATATTTCTGTTCGCGCGCTATAAAGAGATAAAATCAGTAAGATTGCAAGAGAAATTCTCTAGCCGATTGATACGCTTTCGGAAAACTGCTTGCTTCGCGGAATTTTAGTGATGTAATTTCTGTTCTTTTTTTTATGCGTTATATTTTCATATCTATGTACTAGCTAGGATTTGGAGGAAAATAAATAAAAAAAAAAAAAAAAATAGATAATGTCCTCAGTGATATCGTGAATTAACTCTATATGCCGATATAACGCGCGCTCTGATTAGTTATTTCTAGTAGATTATTCTCCCGCAATGCCCACAAGCAAATTACGGGCCTGCAAAGATAAAAACCTCAACGATGAGTCGTTATGGGAGAATCTGAGACCTCAGTCTTGCATTGCTGTATTGACTTTGCTATCGCTCGGTCAAAACGGTAAGGTCACGGTCTGAGATTTTGCCGTAAAGACCTCACTGTCGGCTAATAAGTATTCTTATTGACCAAGCGTGAGGTCAAAGAGGCTGAATTTTGGCCAAGTTATTTTTTTTGGGTGTCTATGGATCGATACGGAGTCGAGGCTTTCGCAGAAAAGAACGAGGCCAATATCCAGCCATCTTGACCAAACAATTGTAGTGGTTAATATCTCTTGTCCGCTATCGCATTAATCTATTCTAGCCATTTCCACGAGTGCTTAACAAGCCATAAATCAGTAAAAAGAAGAAGGTAGAGTAGAAAGAGGAGGACAAGTAAGATAAGAAGATAGGGCAGGAAAGAAATAACGAAACTGGAGGAGGTGGAGAAAAAGGGAAGGAGACCTACCTTAGCACTGTTGGAAAGAGTTCAGATGTCATCAGGTAAACACTCGTCCAAGTGCAGTCAATCATAAGGAATCCAAAGAGAGACAGGGCTGTGGTCGCCACTGGAGATTCTAAAAATAATGTATGTCTTTCCACTACTAACACTGTACTACAACCCCACAATGCAAAGAGTATTGATTACAACGTATTATAGATACCACCCTACGCGTGCGAGTGGTTTTGAACAAGGTTTTGATGTCTGAAACAAGCTTCATCATCCGGCTACAAATACTACTTATACTGCACACAGATTCATTCAAATTTCTTCCATTACTAATGACTAATAGGTCAATGGTCATTCGTTAATCACAAGTTATTAAAGTTATGGGGTGATTGCAGTTGGTCGAGTTTTCAGTTTCAACCGCACGATCTGACACACACTAATGCCGACTAGTTTAAATTTTTTTTTCCACCTTTGTACACCAGTAAAACCAGAAGGAACGTGAGCCCAACCAAGATCATGATGATTGCATGGCATATACGGCGGCCAAATCTAAGACACAATGAGAAAATAAACAAAAGATTAAACAATACTATTTATGTGTTAATGTGTTGGCCTTCGCAGGAACATGTATAGTAAAACCCCGCCTTTCGACTACCCCGTTAATACGGCCACCTCGGCATTACCGACACTGTACCGTAGCCCTGTCACTTTCTTACTTAAAGAATCCTAACAATGCGGCCACTCAGTTGATACAGCCAGATTAATGGGGTTGCACTGTAAAAGAGTTTGAAATTGAGAAAAGAAAAAGTCCTTCCTTACTTTAAGTACAGGATCCAAGTAACAGGTACCCTGAGGACTGTAATGATCTCCATTATGGTATAATTAACGTAAAGATTGCCAACCAGCTGAGAGATGAATATAAACATCCCGAAACTCACCAGTGCCACGACAAACCTAAAAAATCAGTGTTCATGTACAATCTTAGTTTTATATAAAGTAACATATGGACATGTGTAACGACGATGTTGGAAAATTTTATTTTTTTATTTAATGAATGCATTGTGAGCAGTAGCAAAACTAACGAAATTGTGACGAATTTTCGCCGACAGTTCCATTACTGCAAACTTTCGCTTTGTTTTCATGAGGTGCCCACACTTTCATTTTGTGTAGTTTTTTGTTTAAGCGGATTTGATCTGATGCAAATTACAAACCTCCGATATTTTTCACATCAGTTTTTGTTTTTAGTGGAGACGTCAGAGATACTTGCTAACAAAACACTGTAAGCAAGTCGGTAGAACTTCTTTAAATTAACAGTATCAGTTTTTGCACTTAAGACGTTTGTCACTCAGCTTGCATTTTCAACTTATTATTAACAACCTACTCTTGTTTTCACAAGCCCTATTTTCTACCGACCGTGATTCCACCAGGACTAAGACGTATTCACAATACATGTTCCTACCACTGGTAGCAAATGATTGCCGTCCATTTTCTCAGCTTTGGTGTGCGAAATAAGTCAATGGGCGTGTATCTCTTTGCTTCTCGTTCTCGTTCTAACTGGTCTCTCTTCACATTCTCCAAGAGCGCTCTTAGCGCCCCTGAGTCTACAGGTTTGTTCTTTTTGCCTCCAAAACGCTCGATGATAGTTTGAGCTTCATCCAGACGATCATGGGCAATGAGCCATCGAGGGGATTCTGGAATACATCTGCGAAAGTGCAAGTGTTAAGGTATTGAATACTTTTGAGTCAGCAGAAGAAGAGAACAGTGCTGTTGGTGTTTACAGTAATTTCACCTGTCCCGTCTCGGTTGGTCAGGTTAACTGAAGAGCAATGGCCATAGACCTAGTGAACGAGCTAACTTGTGAACGAGCGAGTGTCTGTGACACTAACCGTGATACTGTAACACCGAGCGTGAGCGAAATGAATCCTTAAATTAACTAATATAACAAGAAATATCAAGTTGATGGGGTAAAAAATGAAACAAAATAGCAGATTGTTGTAAGTGCTAACTTTACGGTGGGCATTCAGCGATGTTCAGTCTGTGTTAGATTACTTACTTCCAAAATGGAAATAGCAATACTGCTGGGAGAGTAACAATCATTATCAGATTTCTCCAATCACGTTCAAAATAAGCGATAAGGACACACAACATCTGAAAACCATTGTAGTAAAAATAAGTCATATTGCCAGCGGCTGTTCTGGTGTTTGGTCCAACTAACTCCAAGAGGTAAATATATTGGGACAGCATAACTCCCGTGAGTCCAAAACCAACCACGAACCGAAGAACAGCGAGCAAAGGGATGGAATAAACAAAAGCTGAAGTGAATCCTGATACAAGCTGATAAAGAAAAGACGATACACCGTAGAAGTTACGTTTACATTTTAATTCAGTGTTTGAATTCGGTGTTTGTGGTTTGATCTTAAAACCTACGTACCATGATAGCGTTGCAGATAAAAATGCACTTCTTTCGGCCCCAGGCGTCGGACAAAATCCCGGTCACAACTGAACCAACCAACATTCCAGCGAAGAAACAAGACTGAATAGTAGCGCCCAGGAATGCGCGGTCACAAATTAGGCTCCACTGGCAAGCAAGAACACAATGAAAACGTTGTCTTCGGTTTTTCTTTTCTCCTTTTTGTTCAATACCGATTGGTTTCGTACGGGAAAGATTGTTAATCTACTTACCTCTGAAACAGTGCTGTGAAATGGTCCGTCAAACTCGTATGACGTACATCCGTCACAACATTTCTTTGAATCACACGTGACATTAGGCGTGACACAGTGGAAGCCAGGAGTACCAAAACCAAATACTAGCAAGGAGAACTGATTTGTTACGGGGAAAACTATCAAACAAGTACAGAAGTACAAGATCTTCTGGTATTTTCCAAAAGATGACACATGTTGGAAAATGTCGTCAAACTCGTATGAGCGCTTCTCGCCTTCAGATTCCCCTTTTTTCGTCATCCCTCTTGGAAAGGGAAAAAAAACAGAAGAAGAGTTACAAACGAAGGAAATTGTCCGCGAACTACAGAATAAGCTATAATGTTGGTAATTTTCAAAACATTCATCTAGTAGAAAATGGCCTTAACTATACGAGTGCGTTAATATTATTCTATTATTATTTCACGGGGAGGGCAACGTGAGTAAAATCTTGCCGAAAACGGATGCTAACATCGCTAGAAGAGAGTAAGAAGCGATACTACGTACTCCCAAACAACGTTTGTTAGTATTTGCTTTTGAAAGCGGAATAAAATGACCTTAGTTTGTGGAAATTATTAAATTTAAAATCTTCAGACAAATGATTTGAAGTATTTGAGGCCTTGTCTCGGCCCAATTTAAACCAAATTACTTTTATCAAGGGAAACAGTTATGTCGATGTTTGACGAGAAGTGTTTTGTTATACAGCTGGAGTTTAGTGTAAAGTAGTAAGCCGGGCAAGAAGAAGTCAAAGTAAACTCTGGTTGATGTCAATGCGGGCAACAATTGCGTTATTGTTGTCGGCCAGTCCAGGGCGCCACATTGCCGGGTGTCTATAAATCGACCAGTCGAGCTTGTCCAGCTAGGGCCCAGTTGTTCGAAGGCTAAATAACGCTATCCACCGGATAAATCGCTATCCAGTGGATAAAACAACGCTCCCCTGCTGACACAGTTATTACGGTGCCGCTCAGATTTAATTTCACAGATCAGTTTGGAGAATGGAGTTTGTTAGTATTTGACCGTACTAGTTGGAAAGGATAGGACTAACTCTTTCCGACGCAATATAAGTTGTTATGGGGCACGCTTCCTAAAATCGTTATCCTAGTTAACACCAGAATCTGTGATTTTCCCTATCCTTTTTATGACCTAACCAAACATTCGATACCCTATTCAAGAACAACAGTGTCAAAATCGATACCTTAGTTCTAACCAAAATGGCTAAAAAAATCCATCCTCTTTGGCGCCGCACAGATAAAAGAGTACCCCTCCCAACAAACATTGACAGTTACATCGTAGTGGGCTATCCTACAATGTACAACCTGCAATATTTACGATTAAGTGACAACTAACAACCGATGACCTTCAAACTATTCAAATTAAGCCTTTGCCTCTTCGCGGACCGAATTCATTTCCTAAAAACTGTTAATATCAGTGAAAGGGAAGCATTGAATTTGACAACAAAAAATCGCTGACCTGAATGTCTGAATCAACAGTAACCAGCAAATAATACACAGCTCTTCAGTCTTGCAACAAGCCCAAAACAAACTTGAAATCCTATACCGGTCGAAGAACAAAAGAATATCAGAATGTACAGATACCGTAAGTTGATCTCCAGTTACGACAAAAATGCAACAATTTAACCTGTCGTCCTCAATTTTAACAGGTTTGTGGAAAGCACAGTTGAAACACTGCAAGACAACTATGTGTTTTACGCACTGTCCCTCACAAGCTCACGACACGAGGAGTTTTTTTTTATCTTTTATAAGAAAGTTCAACGAAACGTGACATATACGGCCGACTTACGCTATTACATAACGACCGAGTTTGAATACGCGAGATGTGACTGCCGCCTTGCATATGGAGGACTTAAAAAGGTTCATTATACGGGGAAAAACGGTAAACGAGATTATAGCTGAAATTGTGATATTTTAGCAACAAAATTTACCTTAACTCAATGCCTTACTGTGTTATTTTCTGGTCATCTTGCTTCTCAGCTCGAGCCGAAGCCATTTTAAGCGGGTTATCCACTCTTTCTTAGCAGTACTAGTGTGAACACAACACCTCCACATACAGATATGCGAAAGTCACGTTTCGCGTATTCAAACTCGGTCGTTATGTAATAGTATATGTCGGCCGTATATGTCACGTTTCGCTTAACGTCCTCAGTCATAAAAGGCAAAAAAAAAAAAATAGACTGCGAGCACCGGGATTCTCATGCCTACTTGCAACTGTTTTGCGTTCTTCCCCTCTGATTTTCGAGGGAAAGAACGCAAAACAAGTAGGTATCCGAGCGTGACTGTGGGCTCGCACCTTCACTTGTGTTCGGCGTTCTTCCCCACGGACTTTCGAGGAAAAGAGAGACTGCTCGCATCCTTGTGACCGTGGGCCGCCTGTGACGTGTGTCACTACACATTCATGTTACCTGCTGTTCAGGTTTTTCGAGGCCTATGAATATCTGAAAAAAACAAAATCAAATTCTTTTATATTGCTCAGCTTTATTAAAACGCCTATAAAAGTTTTTTTTTTACTATTACGCAGTCGTGAGGTAATTGTGAGGAACAATGTAGCCTGTTTCGGGCTTTCGGTAGTTGGGGACGAGCGAAAAAGAGGGTGAGCGAGCGAAAAAACGAGAAAGGACTATGGCGAGGAACGGTGAGAGAGCCTGTAAGAATTTTAGTATAGAAGGAGCTGCTTTACCTTCTGATTGGTTGATTTGACAGTACCTTCAATACTCCGTCGGTTCCCTCATTTACTGTCAATCAGAAAGATGGTGAGCGCGGTGTGGCCGAATGAATACCCTATATCCGTGTTATGCGCAACGTAAATCTGGGACTGTCGTGGGTACATTGCAAGTCACTTGAATGAAATTTACGGTTAAAAATTGTTTCGACGTCCATAAAATACCATTTTGGGAAGAGATCAACACTTTTTCGCTATGTTACTGACAATCTTTGCAGGCATACCACGGAAACAAAGGAAACAAAATTTCAAATAAACGAAATTAACATAGTTAAAAATCCTAACTGGCAGGAGGCAGACCAGTTGGGTCGTGTTACTAAGCATGAATTTGAAGTCGGGACCACCGAGAAACAAAAATCCCGCTAGTGGCAGGGTGGAACGCCTGGAACCCGGGAACTCCGGATTACAACACCATCGCCCTAAAGTAGTCGGCCATGCTGCCTCGCTGACTAATCAACTTCTTCCCCCACCTGTATAACCTTTTAATTTATAGCTGGGTCCATAATCTCTTGGTGCGCAATATTTGCATTGATTAATTCGAGGCTTTATAGCCATCATAAGTTCAGTGAGTCATTATACCATGCTGTACAAACTGTATGGTAAGCGTATGCCTGATTTTTGGGGGCTGTTTTATTTTATTTTTTTTATTTTTGTTTTTTATTCTAGTCCAGTTTTCTATATTATGGAGGAGTTTTTAAGATAACAGTTATTCCATTTGCGCTCGGTTGGATATGAGATGATTATCGCCAACTTCGTGCTATGCGCCTCGTTGGCTATCCGACATCTCCATATTTAACGCGCCCTGGTGGAATAATTGCTAAATCGACGAACTTTTCCCTCATAAACACCAGCCAAAAGCAATCTTAAGAACACGTTATTCATCGATGTCCACTGAATGATTTTCGTTTGTAACAATTAAATGTTTAAGTTCCGGTTGTTTCGTCGTACACATTTCAGGTGCCTTTAAGAACAGATAACAGTTAACACATGTGTTAATTAAAAAGCAGTGAATTCAAACCTGAAGGAAATAGGGCTCATTAAAAAAATCATCAATATAGACAAATTTATAATTTTTACTAATATTCGTCTTATTAATAAATTGTAAAATAGCAACATTTACATATTAGTTGATTTATCGAGAGTTACCATAAACGAGAATTTCATGTTTCCTCTCGTTTACTTACGAGAACGAAAACTGAGTTGTTTTTCAAAAGTAAAGTATTGGGTATTGATCATTGTTCCTTGAACAAAGTTCAACCGGTTAACTTGTTTTCTGAAGCAAAAAAGAAGAAAAATTGAATCGATTTGTTTTTTTTTTATCCGTACGATTTTTGACCTGAAGTAAACAAACTTGTTAAAGAAGTAATTAAAAGTTCTTCCTCTGCGCTCAAATAGGAAAGCTTTTATTAAGACTTTGTACAACCTGTGGTTTAGATTAATTTACTACCTACCGACAATTTAAACATAATAAAAGATCATCAATGTAAAGCGAGAATTTGTCTCCGATCGAACGCTGTAGCTCGGAAACCGTGTGCCGTTGAAATATCAGACTGAAGATGAATTTACCAAAATTAAATAATCAAACCAAGAGAAATTTCTTAGTTAACATTCTATAATAATAATATTAACAAAAAACAAAGAATCTTTGACTAAGTTTCATCAGTTGATCTCTTTTATTTTTCAATTGAAATTCAGCTAGATGACAAGGGGGATCTGTCACTGAGTTTTAAATTTGTTATTTGCTCTCCTTTAATTAGGACCTCACATTAGTACCCCATACGACGGTAAACTATCATATCGTTGAATATTTTGCCCGCCCAAAAGCGAATCGAGCCTCGGGAAATTCTTGGTTACTTTTTAATAGATTTTGCTTTAAGTTACAACCAAGTTTTAATTAAAAAGCGTGAAAATCACATCTGTGTCGTATTTTTTTCTTAATGTTTATCATATTAACGGGCGCGTAACTTTACAAGGGCCCAGGTAATTAGAAACGATTTCCTTTGAAGTATTTCACAAACCAGCATGCCTACAGATTAATTAGATTAAAATGAATCATGAGTTGTATCATTTTCCTATAAAGTGCGCACAATATTTAATAATGTTACGAGGGGGTATATACAAATTACTTATTAGGGAAGGTGAAATCATTAAAAGAGAGCACTAGATAAAATACACTCGCCCAGCAAAACAAAGTCACCCGCGTACTATTGCACGCGACAAAAACCAAAACTGGCAATAATGCAACCGTATAGGAACATGACTTCGAATCATATTATGCCCATTTATTGGCCTGATCGTCAGCAGTGCTCTTGCGAAAATTGTGTCTCTCGTGTTACGAGTCAGAGTGAGTTCTGCCCTCCAGTTCCTGATGCAGAGGTTCGAAGACCCTCGTTCACAATCGAATCATTGTTAAGCCGAAAAGACGAACGAAAGATTACGGATGTCAAGCCATGTTTAGGGCGGGCTTCCTTGGCTGTGGTTTCAAGTGGCAATGGGCAGTTTGCGCACGACAGACCGTCCGAACTAATTCACAGCTCTGGTTATCTGACAAATTTTCGACGGCCAGGATTTGGCTTTGAGCAAGTGTCCTTGTTAGCCAGAGCAAATATTCAAACTAACGGTAGGTTGAAAATCTTTCTCACCTGATAACTCTCGAGATACGAAAAGAATTCTCGTTTAGCTAGATACAAAATAAAGCCACAGACGAAACGAGTTTTTTTTTTATATATTTTCTTCTATTTGGTAAATTGAGCAACCCTTTGACAATGCTAGAAAATTGTAGAACAGTGCGGAAAGTTGTAAAATTGAAGTCTAGCGTTTTGGAATAAGAGATCATACACATTGCTAGCAGTTTCAACTCTATTTTCGGAAAATTGAGTCCCTGTGTTTTTTTAAGGGAAACAATTTTGAATCTCATAAATTTTCTAAACGTTTTCCTGTTGCAATTTGGCAGGATTTAATTTCCTGCGTCGTTAAAAACGCTATGTCGTTAAAAAGTTGATATTAAGATTTTCATGAATTTAACCAATCTATGCTCTTGTTTTTAGTAAGGGTGACACAATTTAAAATTCATTGAAATTAAAGAGAACAAATGAAAAGAAAAAGAAAAACCGCGTAATTTCGGTCAACTGTATTGATAATCAAGTCATAAAATTAGAATTTAACCATTGTTACAAGAGCTGTCATTTATCACTTTAAACTTATCTTACATAGCAAGCCCTCTTGGAAATCTTCTTTGTTACGTATTGAATTCGGTGCAATCTAAGGTTTTGTTAAACAAATCTAATGCGTTACTAATTGAATTGCGTTAATTGATAGGATGTTTCTTTTCCTGCGTGCGTAGATAAACAATTTGAATGATTAGATTTTGTTTAATTGCTTTTCTTGACTCGCGCCACAGGAGCTTTCCTTGCACGCGGTGAAGAAACGGACTGGTCCATCGAGAAGCCAAAACGCATGCGTACCATCTTTACCGTCGCGCAACTCGAGCGCCTGGAACGAGAGTTTACGCGCCAACAGTACATGGTGGGAGGCCAGCGGTTCTATCTCTCTAAAGAGCTGGGTTTGACGGAGACGCAGGTCAAGGTTTGGTTTCAAAATCGAAGAATAAAATGGAGAAAGCAGCTTATTGAACAACAGAGGAGCAAAGTTAGGCATCAAAAGGAACCAGGTGTGAACGTACAGACGGAAAACAGCTGTCCTTGATCGCTGACTTTCAGACTGAAGAAATGTTTCCAGGCGAATTTCAAAAGTAATTTATTGCTGTCCAGTGTGACTTATAGGAACAGAATAAGAAGTTTATTTAGCGGACTATACATCCTTCTAAAACATAAATCACACGCTTCATTTGCTGCTGTAATTTAAACCAAGTCCACAATGGTACTATTATGTTTGACTCGTATGCTATTAAGAGGAAATGCCGTGTGCCTGACCGATAGCATTACAGAAATTTAGCAACCATGAAACAGCAAATTATGTAAATACTGTGTACTTTTATTCATCAGGGGGAAAAATCAGTCGAACTTAGTTTGTTAATCATACACAAGCGTGACGCGATTGCAAATGTTTGCTTTATGTATTTGTGCTTCCAGCTTTGAAAAATGTACGTAAAAAATATACTTTTACAAATTAGTTTTAGACTTAAACATTACAAGTTAATGTAATTATACTACAGACTAAGAAATTTCTGAAATGTGATTGGCTAAGGCCAGTAGTATTTAAGCCAAATTTGAAATACTTACATGTAAAAATTACAGCCAGTCACGTGTTGTTGTAAAGCCAATC
>OMLO01001763.1_pt1 | contig 16977 bp, 12 predicted proteins | sample 1674811 | NCBI WGS metagenome assembly OMLO01 (sample SAMN06265003, study PRJEB25207) | coral metagenome | isolation source: Coral host | place: Mexico:La Bocana,Puerto Morelos, Mexico | collected 2008-11-13 | reverse complement strand
GCTCCTGCGGACATTCTCAAGCAATGGCAAGAAGCACGGGCAAACCGACGTATGCAGTTCAAGGTTGGCAATTATCGCGATGGCTCCTGGGAGAGCAACATTCGTATGCTAACAGGCACCATTAAAGTTGATTGGATACAGTTGCCAGTTGAGCCATACCTCGCTGCGCTTCCAACGTTGCAACAAGGTGTCATTGCCGGGGTATTCAGGCAGAAGGGAGCCGCCCCCTGGGGATGCACTAAGGCGGAGAAGCTGCAACTCTCAGTACTCCTCCCCAATGATCTGTCTTTGGAAGATTGGTATGCAGAGGTGTATGGCCTACCAACCGTTTGGCCTGAGGCTTCCATGTTGGGTGCTGACAACCTTCGCAAAATTGCTGGCTATGATTTTCACCTCTTGAGGAAGAAGTATGATGTCAGAACCATGTGGGGAGATCTTGACCCACAATGGCGACTATTGCAGAGTCAGCTCGAGACTAGAGGACCAGGCTGGTACTCACCTGCCGAGCTCAAAGAACGACTTTTCACAAATAAGTCCAAGCGGCCAGGTGATGACACGAAAGAGGCTTTGCGTACTGATGGCAATACTATAGCATGGCAGGCGTGGGATACTGCTCGGAACATTATTTGGCAGTCATGTCAACCTGGCCCACCATTGGTGTTTCCAGGCGAGAATTGTAAGTTGCACGAAATCCTCTCAAAGTGTCTGGGGGTGCCCTGTTTAGACACAGACATGTCATGCCCAGTCCCATCGCACATTTGATTGTTTGTGAAGCAACAAAGCTGATTTGTTCGAAATTGTTGCCAAGCTTCCACTTGCCACTTGCGCAGGGATAGTGCAGTCATAAATTAGCGCGTTTTGAGCCAGTGCTGTGCTAAGAGCCTGAATCTGTAAACCTTTATGTGTGCACGCGCGTGCTTTGCGTGGTCTGGTTTTTGGTGCTGCCTTTTTTTTTTGGCAGAATTGATGCGAATAGTCACCAAATAAACAGGTAAATGAGCCACCCATAAATGATTTATTTGTTGGAAAACACAATCGCATTTCAACCTGCTGTTTGCAAATTTTACCTTGAAGGATTCTTTCAGGTTCAATTCCAAAAGAACACATTGTGATTGCATTGAAAAGATTATATACTGTTTGTTTGCTACAAGAGGGATGGGTTTCAAGATGTTTGAAAATAGTTGCATTTGGATTGTGGTTATAGTTTGGCAGAGTTTTGTTTTCATTCTTCCAGGGAAAAACATTTCATGCCTTGCTGAATTGCGAGATGGGGTTCAAGGCCAAAGTTCGATGGCACTTGAGATTGTATCTAAATGTTTTGTTTTATTTGCAAAATCATTTTCCAGATTCACATGATTCAAAACAGATTCAGTTCTCTAAATTGAATCAAGACTACTCTTCAAATATTTTTTGCAGGATCATGCAACATAGTCACAAGTTTAAATCAAACGGATTCAATTGTTTTAATTGACAAAGACCCTTGTTTGCCAAATACTTTTCATCGCCTATGAAACTCAGCGTGATGTTGCTTTGGCTGGCTTCTTTGGGATATTCCAATATCTGCGCCGGCTCTGATCCAAGATCGAAAAGCAAAAAGATTTATTTTCCACTTGAGGCCCACTCTGAGAAGATTGTTTCTCTTGGTGGTGCAGATTCCGTTGAACCCAATACGATCTATGGATTGGTGGAAGTATCTCAACCTATGATATTTGATTTCATGTCACAGTATACAGAGTCCACATGTTTGCAATTACAGTTTTGGCAAAACATATTGCCAAACGTTGACAGATTCATTTTCCCAGTGAAAAGTGCATTTTTGCTGGAAAAGCCTGTTCCTCTTTTACAGTGCAGTGACAGACTTCTCAGGGGATTCATTGCTTCCCTTGAGCCTGGCCAAGCTGAGCGGTTATGGGATTTGTTGCATTTTGAGAATCATTGGATTGATCTGAGATGTCCATCTATGGCTTTGCGTGTGCCACCTCAGTTTGCTTTTTTGACATGCAAAGGCATTTTCAATTCAGTTGTTGTGGCAGATGCTGGCAAACGTAGTGAACGGGGAGGCTCAAAAGGTTTATTTGTTGATTGGGATCTATTGGGTTTGCAGAAACCTGCAGCCCCACCTTCATCATCTTTGCCAAACATGCATCTTGATTTTGACAAACATGTAGCTCGAGATGTTGCTAATATTTTGAGGCGCTATTGTGAAAATCTTGATCCGAATGATGATTTTGATTTTGTTGAGTACAACCATGTCGCGCAGTTGGTTTCAGTGATGATGGACTTGCAAGACCAGCTTGATCCGGTTTTTTTTCACAAGGTTTGCAGGGATTTGCAACACAGGGCCGCAATTGTTACTCCACATGGTTCACAACGTCGAAAGCTCAAATATAAAGTGCTGTGGTTGCTTCAAGTTCTTCTCATGTCTGATTGTTTGCGCCAGACTGGGCAATTGAAGAAAGTAATAGTCAAATCCATTGAGCTGGTGGTGCCTCCTGTCCTTGTGAATGTTTTTCGTCATGCACTGACAAGCTCTGCTTTGGCTATTCCGAACAAGGGAACACTATCTCGATGGAGGCTTTTGCTTGATGGTGGTTTTATGCTTTGGCACAGAGCCAAGAACAAGTCAGGTTCTTTTCTCAGGTGGATGATGACTGACAGTTCCACTCAGCATGGAAGAAGCTTTCAGCTTACATCCATTCTGAGTCTCAATGTGCAGTCTGCCTTGAGGGCTTTGTCTGATGCAAATGATTTGGTTATGTTGTGGCATCTTGACTTACTTGGAAGCATTTTTTTCAGATCCATTTCACTGCACCATGAACATAGAACAATAAAGCCATTTTGTGATGCATGTACGTCAAGTTCACTGGACTTCACTTGAATTCCCTTGAATTCCCCTGAATTCCCTTGAAACCGTCATATTTATATTTGTGTGTTTGACTAGATTGGCCAACTCAACAAATTGTGTTGAGCTTGGCATTTGCACAACTCAGGAAAACATCTGATGTCGATGACCAAATGGCGCTTGACCTTGATGAATCTTTGATGGAGTTTTTGTCATTTGAATTGATGCATCACACATTGCCAAGCACTTCTCTTGGTGGTACAGGTGGCACTCTGGTGCAAAAGTTTCATGCAGTTTTGCATTCAATTTTTCTGGAATCTGGAAGTTCTGGCGCAGATTTGATATCTTATTGCAAAGACATTTGTGCATGCACTACAGATTTGGGAACTGAATTTGCGTTACCTTTGGTGTGTCCTGTGCCAGTATCATCAATTTTTCCATGGATACAAACTGAACAACCTGCAGGCATCATTGCTACAGGCGCAGATGATTTTGAATTGCTGAATATGCAAGATGACATTCCAACTGAGGTTTCTTTGTCTTCATCATTGGCTTTTCCTGGCCTCCTGCATATCATTCACAATGCCGCGAGTGAAGTGTTGACAGTTACAGAGCTTTTGGATTCACAAGTTGATAACCTATCCAAGGTGTGCAATTTATTGGCAGATGGACAGTCATGCATGAAATTGTGTGAAACTTGTTTAAATTCAGCAACTGGTCAGCAGCTTCAGCACAAATTGCAGGAATTTTCGTGCAGGGTTTATCGGCCAAGATGGGGTAGCGTGGCCTTTTGTTGCAGGTCGTTGCTGGATGTGAAATCTGTTTTGCAGTGGGGTTGGTCTTTACAAAAATATCAGGTTGGTGGTGGCAAAGTTGGGCCAGAGCTGGAGGCTGCAGACAATGCAATTCAGTCTCCTTTGTTTTGGGCTTCTCTTCTTGTTCTTGATCACTTGTATGAATTGATTCGGAGTTGCTTCAAATGGTCTGAGGGCTGTCCCTGCCATTCAGACTTGCAGTTTGATGATGTTAGCAAGGAAATCCGGAAGAGATGGGAATCATGTCCCCTCAGAGGACTACGCGTGCCAGAAGTTTGTGCAGGAGATTTCTTTGCAGTGTTTGAAAAATTGCAAAATGAAGCTACAGTGTCATTGGCAGCTTCTTTGGTGTATGTCTCTGCTGCAGATAAAGGCAAACTGCTGCAAGAGTTTGAAAGGGGACGATTGTTTTTATTGCACACTTTCACATTGAAGCTGTCAGCGTTTTCAACACCACCTTTGTTGTTGGGTGCTGCAGCACATCATTCCAAGTTAGTTGCACATGAAGCTATTCGAATTTGCCTGGGTTGCAGTGATGAGCATCCCAAGATTAAAGCATTGCAGGTCGATCCGCTGAAATGGCAAGCTGAAGAATATTTAAATGGCATTGATCTGGTAGAACTGCCAGAGTTGGGGATTTTCATCACAGGTCTTCGTTTTTGTCACGCTGTTGAACGAAGGGTTGAAGGTGGGCATGCAAAGGTGCTTCGCAGGGGACGATCTGCTACACAGCACACAGAAGCTTGTGATAGTTTGGCTTTGCGAATTTCAGAAATTACTGAGCATTTGGATTCCAACCCAGAATTCTTGCAAGAACTCTCTGATGTGATTGACCACGCAAGGTCTCCAAAAGAGTTGGTGGGCATGCTAGGTTTCAGAAATCATCCAGCATGTCGTGAGATTCAGTTGCATGCTTGGGACAAGTTGTACCGACAGATTGTGTATCGTGCTGATATGCAGACATTGTATCATACAAAGCTGCCATCCCTTGCTTTGCAAAATTGTCAACCAGACAGGCAATGTGAACCAGAGCCTCCTCAGCGCCAATTGGTCATTGCAGATGTGGATGCTTTATATATTTCAGTTCTCAGGGATGCTGCCTTGTCGTTTTTCCATTTTCAACTCAAACAATTAGAGTCTCCAAAAACACTTTTGATATATTCATGTCAAGCATTGCCTCAGACATCAACAATATTGTTGTCAAAGAAATTGAAAAGGAATAGAGGATCTGATCTGCCAGCTTTGCCATTGATGCTTCCAGACTGGTTGCCTGAGAACGGAAAGGTTTGGTTTTCAATTATTTCAACATCTCCTCACAGAAGCAAGAGAGCAGGAAGTGGAGGTTTGGTTTCAACTGATTTGGCTATAGCAGTGCATGAAAGTTTGAATTCGCAGGATGCCTTTGCATATGTATTAAGCACTGCTGTGAACCTGGGGCAGTCCAGCTCAGAAAGCATTGCTGCTGAAGACGTTCCATTGATTTTGACGACTCATATGTTTGATTTGGATGCATTGAAGAATGCAGAATGCTGGGAAGTTCATACAGAAATTCATTATGTCTTGGACACAGGTCTGCGGCCTTTGGTTTTTGATCAAGCAGTTTCAAGCCTTGCCGAGAAGATGATGGCGAGTCTTGAGTTTCAAGTGGGTAATCAAACTTTACTCTCTGAATCTTTGTTGCTGCAGTCTTGGAAGGAGCATGGATTCGTCAAAACATATATGAATACCGTGGGCAACGAGATTTGGTGTTTCACGGAAAATGGCATTGCTTCTCTGAAAACTTGTTGGAAACTTTCCAAGAAGTGCCAAGTGTTGAATGTCCGTGAACTGCCTTTGGAGGATTTGACAAGATATGAACTGCTGTGTCTGTTGGAAAAGCATGGATGGTTGATGGGAATAGCTGCCTCTGGTCGAAGGCTTGATCCATATGTGTTTGGTAGCTCTCAGCCTTTGGTTTGGTATTTGAAACGAGGGAAAGATGCCACTTCGATACCATTGCCTTATCTCAGATTGCTTTTGAGTGCAGCTGACCATGGGAAGCCGGTGCCTCATCTCTGCTCCCCAGCCAAGTACAATCAATTCTTGGAGACAGACAGCCATCTTGTTTTGATGCCTTCAAAGCGAAAACATGTTTTACAACTCGAGTCTGATGATTGGGGTCTTTTGGTCCCAAAATTGAAGCAGCCACGTGCCCGCAAACAACAGGCAGATGCGCAAATCGATTCTCTTTTGTCTTTGATCAACGGCGATGATGTCGAAGATGTTGACAATGGTGATGATCATTCTCATGATGGTTCTGGGTCAGATATGATTGATGCGTTGGATTTTCAGGCAGCAGGCGTTGTTGTTGCATCTCACAGGGAATCAACTCGGAATACTTTGACAGTTGGTGAACAAGGTGCTGGGGCTAGAGACTCTTGTGATAAGGAATCTAGTTCACCATCCATTTCTTGATCAGATAGCAGTGAAGATAGCACAGACAGTTCTGAAGATGACAATAGACCTGCTGTTGCCACGAAAGCGAAAGCAAAGCCTGTGACAGAGAAGAAGACCGTACAACCACATAAAAAAACACTTCAGGGTGAGAATTGGGGCCTGTGTTTGTTGACTCCACGGTTCAAAGCCAAAAAGCTGTCTGGTTATCAGATGTTTTGTTCCCGTCCAGAGCACAACGTTGACAAAAGATGCACCAAAGAATTGTCTTTTGGTGTGGCAGGCAGTGCAAATGATTGTCGCAGAATGTTGAAAGCATGGGTTGTATTTGGTGCTGGAGTTTCATCTCGTGATGAGCATATGTTTTCATGTTGGCGGATGATTCAGAATTTGAAAAAGGATAATGCAATTCCTTTTGAAGTCTTGTTGGATGAGAATACAATATATGATTGGGATGCCTATGATGCTGTTGGTAAGTCTCAAAGTATTGCTCCACCTGCTGAAAAGGATTTTCTTCCAGGGGCAAGAGACCGATTAGGTTCAGCTGCTCCTGGTGTACCAGAGTCTGTTCACGCACAGATGGAAGAGCTTGCTGCTTCTGGAGCAATTCCAATAACTACAGAAAAGCAGAGATCAAGAAACAAGAAAACCCCAGGCACCACATATGGCGTGCCTCCTTGGCTCAGTGATGCTGTCAAATACAATTATGTCCATCCAAACCTTCCTCCACCACGTGGTTGTGTTTGGCGGTTTTCTTCTGGAAATACGTGGACCTTATGCTTCAAAGGTGGCTAGATTTCGTTCCTTGCTCAGAAAAAGATATGCGCTTGGTCCAGCTGTGATTCACATGACAGCTCTTGGCACAGAGCATTTTTGGTTTTTCAATTTCAATGTTTTTTGGCATATGTGAATCATTGCAGATCTTGAATCAAAAGACTTTGCATACAGAGATCATGTGTTGGCCATAGTTAGTTCTGTCATCACCATCAATAATGTACATCACGTAGAAGGAACTTTTTCCAACTGTTTTGGATAAACATGTGCGGTTGACAGCATTTTCTTGTGTTTCACCTGTGAAACATTGAATTGATTATATTTTTGAATGTTTGTGGCAAAACTTGCAAGAATATATTATTTTTGCCAAAACAGGCAGAATTGAGAAAGGAGTTTGGGCTTGAATGTTTGCTAGCAAAGTCAGGAATCCCATGAGCAATATCTTGTTGATGCACAAATTTCATGTTTTCCTGGAAAACCATGCGCAAAACAAGGCGTTTCTGTTCGTGTAAACATCATTTTTGTGCAAAGTTTGCACATACACCTATCATCTCTTGCTTCCTGATCATATTTTTATTGAATTTTGTTCGAGTTTGCCGGTGCTAGAATTGGATTTTTGATTGCCAGAACATACAGTATTGGCTCACTTCAACAGTAATTCATTGGATTTCCCAGGAGTTCCCCGGAGTTCCCCGGAGTTCCCCGGAGTTCCCCGGAACACTTCCCTCAGACGTGCAAGTTGGGGCCCAAAATTTCCATTGGATCCAACAGTTTGAGAAAATGTTACAAAAACTCAAAAAGTCAATGATTTCACCAAAAAACAGTATGTTTTTATAATTTGATGTGAATTGATTGATATCAGGCCAATTTATTGATTATTGGCAAAAAAACAGGTCACTTCATGATTTTCTTGAAAATTTATGATCAACAGTGGTATCATGATTCTCATCAGTGCCTTTGACAGTGATCCTTTTCTAAATGCTGATATTTCTGAGTTTCTCCACATCTCTGCGCATATTGGGATTTGACATTGTTGTATGCATGGTTTGGGCCCAATTGCCAAGACACATCAGGTAAAGATCCATTATCTCTTTGAAACGCACTTTCAATTTCACATTTCAAGAATTTTGTGGATTGTCAATGCAATTCTTGTTTGAACATGTTTTTTTATCATACTGACTTTTCTGTTTGTGTAAGACCATGCCGCCCCAGAAACGCAAAAGGACATCAAGCGCTGGTCAGAAGGGTATCAGAGAATCTTGTTTGCCTCCTGGACCTCAAAGTGTTTCAGATTTGGCGAATTGGCCGCTGTGGATTGCAAAGGTATTGACTCAGCACTCTGCTGATGACAAAGAAGTGGAACTCAGACTTCGATCCCATGCTTTGAATGGTCTGAATGTATACACTGATTATAGTGGCATTGATTGCCCTCGTGAAAGTTTGCGACTTGGTTTTGCTGGCTTGTCCAAGCTTCATGGTTGGAAATGTGATGGGTCAGTTTCTCACAGCCGTGCCTGTGACAAAGATCCTACTTGCAGACAGGTTTTGTTGGATTTGGCTGCGCTTGATTGTGGATGTGTTTTTGGAGACATCATGGACAGGCTTCCTTCTTGGGGGCGTGAGTGGATCATTGCTGCTTTGCCACCCCGAGACGCAGACCTTCCTGAGAAAAGTGCTGCACATGCTAAGATTTCTGAGTGGATTGGTAAGCATGCAGAAATGCTTTTCCCAGACGATGCCACTTCATGGTGCTTTGCTCATGGGCGCATGTGTGCAGCGCATCCTATTCTTTCCAGACCATTGCTCCAGTCATTCTTTCCAAGGCCATTGATGATTTGTTGCGCAGGAGTTTCTTGTTTGCCTTGGACAGCAGAAGGCAACCAGGAAGCTGAGGCAAGTGAATGTGAAGTCCCACATTCAATTTGGATGAATGAAAGGAAGATTCGAGCATTACGAGGCCAGGAAGACATAGCCTTCATTGAATGCACTCCAAGGTATCCTATTCAGTCCATCCTGGAATCCAATTTCCAGCATAGCCACAAATGTATTTGGGTGAAGCTGGGGCCTGAGCTTTTCGGCTGGCCTCACAAAAGGCTGCGTGTTGTGGGAGCTGTATTGAACTTGAAGACTGTCATGTGGCATGGTCCAGAAGATGTTAGGGATATCCAGAAGGACTTTGCTCGTCGTTTTCACAGGACAACTTCAGTGGGTGGAGATATTTTCGCGCTTGCTTCTGATGCAGAACGCATGCAAGAATATTGCACTTTCGCCTTGAAGCAGAAGAACCATTTGAGTGCTGAAGAGCTTGCAGCGATCCCAAAAGATGAGTTGCTCCGCCTCCTTTTGCCTCCTGGTGGAGTGCAAAGATTCTATGAATGGATGGATTGTGCTTATGATATGGCTTTGGATGGCAAGATCATGTTTGATGTGGACCATCATCCCAACACCAAGGGCACATCCGGTGGCACAAATTGGCCAGTCAACCTGAGGCATGGAACAGTGATGGCTGTCAATTCTGATGATGCTGACTCTTGGAAACTCATGACAGCGTTCGAGCATTTTGCTGCTATGGGATTTTTGGTATTTCCTGAGCTTGTGAACAATTTTGGTGAGTATCCATCAAAGCCTTTCCTTCAAGGTTTCTCGTCCACTCAGTTGAAGAAATTTTTGGGCAATGGCATGCACCTTGTCACGCAGTGTGCATGGATGCTGTATGTGTTGGGGCACACCAGCCTCATTGATCGGAGGCAAGAGGCACAGATTTGATACATTCCGTTCCACAAGGCCTGAGAGTTTGGCACTAGGAGATTGATTGTGCAGATTTTTCACCATGTGCACGTGCTCCATAAGTTGGGAAGACTTGGCAGGTGGTTGCATTTTAGATTCATCCCAGTCATTCTAGTATGCTTTTGCTTCTTGTTTACCGATCCTGTCCAGAATTCCCTCGGAGATTTTGAAAATGGAAACAGATCACGCCAGCTTTCCACTCAGATAAAGTTGTGTTTGTTTTTGAGAATGCAGTTTTTTGATTTCACAGAAGATGGGATCAGATGGGACTGTTTTTGTAGATCATTTCGGATTGTTTGACCTTTGTGTTTTTGTTGATCAGAGTTCTCTTGGAGACAAAGGCTTTGAAGATTTTGCCATCGATTGGTGTGAGGCAGTTTTTGTTCAAGGATCGGATTTACAGAAAAGTTCGCTCCTAGTCATGGATGATTTTGATGCTTTGGAAAATCAGGAGCCAAAGCCTGATGCAGTGGAAGGGGCTGGAGGCTCTTCTCGAAAAGGGAAGAAGGGCAGGGGCAAAGGAAGCGGAGGTGGAGCTTCAAAAGAAAAGAACACCGATTGCTTCATTTGCTCAGAGAAGAAGCTTCGGAATTCCAAGTTCTGCAAGGTGCACAACCGCGCCTATGAGAACATGAAGTATCAGGCTCAGCATGTGAAGCCTCCTGAGCTTCAGGCTTTCAACCAGATCATGTCAGACCCGGGAAAGGCCAAGATTGCGGTGGATCAGTTCATTGCTGACAACCCTGAAGGCACATCCAGAAAGCGTTTGGTTGATTGGGCCTCTTGGAAGCGAGAACATGGTGTGAGGGTTGCCTTCACTGTCAGAGAAGGTGAGCAACTGCTGGACATAGATGATTACTTCATTGAACGTGCCCAGCCTCGTGGCAAAACCAGGCAAGAATCTGATGAGGCGTTCAAGGAGCTGATGAAGGGTCCTTATGATAGAGAAGGTGAGGGACCTTTGACCAAGCTTTGGCTGCCCAAGCTGAAAGAAAGAATGCGGGACCGCACTCACTTTTCTGAAGCCTCTGTGGTTGAAGGGTCCAAGCAGATGAAAGAAGTGGACAAAAAAGAGAAGGATGAGTTGATGCAGGTTTGCCAGACTTCTGTTGGTGGCCATGATTCTTCATTCATCCGTGGTGTTTCTGCTCCTTCCCATGCAATTGCAGATGCTGCTCCAGTTGCAGCCAAAGTGGAGGAGGAAGACGCTACAACAAAGCCTGGCAAAAGACCCAAGAAAGGTGGCAATGTCGCTGATGAGCGCCCCAAGAAGTATGGCAAGCTTCTGAAGGACATGGGCGAAATTTTGTAGTTGTGGATCTTTTTTAGAGTGTTCTCTGAGACTCTGCGTTTTTCATTTTGTTCACTTCTTTGCAGTTGTTAATGTTTGGACAACTCTTGCAGGACCTGCCAGTTTTGTCAAAGACTGTTTCAGATGCATTGGAAAAGTTGGAGAAAGCTCTTTCCGGCGTTCCCACTGACTATTCTAAGGATGCAGAGTTGACAGCTTACTTGGAGACTGCTCATGAGCGTGAAAATTTGGGCAGGTTGTGGGGTTGTTTGACAGTTGAAAAGGCAACGTTACTCACAGATGATTCAGGATCTACCACCGTCGGACCTTCTGTCTCTGCTGCAGCCTCTACACCAGTTGCATCGCCCAGGGCAGTTGAAGATGAGGTCAAGACTGAACCACAGCCTTCGCCACCTGCTGCTTCTGAGGTCACAGATGGCAAGGACGGCAAGGACACCAAGCCTGGGTCCGAATCTACATCTGTTGCTGGTTCAGGCCAAGCCCCTCTTCCTGCTCCTCCACGAAGGCTTTCTTCAACAGCGAGTTTTTCAAAGCAGAACCAAACTACTGGTGAACAAATCACTTCTCTTCTCCATCAAGTTGCCCAGGGCAAGAATGGAATGGTTGTGCAAAACCTTTCTCACTTGTTGAGTTTGGCTGAGATGACGGAGCTTTTGGAGAGGTTTTTGTCAGTGGAAACCATGAAAGAGCTTGATGAACTCTTGGAAATGTGGAAGAATTCTACGGCCCAGATCAAATTGATGGTTGGTGGCATTGGGAAAAGCTCCCAAAACTTGACAACCCATTTGTCCAATCTTGCCAAGCAGGAGGAGCGTGAGAAAGACAAAAAAAGAAAGCAAGCTGAGAGCAAAGAAGTTACAGAGGTCCGGAAAAGGGCCAAGGCTGCTGCCAAGAAGGTCAAGGAGCAGGAAGGAACAACACCAGAGATTTTTCAGATTGGTTTGGACAAGCTGCAACAAACTTCTTCCGTGCCAGCAATGAAGGACCTAGTTGATTTGTTCAAACTGTTTTTCTTCTTCAGACAGCATTGTCAATTGTAACAGGATTTTTTCTCAGAAAAAATTGGTGCTCATTAATGTTTTCTTCTCAACAAAAAAGTTTAACAAGATGTTTTCCTGTTGATCTTCCTTTGGTTCCTCGCATGTGTGCCTAAAGAGATCAAAAAAATAAAGGTTGAACCAAAAGGAATATCAACAATCAGCCAACCACCATTCCAAAAGCCAACCCCACTTAGAAGGAAAAACATTTTTAACCTGCAGGAGATCTCTGGGAACGACATCAAGGAGATTGATATTGATGTTCCTGTCATTTTCACCAAGAACACCAAGATTGATGATTGGAGCAATACATCCAAGATGCAGGTTGCGTTGGGAAGCTTTGGTGGCCGCTACAAGAAATCTGAGAGTTTCCAACAACACGGAAAAGCTCAGATGACTATCTTCACCAAGGAAGGCAAGGAGGAATGCATGGAGCTTGTGAACTACTTTGCGAATCTCATTCCTGCCCAGAACAAGGTCACGCAGGAGACAGAGTTTTCTCGCATCACAGACACCTTGTGGCTCTTTGGTTATGATCCATCTATGCATTGTGTTGCCCCAACTCCGAATGGCATGGCAATGTTGAAAGTTTTGGCTTATGGTGAAGTCAAGTGGATTGTGATGGAATGCGCCTCATTGCTAGCTTCTTTGAGAACAGAGCTGCAAACTGATTCCATTGGTATTGATGATCTTGAGCGTTTGGTCGGTGCATTGAATTCTGAGAGCTTGGATCGTTGCAAGAAACATGGATTGAAGTCCTTCAGCTGCAAGCAGGCGGCCAATGAAGCTATCTATGTACCAGCTGGATGGATTGCAGTGGAGCAGTCTGTCAGTGGAATGCTTATCTATGGATTCCGCGCTACATTTCTCTTGCGTTCTGAAGCTTCCCATTCTAGCTATGAATCTCTTATTGGCCTGAATGTTGCTTCAGGTAAGGCAGTTGCAAAGATGCAACAGGCCCTGGATCTCATGGTGCCGCTCGCATAGGTTTTCCAGATGATATTGACACTTTTGGACAGAATTTTGCAGTTGTTTGAATGTGATGAATTTAGAGAGATGTTCAAATAGATTGAAGCATAATGTAGTTGTTTTTACTATATTATTAGGAATTTTGATTGCATTGTTTGCGTGATCTTCCCGGAAACAATTGACCTCACTGTCCAATCATGCGTTTGCTTTCAGGCTTATGGATTTGCCAGTGGTGTTTTCTGAAACGCATATTTTTTGGAACACTTATGCATTCATTTTCTTCTCATTGTCACTAGCTATGTTTTTATATGTGAAACATTTCAGAGTAGAATTTTGGAATTGTTTTGACCATACTTTGAACTACAATGATTTCAAAAGAATGATGGATTGCAAGGAATCCACTGGACTTCCCTTGAGTTCCCTGGAGTTGCCTGAAGTACAAACCTGACAGATCTCCTGCATAAAAGGAAAAAGCGTGAGTGATTTGGCATTCAGCATTATATCACCAAGCAGACAAATCAAATATTTCAACATATAGGTATTGTTTAGCAACATATGTGCTTATATTTTCTGGATCCCTTGAAGTTCCTTGTTCCTTTTTGCGTGCAGTCTATCCTCTCTATTGTGATTGTGGTTGTCTGGCCCTTGTCAATTTCATTCAGTCGCGCCTGTCTACTTTTGGCCCTTGTCTGTCCTCCACTTTCTTGTTTGTAGATTTCACTTCACAAAGCAGGATGCTTTTGTTAAATAAAAATACCAATTATTTTTTGTTGATTATATTCTGAATCTTGAACTGGAACCTGTCCCCCCAAAAAGAGCTAGTTGTTTGAAACCTGCTGGGGCCGTTTTCGCTCGAAAACTGGAAAAAAAACAAACTGAAACCCCGGATGATAGGAGCCTGTGTATTCTTTGGCGGCCGATGGAGAAGTGGAAATTGGAGGATTTCAGGCCAGGATATTTTGGGAGATTAGCAGGGCGGGATTTGATGGAAGAATTCTCTTGCGCCAGTTGAGACATAGATTTTAGCCTGCAAATAATGGATTTTTTAAACCGTAGACATCGGGTGAGCCAGATTTCCTCACATTTTTGGAAGCCCAGTTATAAGGTAGCTGTACCAATCACAAATGAACTCTCCCTTCATCACGAAAACGCTGTGTGAGTGTAGGGTTTTCGATATTTTTGTGTAGGATAGTAATAGTGGATCTAGGATCCCCCAAAAACATCGTATTGATACTTATTGCATCTCGATTCGTCAGTTTGAATCGTACATCACCTGCCATACGAGCCATGTGTCTGTAGTACAGTAGAGCATGCTTGGTACGATACATCTCCAAACTACACGTACGTATGTTTATATTTTATGCACATGCATTGAGTACATAGCCAAGCGACATTTTGTCGGTTGGAACATATCGAGTTGAAATTTGATCACCTGAATAGACGATCCTCGCCCGCTTGACTTAGGCAGGTCTATGGCTATTTTGATGGGGAGGTCAACGGGCTCACCAACTATACGCTCATCCCCCTGCGTCACCGTGAAACTGTGGATGGGCAACTCGCCTTGTCCATTTCAGGGACTGCTGCTTTCCGAATCCAAACAATGAATGCATTTTGATATATTTTGACCTCGACATCTGAACTGCAGCTCCAGAAGCAGGATTTATCTTTCGCAGAGTAAGGCTGCCAAATAGATCTAAATAGGAAATAGGATTCATCGTTCTGGCCTTATAGGCTGAGTTGGTTAGCGGTTTCAAACCTCCTAGCCATCAAGCCCATTTCAGCAACCTGGCCAATGCCCTGCCAATGCCCTGCCATTCTCTCCTTCTGCCTCGACTAGGATACTTGCGGCGGGCGATATGTTTTTTGCAGCCATGTTTGTCCTGGACGTGGTTTCTCGCGTCCTTCTTCTCGGATGCAAGTTCTGGGGAAATTGGATAAACTACCTGGACGTGATGGTGACAATTGGATCAATTGTCGAAATTGTCATATTCTTGCTGCCCCTCAATGCGGTATTTTTCCGCCTCGTGAGATTTGGAAAGCTGGCCAGGACAGCATCACAGCCTGTCCGTCCAGACTAGAGGGATGGTGTGAATTAGATAGTCGTGTATTTGAATCAGAGTGAGACTAGTGCGTATAGCGAGTAGGTTTCTGTGGAGAGTGCACACGTTGCAACTGTGAATATTTGCAAATGACACAACTGATTCATCTAACAGAGCCTTATTGGTCTGCGTGTTGGCTCGAAAGGACGCTTCGGATGATGACAATGACCAGAAACCTGGCTCAGTTGATCTCAGTTGGATTCAGTCACATAAAAAGGAATCAGACATGGAATCACTTGTGATATCTTGTGATTCTTTGCAAGGTATTCTGTCAGTATTTGATTGCGCATCCATTGAAAGTCATCAATTCTTGCCTTGGTTGTCGGTGTTTGATCCTGTTGAGGTATTTTGTCATCCTTGCAGTTGCTGACGAAGTGTTTGACAGCTTCCATCGACATGCTTTTCTGGACGTTTTGTTTGCTGACATTCATGCAATGCGTCGCGGGCCTTGCAGTCAGCACCTTGTGCCGGAGCTTCCTTATTGATAATGATCATGACATCGAAACTCGCAAAGAGATCTTCAAATATTATGGTATCTTGGCATGTCTTGGCATCTTGCAGGGCTGTCAACGGCAAATAGCCAGAGTCGAGGGAAGTTCTTACCATTGTAATGATTTTTTTAGTCCGGCGAACCCCCCTCCCTGACCATGTGCCACTGATTTAATTCAATGATTCGTGGGCAAAAAACTTCTTGGTTAAATGGACCCCATGGATGTCATAAAGTTTTGCAGGCTTCATCCCTTGGTTCACCCAACAAGGATTGTCCAGAGGAAATGTTTGTTTCCCATTGGGTCCCAGCACTGGCATGTGCCGAATAGCCCTGCAGAGCCAGCAAAGTACGGGAGGAGGAAGACTACCCATGTCACAATGTCAGTTGCAGACACCATCTGGGTTGGGCGGTTTTTTTCAACAGGGACCTTGAAACAGTACTTTCCTTTAAGACTTCTCTACAGTTACAGAAACATGTTGTAGCAAGTTGGTGCTGGTTTCAGAAAGAAAATGGAAAAGAACCATCCCAGTGCACAATTTTACTAAGGGTCCACTAAGCTAAACAAGGTAAGGCGTCGCCACAGCACATGAGTCCCAGTGCATTGTGGAGTTTCAATGCCAGACACTTTTTAAATGGGCCACAGAATTTCCCCAAAACTGAGGTACATTCACTCGCAGCCTCCTGACCATGTTTGAAGCTAGGCGGCGGTTTCAAATATCTTTTATTTTCGCCCCTACTTACTTGGGGAAATGATCCAAGTTGACTAATATTTTTTCAGATGGGCGCGTGCTTGGGAGGGTCTATGTCTTTGAGAAGTTTCCGAGGAAGTGTTGTTCGCAAATTGGGGACCTCCATGCCGTTTGTTGGTGGACAACATCAGTGAGTGGTATTTTGGCTGGCTTTACTTCCATTGATTGAAGGTTTGTTGGTATTGTGAAGCTCATTCGGTCAAGGATGCCTTGTACTGAGGTTCACCATGTTCTTTCTTTTATACCGGTGTGTAACAACCTCAGTTTTTTGTTGTAGAGATGTGGTGACATTGTGGCATTTGCAGCAACGATTGTGAGCAATTTTGTTTGTTTTTTGAACTACCATATATCGACAAGCATTGCAGGTGGACCAGGGAGGTCCAGGCTGACAAATTTAGATTGACAGAGTTTCTCAAAACTATCTCAGGTGGTTGGCTTTGCGGTGCTCAATGTCCAAATCTTAGAGTTGAAGTTTTGGGTAAGATTGTTTTTGCTGTTCCTGTTTTTACATCCCACCCATACATCACAATATAATGGATTCCTAATACAGTAGTTTAGTTTAGAAAAAACACCACGCCTCCACCAGAGATTTGCACTACACAATATAAGTGTTTGCGCCGGGGCGCGAGCAGCCGATCAACTTATATATGTATGGATTGTTCAGGTCGTA
>OMLO01001762.1_pt1 | contig 16983 bp, 11 predicted proteins | sample 1674811 | NCBI WGS metagenome assembly OMLO01 (sample SAMN06265003, study PRJEB25207) | coral metagenome | isolation source: Coral host | place: Mexico:La Bocana,Puerto Morelos, Mexico | collected 2008-11-13 | reverse complement strand
TAACCAAATTACCTTGTTACCCCCACCGATGCAGCACCACAGTTTCTTTAGAAACTTTCACCCTTTATTCATTTGTCCTGAATTCTCTATCCTAGTACATTTCATAAAAAAAACTCCGAATCGGAAAACGTTTAACCTTTCCGATGGATTTTGTTTCTTAACACGAGGAGACAGGGAGTGAAGTCGAAAATATCTAAATATCAACTTTCTAATCTTTATTTGAAAGTTTTTTTTTTGTTTTGGGGAAACGGCGAGAAACAAGAACGTTTGTCCCGCTTCGTAAGGATGAGGAAAAAGAACGCTCAATGCTCGATATTGACTGACAGTCGCTCAATGTGTTACTTCATTTTGCATCAGAACATGTGTAGTAGCCTCAAGGATTTTATACAAACATCCAATAGTAGATTTAACCGAAACAAATATTCCTCTTTTATACATAGATCTGTGGCCAGTAAAGTCTTTAAAATCAAAACCAAATATTTGAGTAGTTTGGACTGTGGCTAAGGCATAGGTGGGCACCAATGTCATCGTCGTGGGTGCGCACCCACAATATCATCAATTACACCCGCACCAACCATGAAATCAGCGAAGTCCTAATGAAAACCGCTATGATGTCTGTTAAAAATGCTCCTAACGTGTGAGTTAACCCACTCACAATATCACCTATGTTTGGTAGCCGCTCACCACCAAAAACATGACAAACTAGTTGACTTGTTCTGTTTTTACATCTCTATTTTCACCGAAGTGGGGAGAATCATAAGCCGCTTAAAGTTCCTCATCTCACTGTGGAAATTGCGCTTTAGTGAGTTAAATGACCTCAAACCGGCACCAATGGCAGCTTAGAAAGGTTTTCAATTATTGACTGAGAAAATTGTGTTATTGTGATTGTCTTTAACGCGCGAGCCTTCGCAATTTTTATATTCATGTAATAGATGAGTTGTCGTTGCAAAGCTAGAGCAATTAAAAATCTATTGGCTGTTCGTGAAGCTTGGAAATTGTTTCAAATTGTAGTCGCCCAAGGGTGGTGCAATTTTGAGATAATTTGAATATAGTCACTTGTAGTGTAAATTCTTAATTGCGCTCGCATTCTTACTCAGTGTTATCTATATTGAAAACAAAATTATTTTCATTCGGCAAAAGCATTTTCCAAACCTTTTGTACTTCAGTGGACTGGATCGCCAGCAGATTACCGTAATTAAAAAATCTCTTGAAATTGGGTAAGGAAAATACCTAAGTACGCTTCAGCAACATATCAGCTCGTTTTGTCTTGGTCGGTACACCTTGCTGTCGTTTTAACGTCATTTTTTTAGCTGGCTTTTTTATTCTCTTTACTGACTAAAATATACGTTTTGTGCCATAAAGCCTTTTTTTTAAAATGTTGCCACATGACGTAGCTAAATAACCGTTTGCCATTCAATTAACAGTTACCCGAAAGTTATAAAAGTTTTTCAAAAAACTTGAGAACTATAGTTCGCACTGAAAACAAAAAAAAAATCGACTACAACGGGTACCATAACAAACTCTAGTCAACTTGTTTCTGCTTTCGCTTGATCTTTATGCCGCTGAATACTGAGTTTCCAGTGGCGCAGCCAAAACTAGTTTTCATTTCAGCTCAGTTTTGACCTTGTATATATCCAGCTTTTTGTCTGTTCCGGACACAAAAGTCAACCTTATGCTGAAAATGATTTGTAAAGAAATTAGACAGAATTGTTTGTTAGGTTTGGGCATTTTACAAACACACCTGTTTTCGTTAACCAAGCAACATTTGTGGTAAAATGTTTAAAAAATGGAATTTGTGCATACATTATCTTACCCTACGACAAGTGATCAAAAAGTGCACTATACTTACATTTAACCGAGTCATTTTTCTACACTTTGGCGGCATATCAGGAGAGTTTGGTTTAGCCATGGTTTGTATTTTGACGAGACCCAGCCGAGCCACAATACTTATGGCGAGACCAGACGAGTCAGGTATTTACCGCACCCATATTTGGCCAAGTGAGATTGATTGGCAATTGAGAATTCCGGTACCGTAAATGTATAGAAAAAGCAGCAGAAAGTCTGGCAACTCCTTGTGGCGTAAACTTAATAATTAAACACGAGTTGAACTCTGCCCCATAAAGGTAAGTTTTGATAATAGACGTTATTTTACATTTTTTTCAAGTTTTAGTGAAAGTATGTACTAGACATGAATTTCTCGTTCTACTCCGAGTGAACGTCTTTTATCAAGCTCAACTATGATGTCGACAGTGAAAATAATTAGGGACCTTACGAATATACCACGACGACACCGAGAATTATGCGTGTTAATTAAGCCTGGTTTTCACTAGCGCATGAACATTATTAACAGTAGCAATACATACCCGGCAGCAAAGTGAAGTTAAGTAGTGACGTTGCTGAATCCCCGTAAAAAAAAGGTGTCAGTAATGAACATTTTAATGCGTCGCTCAAGCTCGTGCGCCAGTACGATTTAGATCGATTTAGAGAGTCGGTCGGCATAAAAGATACTAATTATGAACGTATTGTGAGTCGGTCATGCTTTTACGCTAGTGAAAAACAACCTTTACAAAATTAGTGTGCTTATTTTTCAAATAGAAGTACGAAACTGATAAGCAATTCTTCAAAATACTGGGAAATTGATCATTTTGCGTTGTTGACTTGTAAAGAAAGGCAGCGAGATGTAATAGATGAATAATGAGCGTCCTGATCCACTGCTTTTGTTCATGTTTAGCGACCATCTCGTCGCCGTTGCCGTCGCGTTATATGTAAGGTCCATGTTAACAACGATAACTTCTTTAGGGTCATGGTGTCACATGTAAATTTTTGGTATGAACAATTTTGTTCAAAATACGGATGAAAACAATTCATTCAATGTATCCATAAATGTTCAAATAACTAAGAGCAAAAGAATATTTGATTGTTAACAATACCTCTCTCCAATATGACTTTCCAACTCGAAATATTCACGGTAAAGTGACGTGGAAGGTGTAAAACCTACCAAGAATCCAACTGAACGACCGGCAGAAAACACGCCACTCTTTTCGATTTACAATGCTCTTCAATACGAAACTCGTCATTCCTTAGTAGCAGTCCTCAACACATTTTATTATTTGATTAGAAAATTACTTCATTCTGAGTGGCTGAGAGCAGGTCAATTTATTTTTAATTTGCACAGCGGTGAAAAGTAATACAGGTGCGTTCCTAATTTTCTAAGTCATATCACAAATGACTAATTGTAAGAAAGCTGGAGCAAATATGGATTTATACTACAAAATTCTTTCAAATTGCTCTCGCTTTAGTGAAATTTTGGGGGAATTTTAAAATATCACTTAGAGTCTTACTCCTTTTAAGAGTCTGTGTCAGTAAAAATCAGATATCATCATCCAAATCGCGGACAAGGCAAAAAAACGATTTCTCTCAAACTTTCTGTATTGATAGACCCTTGTGCCAAAATAAACAAAAAAAGGTTAGTTTGCTCTAATATTTTTTTTTAGAGCAATTGAAAAAAAAAATCGTTAAGTCCAGATCGAGCCAAATTTCGATATTCGAACTATCATCACAAAATTCTGTTTGTCTGTCTTAACTGTGAATTTTCCTTTACGATAACACTATAGGTACCGGCGTCCTTGACCAATTCACTGACGACATGAAAAGCGGATATTCCATAGTTATAAATATTTCATGATTGTTTTTCTCGAAGACACCTTGCTGCTATTTTTGTTAATAGCTCTGTGTTTTAGGGTGGTACCCTAGAGCCGGTGTAACACTAAAACAAGAGCCGAAAACGCTTGTCGGTACACGAAAAAAACCCCAAGTATATTACAGATACAGTTTAAGGATGGATGTTCATAGATAAACATGCTCTAATTTGGGACCTAGGTAAGGAAATTAGTGATTTCAGATGGAAAAGAAGTTACTTTTAAAAATGGCGAGTTACTTTTTGTTGGAATTCATTATGTCCCCCCCCCCCCCCCCCCCCCAAAAAAAAAAGAAGAAATAAAGGAAAAACAAATTGCGTGTCCACGTCTTAAAATTGGCAATACTCCAGGACCTGAGCAAGTTTAAGCCTAAAGCAAATCGTTTGAGCCATTTATTAAACTTTGGAATATCACCGATTTAACAAAGAATATTTGGGTTCATTCTTTGTACGCAATTAACATTTGCGGATTTTTACAACCTACTTCTCCTACTAGTGCAGTCACTTCTCCTAGTGCAGTCACAGCTTCGGCTTATTTAATTGCGTAACAGATATATAAAATCCACTTTGAACGGTCCTTGATTGTTGCAGTGTATCAGATGTTGTTATGTCTGCAAGCCCAACACCAAAAGGTGTTATGGTACGAAATACCCTCAAAATTAGGCCGACTGACTCACCAAGGGTTGCTTGTGAAAAGAAGAAAGCACAGTTTACCGCGAATCGAAACAACAAAGAAAAATGTCATGACGAGCCAAGCATCAAACATCAAGACGAGGTCATGATGACATTCACAGCAGATTTTGTAAACATTTTTTCTTGACGCGTTTGTTCAATGTAATTCTACATTTTGCTCTGATGTATATTTAACTATTCTGTTGACTTTGCTTCGCTTAAAAATACAGAGGAGTTTCACATGTTTGTGGGGGTGGCAATCTTTGAAGTGTTCATACTTAATTTTCATATTTCGAAATGGCGGATATTGAAGAGGCTTAATCAGGAATGTCTTGTTGTGTAAATACACATGTAGATCCCAAGAAAATTAAAAGGCTGAAAGGCAGTAAAAAGCACAAAGTTGAAGCCATTCTTGAACATTTCTTAGGAGATTTCCGGGACGGATTCATTGCGTCCCGCGGGCGCTGTTTGGAACGTTGGTTTGAAGTAACAACGAATCCATTTCATGAGCTGTAGGTGCACTTCATGAAAAGATTAAGCTGGTTTTGCTCCCATTAAATGGCGGGAACATCAGGCGAACATACATATATAGGATAAGTGTGAAACTGATTTAAAACTCGTGATGAGCTGACTTGACAACACTGACAATTTTGAAGGTTTTGTTCTAGAAAATACCGTAAACCGTTTCAAGTTGATTTCTCCCGCAAACAAGCGAGAATTTCAATAATAAGGCCTACCAATTGATAAAGCGTAGGCAAAATTGAATTTTGAGCCGTGTCCGCGATTTCTTTGATCTTTACTGGCATTCGCTCTACTCTATATGCTAATGTGTCTTATTTTACAGCTGCGCGATCTTATCACGCTGCATATATTAAATGTTTTAATCAATTTTATATGTATCTTTGTAATACACTTCATTGGTAAAACACTTCATATTTTCAGTGATAAACATTGGTAATACATAATTTTTAATCATATGCTTTAGTACTTATTGCTCCAGTAAGTCACACTATGATTGCTAAGAAAACTAGAGGACTACTACTGGAGAAGTTCCACAGTCCAAAGTATTAGCCTTAAGCAAGCTAGAGCTATAGGGGTAAATATATCATGACATCAAAGAAGAGCGCGCCTTAAATTTCAAGGTTAATTAATCAGCTTCAAGAAAAAAGAAGTCTGTATCTTCTTATCGAGGCATCTTATCGGTGCTCAAGGCACGAATTGGGTCAAACTGGAAGTCGCCCACCCACCTTCTGTCCAAAATTGCACAGTGATTGTCTTATGTAAGACCGCTTTACATTTCCAATATACTTTTTTTTTCGTGCAATGTAACAATAATAGTTTTGATCGATCGTTCCTTTATATGTCTTGCTTCCTTGGCATTCATCATAGGGTACAATGACCGTTACATTTAGCTATTATACATTCTACCGCCATTAATACTTCCTTGGTATTCCAAGACAGTCATGAGTAAGAATTCTTTTCACCGCTTTATGAAATGAATATATACCATAAAAGTAAAATATAGGCATCAAAAATGATTTGAGATACAAAAGAATTCTAATGATGTAGAAAAACATTGCAGAAACAGGAATACAAAACCCACAGAACTTATTATATGTGAGAAACAAATATGGTAAGGCCCATGTCAAAATGTAGACAATACAAGATTTCATCATAGATCTTCTGACTTTCTTGTCTTCGTCTCGATCACTCTCTCGCTCCTTGCCACATAATTGTGAAACCATGACGACGATACACGTGACAACCATGACAAGCACCGAAACACCGATTACCCCAGTTACCAAGTAAAAGTAAAATGTGAAGGAAATATAATCCATCAGGCATGCCATGTTGACGGCTACTGCGCAACCAGCCAGAACAGTCGTGCCTGCGATGACCAGGAAGAAATTGCGTCTTCTGGGATGGCCCGCGTATCTTGTCGGGGGCCTAAACGTCGAACGCAATCCTTGTATTGATAGACTCACGAGAATGCAGGCTGACCCAAGACCAGAGGCACAATCAGATGCTTCGTAGATATAGAATCCATTACTAGGCCAGCGACTCATGTTGTAAAGGAAGGTTGGAATCGACACCAGTCCTACTGCAAGGTCAGTACAGGCCAGGTAGCTAAGTAAGTACCTTTGCCGAGGGAGGAGTGGTTTTGTTGTAGAGAAGGCTCGCACTATAAGATAGTTCAAAGTCAAAATGGCGAGACTCACGATGGAGTAACAAATCAACAAGATTATCACCTCGTAGGTTTCCATGGTTGGATCTTGGTTGAACTTGTTCGTGGGAGGTCGACGAGTTGTGCTAGCCTCTGTAGAATTCATGCTGAAACCTAGTAGGAAGATATAAGAAATACACAGATTTCCTTGGATTATCGGAAGATAAGCTTTATCCCCATTTAGTAAGAAACACATTTTGGCACTGGGTGTAATTACAGAAACTGGGTGTAATTACATCGAAACCACATTTATTGAAGTTCTATTTAAGGTGGTGGCTCAAGAGATGAATCTAATAAATTGCATGAAAGATCAGATTATGATTAGCACGTTTTTTAGTCTATAATTGTTACAACAACCGCCGACAAGCGCTCAAGAATAAGATGTTGTGAAGAAATTGACAAAATACTAAACTTGATTAGGGTGAATAAACCAATCTAAAAGTCAGATTTATTATTAATGTTAATTGAATATTGTGTAGTTTACTTTTGGTCGACAAGACATAGACCTTGCATTTATTACGGTTAATGGAACCAAGGCAGCTTGCGAGAGCTACGGCACTTGTGCGTCAAGGTGGCTTGTGATAAGTTCTATTTTCTTTAGCAAATGAAAAACAAAAATGATATGCTTTCCCGGTGGACTAAAGCAAAACCCGCTTTAGTTTGGCTTCATATCTACTGTCAAAAATTGCTTTACTGCTAAGTCTCACATTAGGCAAAGCATTGCGCCAGCTCTAGTGTGGCGTGCTCAGTGCTGTTAATGTACATTGTACGCAGCTACGGAGATAGATTAATGTCACTGGCGTAAAAACATGTTTTCTTATAAACTGAATTTTCCAGATCATTACCAGTTGGTAAATGAAACAGCTACTTCACCTTAGGTTTTATCATAGAATTGAAAAACATTACTTTTATTTAAAGTGTAAGGTTCTCCGTGTCAGTGGTAATAAACCGCAGTTTGCGCTGAGGTTCTCGAACATCCTCGAAAAAAGAATCTAAAAGTGACCACGCTGTCAATAACAAAACTCATTATAAATATTTTTAAAGATTCATCAACTGTATGACAGTGTGTTTGGAAGAAAATGCTTTGGGGAGCATACTTTTTAATAGGAAGCCGGAAAACTTCCTGCTTCAAATAAAAACAAAATGAGCTGTTATTATTTTGTCAAACTTCTTGCTTTCAGGAAACACACAACTTTATCACAGAGATTTTACAGACAGGTTATTCTTAGTTTTGTTTTGCCTCAAGGTAGATGTTATAGGTGTTATCTGTCAAAGACCCTAACTTTTTTTTTTGGCATAATTCCAATGTTATTGTGTAGTCGCTTTTAGTGTTTTCAATGTAAGACAAATGCAGACGCGAAATTAAATCGTAGACTATAAAATTATAAATTTAAGCCAAGTTTTTATGTCAAACTTTCGAAAAAATAACTAAGGAAATAAATATATGGAGCAAAATTAAAATGTTATGTCTTATAATTTTTGATCGCTTCCTTTCTTTTCAAAATAGGTTTGAAACTCGACAAAATTTTACCATGACATGTTATTTACTACCGACCGTAAAACTCGAGCACAGCACAATTCCCCACTTTGCAATAACCGTCCATAGGCCTAATGAAAAATTCATTGTATTTCCAATCCTCGCTGATTAAGTCAATTACCATGAGTGTGGCTTTGCATTCTCGTGAATACCAACTGAAGGCTTTATTGTACTTTCTGCAAGAAAACGACTATCAGATATAAAATCTAGTGAACTTGAACATTATCTAAGGCTTCAAACAATTAGAGATTCATTTTTCGCTATTGCGATTTCATCCAAACAATTTTAATTCCATAACCCAATATAATAAAGAATTAATTAGACAGGTTTTCAAAATTTGTTTGCCTTTAGATCAAAGAATTTGACAAATACAGGTAGGTCGAGAAAGCATTCTTAAATACGTGTATATATTTTCTTTGAATATATCTTCAAAGCTTGGAAACACCCAAAAAAATGAAGACCAAAAACTAAATAGCAGAGCTGGCGAAAGAAAAGGAACTAGAATTTTGTGTGACCAAGCGCTGCGCGACAGCTATTTTTCCCGACGGTTTTTGAAAGGTCTACAATTGATCATGTCTGGTAGTAAGGGCAACAAGGAATGGTTATTCTTCGTGTTTTGACAGTCTGTAGGCGAGAACCACCTTACTGTCTGAGTCCTGAATTTATAAAATTGAAAAGGTCTCAGAATAAGCTTTCAGAAAAACCTTCAAAGCATGATACATCCCTTGAATACACAGTAACAGATCATGCATTTCAAATAACTACTTAGATGTCTCGGTCTCTCTGCGAGTGCCGCATTTTTTACCATTCGATCTATACTCACATAAATCATTCAACAAGATATCCAGTGAAACAGCACTTACTTGTATTCTGAATCGATCAGATTAGATTTTCAGTGAAGTTGTCTCCGCGTTGACTATCTTCTCTGGTTTGAGAGCGATTCGAAGATTCAGCACAGTTCGATGTGTAAGCCTGCCTGAAGTTGATGAACTTCAAGGATTAAATAGAGCTGCTAATTTACATTGACGCTACTGATGTTTATTTGCATATTACTGAGGCTAAACCTTGACTTTTGTTTTCGATCCCGCAATATTTACACGTCTCTTTGTCTTTTGCATCTCAAGCGGTGTTGTTGATCACCTGGATCTATCCGAATTGCAGTTATGATTGAAAAGCCGACGGATTGTGCTAGTTGTATTTATGCAGTTCCCTTTAGAAATCAGTACAACGTTCACCAGTTTTTGATTCTCAGCTAGTTAACTGGAATTTAAAACCTTGATACAGTCGTCCACCTTCCCAGCAATATTCAAAGAGGTTTTCGTCTTCCCGCAAATTAACTTTGAACAGAAAAGAATGTGAGCGTAGGCACAAATTAGTTCCAGAAGTTTTTTTTCATTTTTCGTCTTGAAATTATATTAGTGTGCACGTTGCTTTGTTTTTAGTATGACAATAACACAACAGGGGGAGTCAGAGGAGGTTGTAATATTTTTGTTTCGTTACATTTACATTCAATACCAAATTGACACCATGATTCCATGTAACCTCCACTTCGTTCGTCAACAAATCTATTATTTTTCGTTTTCTTTTGAGCCACGTCAGCTTTTTTCAGGTTTTTCATTCACGTGTGAATCCTATAGAAAGCTAATGAATTTAGTGTACAGACCCAGCTATCAATAAATCATTTTATTTTGATTAACAGATCTTCAAAACACTTGACGTGGTAGTCATGAGTGCAAGGGCTTGATTCCGAGTCTTGCGCGCCCATACAACTTCATGAATGTGAGAAGAAGAAGCAATAACAAGACCAAAGACCATCAGCATGTGGATTATGAGCAATACCCGTCTCCCATTTTCTTTGGAAATCTGGTACGTCTAATGGTTTCGAGAAGGAAGTGTTATCTCCGGCAGCTGAGACATACTACATAAACTTCTTCATGGTCTGTCCACAGACGCTCTATTTTGTCATCAGCTCGTCGAGATAAGAAGAAAATATTTACCGCTGGGAATTTGAAAATGCCCGAACGCAAGTGAACGGTCCTAGCGAAAGACAAACCTTTTGCGATGATTAATCGACCGCTCTCGCGCGCTCCGAGCTCCGGCACTCGCTCATCTCAATCGTGCACCCTCGAGTAGCTGGCGTGTTTATCGCGTAGAAAAAAAAGTAAACGTCTATGGAAGGACAAGAGATTATCAGACTAACCTCCACAAAACCGTCTCAACCCCCTCCAAAAGGTGTTCTGTGACTCGATTAATAAATTTCTTTAACACCTTTTTTTTTAAATTTACTACTCGCCGTATATCGATTCACTTGTCATTTTTCGTTAAACCAGAATATTTTTTGGTACCCTCTTCAGGCCCATTGGCTCTTTTACAACTGGAATAGAAGGAAGAATTTTTTTTTTGCGTGTTTCAATAACACGCGAACTCTGCAGTTCAAAACCTAATTTTGAAATCCGTTTTTGGTTCCCGACAATCATAAACACAACGACAATCAACGAGCATTGAAAAAAAAAATCAACAAAATAAAACTAACAATCATAATCATAGAAGAAGCAGTTGGTTGAGCAGAGTTCACGTGTTATTGTAAAGCGCAGTAAAACTGGCGGCAGAGTGTTCAAAGTAGTGGCCGCTGACACTTGAAGGTAGGAAGAAGGGCTCTCGGGAGTTAGCGCATGAAAGGAGAGGAGCTGACCGGCTGGCTCTCTACAAATGTCGTAGAGTACTGCCGGATACAAATTTATCTGTGGCAGGGAAGAAAACTTTCGTGTTACAAGTCTATCACTCTAAACACTAAGCCTCCCCTTCTTGTGGAATATCAACTAATGCCAAATTTGACAAACAAAAAAAGGAAACGAAAAACACAAAAAGTAAATTGACAACTTCGAAATTATTATCACTCTGTACTCTATATTTAGATGAAGAAGCACTCTTTTACATCTTTACAAATGATGCACTACTAATTTCTTTTTAAATCGGCTTTGTAGTACTTTCGATTCATCAAGGCACACATAGCTTGGTCATTGTAACACACAAAAATTCAATTTACTAAGTAAGACCATATTTACATTACAACAAGTAAAATACTTTTGTAAAAATCTGGACTCGCAGGTAAGGAGATAAATCACATTAAAAGTAGACTGCTCATAAATGGTCGAGACCCCGAGCAGTATAAAACCCCTTGGGGATTTCTTGCTAAGGGAACAATCTATGGATTATATGCATATGCGGTCCCTCCTTGGTTAAATATTCTTTTTTCAGTATGAATTGAACGAGTAATTTACTGTCAGATTGTGGAGAAAAGACTTTCCAACTCATTAAAATAACATACGGAACAAGTAGAGCAATAAAAAAAATAATATTAAGCTATATTGTTTTTCTCATTTATGCCATCACAATGTAGACCCCATAACTGCCTGTGAGAGGCAATTTCCCAGTTACTGCGACTCGCGGATATCCTCGTTATAAACTATAGCTAGCTCTATTTATATTTTCTTTCTATATTTCTTTTTCCACGTGACTGTGATTCCGCTTGTCGAATTTCCGTAGCCACGTGTCAAGTTACGGAAAAATTAAAAAAAAAATGAATAATTAAAAAAAAGTGAGACCACATCTACTGACACTAACTCTTAAAACTATATCTAGTCTTAGCAATGTCAACTAAAACGGTAAAAAAGTTAAACAGGACTCAGAAATTCGAAATTCGATAAACGCTTTGTATCAAAGCTGATTGTGATATCTGATGCTTGAAACTTAGACTGTTCACAGTCCACTATTTTTTTCGTCAGATCATTGAGTTGGTAGGGTGGTAGGGGTGGTGGAGGGCACAGAAAGCGAAAAAAAAATACGCTATTAGCTCCACCGCCTCTACCCACGGACATCTTGCACTCTTTCCAGTTCCAACGCATCAAGGGCTAAGATGGCGGTCCGTCGAACATCTACGATCTCACGGAAAAAATAGGGGACTGTGAACAGTCTACTTGAAACTTAATACTATGTACTCCATTGTTATAATAAAAATATTCCCAAATTGCTACTGTACTTAATCTGTATAATCTCTTATGCCAATGGGATAAGATGATTCATATGACATCGTGAGCTATCACGTGTCTACTACATCAAGCTAAAATTAAAGAAGTCAGCATGATACATGCATTATAATTAACTCCGTTTCCAGTATTGGACGGGAACTAATACTCTGGTGGACTGGAACTGATTCTCGGTATTGGACTAGAACTAGCTTGCAATGGAGGCTTTTTCGGGTTGCGCAAAAACGAGTACTTAACCCATGCCTTATAAAGAAAAGCTATGTACGGCGACGAACCTCAGTGTGACATACACTTAACTACCGAATCGTTCTATCTTACACGAGACGTACACTCGTACATTGAAACTGACATATAACCTGACAGTGTCGCTCAGTCAGAACAACCTACGTCCACTCCTTGGGTAAAAAAGAACTGGCCTCCACACTAAATAAAAATCAAACGAGTGATTCGCTAGAACCAATAGGTATCGTGTTTTTGAAGTTGATTTAGTTCTCATTTAATTAATAGAGCAGGAGGTCTGTATGGAGAAATGTTGGCGGAGGTCCTGAGTACAGACCCTCTATTAAAAGCTCGGTTACTAAGATTTATATCATTTGGAAAATTAAAATTAATTCATTTAATGTGAATGGTTTGTACTAGCTGACATTTTGCAAGCGAACGGCGATGAGCTTAACTAATATTTTTAGAAGAAAACAGTCAATATTCTTGTATTTTAGTTTGCAACTTTTTCACTTCAACATGTAACTGGTGTAGATGGGAAAATCTAGACCGCGGTCAATATCGATTTCAGTCGTGAATTTGGTGGTTCCCAGTCCCTGTTAGACACAACCACATAATTAGCCGCCTAAGTAGACTGGTGATGCTGACATTTCAAGCGTAGGCAATTCGCATGAGCAAAATGATGACAAAATGATGACACTCGAAACGTCAGTAAGTAAATATGTACATACACAGATCGGATCGAACATGTTGAATTTTTTACCAAATGTTCAACATTCTTTTGTGCTCTCTGCTCTCTTCGTCTTATTCTCACTGAAGGTCCTTGTTACAGTCTGGACACCGACTTACATCGATGAAATTAAAGGTTACAACCGCAAGTATGTAATCGAATATTGACAGTGGCTCTACGGAAAAGCGAAAGAATACTGTATAGACGATGATTCACATTTTTGATCCGAAGATGTCCTTAAAGCCTTATGCACACGCACGTAAGCACATCACAGTCACATAAATGCTACTACTTAAAATTTAGGTTAAGAGCTCTCGCGCAAAGCAATGGGGATCGAATAATCTAATTTCCTCAGTATGAATTTACTAGCAACGAGCTGGGTTCAAGATATTTCGAAAACGTAAAAAAGCGGCCACAATTCGGATAACAACCGCACACTGCTGGGGTACTCATAGCCTACGAAGACAGACATATTTTGGCGGAGACGAACGACAGGCAGAAAGACGTCTGAGCTCTAAGGCTAGGGTACTCATTATTTACAAAAAAATATATAGTGAATAGCGTAGCTACGAGAACGGCAAAATTTGTGATAGAACGCTAGTATATTTATATACTAAAGATAAATATAGAATGTTTAAACTTACAACTCATTTAGACGCATTATCTCTCAGCGTGGATAGAGAAAAACAAAGTTCTTTTCTTCTGTGAGGACTCACCAGGTGGGTGTTCAGGTGTAATCGCACCATGAGTGTAGCGATATAACTAGTTGAGACTGTCATAGGGCGCACTCGCAGTTGCCATTGGCCTCCGCCGAATCACTGGTTCGTAGCGTGCTTGCTCTTTTCCGTCGCTCCGTTATCATCCTCGAGGTAGCTCGTGTAGACGCTCCATAGGATGGCCTCCCAAATATGGACAAAAGAACTCGTCGGAAGTCAGGCATCTTAAAGGTATAGATTATTGGATTGATGAAGGAGTTTGTATACTGCATGAATTTAGTGAGGTACACGGCAGTGAATATTAATTTTGGGCAGGTTAAGAAATCCGGACACAACTTCGTGTAAAAGAGGTTAATGGCCTGGAATGGTACCCAGGTCATTACAAAAATTGCAGTCACTAGGAAGAGGGTCGTCGCTAGTTTCTTGTCCTTCTCCACCGTTCTCTTTGTCTTCTCGTGTATTCGTTTGACAACCTTGATCCAAATACCGACATATGACAAGGATATTACCAGCAAACAAAGGGGGAAAACTACGATGATGAGTTTCTTGAAGACATCATTTTCAATGTCTTTCTGGTAAACAAAAAGTTTGATACAGAAAAGCATACCGGCCAGCGCCCAAACGCAGGCTACCAAAATAAAATACACATACTTCGGTGTGGTTCTGTGCCAGCTTGGAAGAGCGACCGAATACAAACGTTCCAAAGAAACAGCTGTCAGCGCAAAGACTGACGCAAATCCTGAGAAAATGTCCAGCAACGTTGATATAATGCCGATATCCGCGAGGTTCTCTGAACTCTCACCCCGCGTGAAGACGACCAGTGTGTGAATAAACAGTGGCAATGAAATCGTACCGACCATCATATCCGCGATGGCTAGACACAGCAAGAAGTAGTTCGTGCGCTTCCGTAGCAACTTGCTTCGCGTAAATACGACTATAGCAAGGGTGTTGCTAATGATAATAAGGGCGTCTATGACACCAAATCCAAAACACCAGGCTACCACCTCATCAACGTTGAAATAAGTTGCCTCGGGAGGGGGCTGGGTCTGGTTTCCAACAGTGTCAGAAGAGTTATTCATCGTGCTGGCAGTCAGTCACTAAAAAGAGGCAAAATACAGAAAACATGCAATTAAAAAAAAGTATATATCTGAGTGAATTCGCAAAAAGGTGCCTGCTAGGTTTTCGCCTAGATCTGGGCGCAGATCTAGGCTAAGTTAGGCTTAGTCTAGGCTAAGTTAAGGCTTAGTTAAGACTTTGAGTTTTCAGTGTTAAATAACCTTGTTGGCCAATCTGCTAGCCAGGGGGGTGGCCAGAGCACTCTGGCTACCGGAACTGTGTTTGAGTCCACTGCGGATACCTTTTTGCGAATTCAGTCAGATCATGAGGACAAAAGGCAAATTTTAGGGTTCCGAAGGCACAAGATAGCACTGCTGTAGCATGTTTGGGCAACTTTGAGACAATTTGGCTTTCTGAAGCCTTTTTGTGCTTGATATCTGAGTGAATTCGCAAAAAGGTGCCTGCTAGGTTTTCGCCTAGATCTGGGCTAAGCCAGCGACTCTAAACCCAGGGGGGCTTCCGTCAAGGCAGCACTGGGAACATTGTTCAGTCACTGAACTCTCTGCTGGTTTGCTTAGTAGATAAATGCTTCCCTGCTGGCCACAAATTGAGGAAAATCTTCAACGGAAATACACTTAAGCTGAGCTACAGTTGCGTGCCGAACGTACAACAAATTATAAATGGACGTAACCAAACCGTCCTTAACATCTCGGTACAACCGGCACAAGACCAAGTCGGAAGATCATACAACTGCAGGAAGAAGGAGGAATGCCCCTTAGAAGGAAACTGTCTTTCTAAAGGAATCGTCTACCAGGTCAAGGTGACGTCTACGAACAGAAACGAAACCTATGTAGGGTTAACAGCCACGGACTTCAAAGCAAGGTTTCGAAACCATCAAGTGTCGTTCAACAATGAAACGCGCAAGAACGACACAGAGCTAAGCAAACACATCTGGCAGCTCAAAAACAAACAGCAACACTTCAACATCAAATGGAAGATGCTTGCCAAGGCTAAGCCGTACTCGAATCTGACGAAACGATGCAACCTATGCAAGACGGAGAAGTACTTCATCATCACCAAACCGGAACTGGCAACACTAAACAAACGGAACGAGCTGATTTCTACATGCCGGCACCGACGAAAGTTCATTCTAAGATATAGTTAACTAACCACATCTCGTTTTCCTAGCGCGCGCATGCTGGCACTAGAAACATTGACATGTTCATGGCTCGCGCATAAGTTTCAAAATTTAAGAAGATTTGATTGTAACCGTCTATTATGATGTTTTCTAACGGCCTGTTGTAACGGTTTATCGCGTCTTGCGAAAGCATATTGTTGATGTGCTTTTTATTAGGCTTCAGTGTTTATGGAAATTAACTGATGAGTGGGCTAGCTTTATGCTAGCCTACGAAACAGACCTGTATTAAACTCCATATGTCCTCAAGATCTGAGTAGTTCGTTAATGTAATTTGTTTTTGTGTTTTTTTTATAACGGCTCCTTCATTGTAGAGCACTATAATCACAGCGGTGATCAGCACCTGAACTATATATCAATATATGTGCATATAAAACATAATATAATAAATTTACCTCAAATAACTTCAACATGAAGGTATTACACCTGATCGTATTTTTTCGATACCCTTCAACCGCATATCAGGCGAATTTTGACTGAAAGATCCACAGTGAAATAACAGGAGCCTCCTATGCAAGCCCCATTCTCCACCCCTCATGTTTCGCTCGCTTTTTCATTGGATTGCGTAAATAGAGAGGCTGTGAACAGTAAGTCAAAAAGTGTTGCGAAAATGGCAGCGATCACAATATATCAAAAGGCCATCCTTCAAATATTTTCCGCAATAAGGATAGTTTTGAAAATTTGGAAATATCACCAGGATATTACCCAGTTTTAGCTGAGCATATTCAGCCACGTGACGTGTTTAGGCCAATCGCGCTCCAGCGAAAATATTTAATGGATTATAGCAGGAACCACCTTTCATGACCTTTGCACTTTATCGTGCTGCTATACTCGATGTGAGGGCGAGATAGGGGCCGGGGTGGGTGGAAGGGTGATTTTACGAAGAGAATT
>OMLO01001761.1_pt1 | contig 16995 bp, 11 predicted proteins | sample 1674811 | NCBI WGS metagenome assembly OMLO01 (sample SAMN06265003, study PRJEB25207) | coral metagenome | isolation source: Coral host | place: Mexico:La Bocana,Puerto Morelos, Mexico | collected 2008-11-13 | reverse complement strand
GCTCATGGAGATTCACACCCTGGATCATCCAGCATTGTTGAAAACAGTCTTTCCCCACACCCTCGCACTCACAACCAAACAACAACGCATTGTTTGGCAGTGAGAAAAGTGACCTTTCAAAGATTGGAGGGGTGACCTCCAACTGGAAATTTTTCAAGGTCACGAACTGAATCACGTCACGGTTGAGGTTATTTCTATGACATCAACCTCTTTGTGATCATGCGTTTTGGATTTTCAGATGCCAAAGGTCGCATTTGGTTCGAAGCGAGATATGCTTCCTTCCTGTCTCGCTTTAAGCCGATTATTGAGCCTTGAGATATGGTTATTTCCACCGAAATGACTGCAGGGTCCATTGAGATTGAAGGGGTTGTTGGTCTATAGTTGGTTTCAACATGTTTCACATATGTAAAAGGTGGATGTTAGTCTATAGGTGGTGGTTTTTTGAGAGACTTTAGTTGGATTTGTCCACCCAAACTGGACCTGATTCAATTTAAAGATCATATGTTCAATTGGATTGCTTAACCACCAACTAGTTTTGCCTTGTTTTGGAGGATCAGACATTGTTGGAATGTTTGTTGAGCCAAGAGAAACGACTGTTCGTTGTTAAGCTCATGCAGCAACTGTTCCACACTGCTTAGCTAAGACGTTGATATCAAAGCTGTCCAAGCACATTTGGTTTATTATCATTTTGCCTCCAAAGTTGCACTGGTTCATGATTGTTACCCTTCGCATCCCCTTCAACATATCATTTTTTCGCAATTCCAGAAAAAACTTGCGGAGAAAAAAAGGCTGATCCCCCCATTTTAAGCAGCTTTTTATTAGAACACCAAAGGTTTGCTGGAAAAAAACAAATTTGTACATTCCTATTGAAACAAATCTCATTTTTAGGGTCCAAAACTGTTTGTTTTTTTTGCGATTCTGTGGTCGGCACTTGGTGGGGGGTACATGGGGTACCAAGGTTGAAAACATGGGTTTCCAACTAATGAACAAATTTCAAAGGTGGGTTTGTTTTAAAGCAAGCCTACCGTAGTGAAATGAATATTCATCACGAAACGTGAATACATAAATCGTGGAGGTGCCGAGCATAGCATCTGCGAACAAAAACAAATCAACTAATCAACTCTTCCCCATTACCACAGGTTGTGGTTTTAGTAAACAAGAACCTGTTAGGAAATGTAATAAATCACTTAAGTGTATTCAAAAATTAGCATTTTTGTCCACGATATACTCGTCATGTTTGCTTACTTCAAGCTAGAGGCAAAAGTACCCAGTTTTTGTTGGTAACATAGTCTTCACATCAACCTACCCTGTGCTATGTTGACTCACACAAGTCTTGCATGATACCCCATTATATCATTGGGTTCCGTCCAAACAACAAGAACTGGAATGCAGGTATGATCTCACTCTGAAATATTCAATCCAACATCTTCATCTAGAAATTGAAACCTCAGAAAAACACAAACATGCCGCCTAAAACCCATAAATCACCTTTATTACTTGCTCTGAAACCAACCTCACAAAAATTCACCAGAAGAGAATCTCTTGGCTTTCTGAGGCGCCTTCCATGCCACCTTGTTTGTCCAAACTGTCAAAGCAACGTGTGAAGAGATACAGCTGATTTGCCGGGAAATGCCTCGGTTTCAGAGAAATAAGGCATAAGACCAGGAGTTCAATGGCATTTTCGAACTTGTAGTTCTGTGAGCAAGTTCTCTTTTGAGACTTGTCTGAGACAATAACAAGGCGAGATGGAAAGAAAACACGTGTATGGTCAGGATTAGGGATGACAGAGTTTCAAACATGTTTCACTCAAGTCGAACATATCGTCATCCTCTGTTTGGATAAGGTCACTAGTCAAATGGCAAATGGGCCATCTAGCCAACACGACTGAAACAAGGAAAATGTGTTCAAATGTCTTGATAGCAGAGAAAAAACATGACCACTTGTGAAACACAAGGCCTCCAAAAGAAAAAAACATGGCATCAACCATGCCATGGCAGGAATTAAAAGAAATTCAAAAAACAAGGACCAAAAGCTGATCGATGGTCACATCTTAATACATCTTGGATCACTTCAAACCGCCCCCCAAATTTTGGTGGGTCACATGTTTAAAAACCCAAAGAAGGCCCCTTTGGTCCTCTGCATTCAGAAGGGTTCGCCTATGAAGTTGGTTTTCAATGTTTCAGATGTTTTTGAAACACGCTTTGGATCGCTGTACTACCCTCCAGGGAACTAGCATATCCCCCAAAAATGGCATTTTGAAGATGATTTTCCTTTTCCTAAGGTGGGATATGTTAGTTCTCTGGAGGGTATGCCAATTCAACACACTTCTTCATTGGGCCACCAACACTAAAACTGTTGAAACAGTTTTGAACGTCGCTCCCAACAAAGACGGGTCGAAAGGTCCCAGCTTGTCAAGAGACCCACGTTCCACGGCAACGGTCAAGGGATCTTCTTTTTTGGAGTTTTGACCTGGAATGTTTCCAGGAATGGCATCCACTACGATGATCGGTATCGGTGGTATCTTCCTTCCGGGGAAAAAAAACTGTTGAAACATCCAAACAGCGATCCTCACAAGGACTATAGGGATTGTTAACAACAAAAGTACTGTGGGATTGTGACCAAACCCTAGTCTTCCAAAGAACTGCTACGGTTTCGTGTTTTGAAATTTTGGGTAGGTTTTTGAGGTCCAATTATCTCCAACAAAAAACAAGGTGTTTGGAAGCCTGCGAAAAAATCATGAAAAATCATAGTTCTCCAATAAGCAAAAATCATGATTGAAAAAAAACACCCAAAACAAACGTCGTGTTTGATGGAGCCGATCAACTGGTTAGTCGGATTTCTGAACCATTATATAACCGTAGCATCATAGCGAGGGCGTCTTCCCGAAATCGCGGGAAGTAAACTTCCGGGGGTTCTTCATTGCCCAAAGAAGTTTCGTTGACCCGAAGGGGCATGGTGGCTGGGACTTTCTCTAAGAACTATGTACAATATGTATATCAAAAAATGGATTGTACAGGTACCCTTGGACCCCAAAACCATGAAAAATGAAGGTCTTACACCCCAAAATATGGGTTATACCCCCTAAGAATGAAGGTTTTGGGTTCCCATGGCAAATACTAGTTGGTGGATCATTCCCAAATAGGGGTGAACATGTTTAAAAAGTATTTGCAAACCACCACCTATAGAATAAATACACAAAATAATAAAAACACATGTTTTTATATATACATGAGACTGGAAATCCAATGCGTCCTATTCTGGGTGGATTACCTGCACTGCAAGACCAAAAACACCTCATCTTTGCTCCATCTATTTGCCTCCCACGCAAGACATCGCAAGACAAACCCTCGGGTGACCGGACATTTCACCATCTGCAAGCTTTCTTTCATTTTACTACGCCAATTTTCATGCTTCTCCTTCTCCTTGAAGAACATGGAAGAGTTTGCATGTTTTTTGCTGGAAAAATGCCTTGTGAATCATTGGGGAAACACATGGTTCCAAGTGATAGCAGGGACGCTCCCAAATTGCTCCAGTTCACCAACAGTTCGAAAACTCGCAATTGCGCCGGTAAGCCTTAGACACCACCATAAGTAACGCCAAAGATGGCACGATTCATTCCATGAAGAATTTCTTGTATAGGTTCTTTAGGAGCTCAAGTGCAGTGGAAAAAAACATGTTTTGTGTGGGTGTGAGTGTACGTGGTCGTGTTATCAGTTTCTATGCAACAAAGAAACACTGCTTTTTTCTCTAGGAACATTGGCGGGTTTGGTCGCAAAGGCAGCACTAAAATATGAAAGATAGAGAATCATTAACATCTAACTTAAGAAGGTATCAAAGTTACCAACTTGCAGTTCCATGCTCATCAAATTGGATCATCAAAACCTAGGGTTTTTTTTGGGGGTTTTCACAAGATCCAAAAACCTTTGACATACCCGGACTCGATGGACTGCCCACCGAAAGGCAAAGAAACTACCAACCTCAACTTGTTCATTACTAAACAGGTGCCTCTAATCAACCAGTCAAATCAATTCTTGTAGATTCACTGGGTTTAGCTGTCTGATTGAAAAAAACTTACCATCTTTACTTAACCACGTAGTTTGATGGGGCAAACAAAAAAACAGGTTGAAAACACCACCTGGTCATGGGTCAATCAACATCGAAGTTTCACATCACAAGAAGCGAAGTGGAGTTGTCGGACAGCAATGGAAATACATTTCCATTGCATGACAACCCTCCAGGAAACTAACGTGACAACGGAACACAACAGTTATTGATAGGAGATATATATCTTCAAATGGTTGTTTGCATTGTCATTATATATTTTGGGGTGTACAGTAAAAAATGTATTGTTATATATAACTATATTTATAAAGATATACCATTTGCCAAAGCTATGTCATAGACAAAGGCCTGCACAATCCTTTCATAGTTCAAACTGTGATCAAAGTATTCCAAGTCAGTGTGTATATGCATATATCCTACAATTATAAACAAAATATATAACTTATATAGAAATATATAAATATATATATATATATATGAGTCCGTATCTTCTTTCCATTGTATACCATCTCTAAAACAACTGTTTCCATGGACCCTAGACATCCCCAAAAAAAAAACGGTGAGGATTCCGGTGTTTTGTTTTTCTCCCACATCTCCATCTCCTGAGGGGTTCGGCGTTTTGAAGGGTTCCTTTCACACTGATCCTCACCAAGTATTTGGAGGATTTTGGATGTCTAAGGTAAAGTTTCTAGCTTATATGTGTTTGTTTGAAGGCTGTCCTTGCTATATCCCAACTGCATCTACCAATCCCGCAAAAAGCGGACCTGTGAATCTTTGGCGGCCAAGGCATGGTCCCGCTGCTCGTCCTTTCGGGCGTTGCAACGTTGAAACACGAGGGATGCATTCATGAGACACAAATGTATATCAAATATCTGTACTATGTACCTAGACGTTCCGTTTGGGTGTCGAATTGCAGCCCCCAGTTTGTTTTTGTTTTTGGTGGGTTTTTCGGGGCAAAAAATTCAAACCCTTGGAGTTCGATTCAGGTTTTGTCCCCATGAAAATATGTATATATACAAGGGGGAAGTTGAACTTCGAGGAATTTTACGTTCTGGTGGTAGCTTTTCCGTATAACCTACTTGAACACTTGTCATACCTTCTGGAAGACATCCCTGTTCGAACAGTATTCTTATCCACCTACAGAAAACACGGGCGAATGATGAGATACTCTGCGATGCAAAAGAATGACCAAGTATTCAGGGACCCCTCAAACACACCACAGCGATCGATACACCCCAGAAGTTAAACAGCTCACCCTGAAAAGTGGCCATTACAAACAAGAATGGATGGTCTTCTAACCATCATTTTCAGGGATGAATTCGATCGAATTTTGCGGGTGTGTATCTACCCCACGTGGACCAAGTGGGCTAGGAACAACCCTTAGCGTACTCTCTTTCTACAGTATCTCTTTATGAGTTCATCAAAAATAAGAAACCTCAATCGGTATGCATCAAGATATGAAAAAATCCACATGTGAACGCGGCATGATTCCTGAAATATGAATATATGTACCCCCAAAATGATAAACACAAAAATATACACAGTTATGGAAAATCTCTGCCAAAAGTATTCAACACAAGCAATGTAAATAGATTAATACGTCGATGAATCATATATTATTCATGTGTCCTTCTAAACATATATGTATAAGTATGATACAAATACATGAGCGCTCACATGAATCACATGTATCGATATACATAATATATACATATGTATACACATAAAAATAAAAACATATATACCCTGGAAGTCCAAGACCAAACAAAGAATGGTCTTTGAGATGATCCATGTAAAGGATTCCCTACTACCAATGGGCAAAGTTTGGTCTTTGGACTTCCTTGGTATATATATATATATACACACATGTAAATCAATACAGTCAGGTAAATATATCAAATGTCCCTCATCATGTCGAAGAAATCAAAACGCCCCGTAAGTCATCATACTTCTCTTGAAGTTGGTGCATAGTTTGCTGGAGAAACATCTCATGAAATCCTAGTTTGTCAATATTGATAAGCATACAGCATCATTACCAATTTCAGGGGCTATAAAAGTCCCTAGAACCTTGGATTTGCCTATAAGTCATTGGAAACCAAATATTTTTACTATGCCCCCCAAATGGTTGGGGGCAAACATGGTGATGAATCCCAAGGGTCCGAATCCGAATCCGTAACAAATCACCAACGTTAAACAAATCCGTGATGAACGGATGAACGGTAGAATCTAATCTAGTTGGCGGTTGAACCAACCCATTTTTCCATTGCACGATGTCTGAAGCTCTTGGCTGCCTGCATGCAACCACCCGACAAAAGCTACTATAGCATCAGATGGCACAAGGTGAAACAAATCAAAAATGTGCAACCGGCATCAACCATCTATACATCGCCGTGGTAGTCCCTGGCCATAATGGAACCCTTGGCGTGGTCGATGTAAGGATCATAGAAATGGGTTAACGCACTGAGCGCCTCATCCAAATCTACCGGATCCATCGTTTGGCCTTGTCGCTGGCATCTCTGCAGGTGCACCATGTAGGAATCGGCCAGTACTGCATTAAGCCTTTCCGGGTATGCTTTGGCCTTCATGGTGCGCCACTCGCCGCTTTCATCTAACCCTCCAAGCGTCTCACTTGGCTTCCAGGTTTTGTCGTAGGCGGCATATATCATCTGCGGCAATTCTGGAAGGCGCAAATGGAGAATGCGGGTCGGTTTCGCATAGGTGACCCCCAAGGGGCCTTGCAGAAAATCCACCACACTCCACACGCTCGACCTTGTAACCCGCTTGATGAGGGAGGACACCCATACCGAGAAACGGTTACGAAGTGGTGCCATGCCCCGTGGGTGCTCCAGAGTCGCACAGCCCCCATAAATGGCAATGAGGATCAAGTAGGTAAAGGAGATCCACATGAGGTAGTTGCCCACCTGCAACTGTCGAAGTTCCCTTAAACTTCTCTGAGCCATACCCCAACCTTTCATGGCGTCTCTCAAAGGCCTTGGAAAACGCTTTGTGGTAGGGTCTGGTGGAGGTAGCCATCTCGCATCACTATAGGTCTCACAAGGTGGGCCCATATGAGCACCCAAGACCTTGCCACTTCGGATGAGGGCTTCCCATAGTCCACCTTGTCTCGCATCTCCCCACGCTTTGTCAATCGTGAGGTCAATAGGGATGGGTTGAACTGCACCTTGCCACTCCAATTGGCAGATAAGGTCACCATACCGTCGATGTCCAGCAAAGAAAACCAAAAAGTATAGTTGACCCTGTGCCAAAGGACGAGGGATGTCCACCTCTGGCGGCTTCCATGTCTCTGCCTCACGTTGCCACTGCAGCTCGAGATGTCCCAACTCATCCACGGAGTCAAACACAGCAGGAATTTGCTGTATCCTGGTGGTGGGGGGTGTACCTCCAAGTCGGACAGGAAGTAGTCCAAGCTGCGACCATTGGCACCGCTCTTCATCTGTGATTAGGCCAGCATCCACACTCGCCTCATGACCAGCATCATCTTCGTAGAACGGCTGCATAACTGCGACGTCCTTGACACCTCGCATGTGGTGTGCATGGCCCTCATCAATGTCCTTTTGGTCATGTGCCCGTGCTTCATCTTCGCTACAGACAAGACCACGTCGCAAAGCCTGGACTAAACATGGACTGCGGCCATATTGTAGGTGCATGATCAAGCGCGGCCTGGTGTGGTAGGACCGCCGACAGATACTGCAAACTGATCCACAGGCAACCCTTCTGGCAATGATTCTCTTGCCGTGTACACGTTGTTCATGCACCGCCAGACCAGCATAGGATTTCGTGGTGAAACCACATGTGGGACAGGTGACAGTGACTGGCTCCTCATCCTCCACTGCCTGTCTTTGATCTTCCCAGCCCAAATCTAAAAGCAACCGGTCATGTTCCTTCTTGGTCTGCTGCAGGTCCATGCACATTTTGTTGCGAAAGCAATGAATGCACTCCACCTTGCGCACCAACTTGCGAATCTGCCTCCACTGGCATTGCAAAGCAGTCCATGCATTGAGACTACTGAGATCATCCAGCTGCACGAGCCAATCACGGTCATCGCACAACTGTTTGGCCCACGCTAATGCTTCACGAATACCATGAAGCCAAGAGCTATCACCAAGCTCCTGTGCACTGCAGAGAACATTGTCCAGCATCCATTCATCACCGCATTTGCACAATTGGGTGAATACACGCAACCTTTGGATATGCAACAGGCCATGTGGCATAGGAGAGTTGGCCCCTACTGCCAACTCCAACATAGAGAGGTGCGGGACTTCCCCATGTGCTCCTCGACGATGTAGTTGCTGATAGGCAGTGTGCACCATGCCCTGCCACGTCTTCCATTCGCCAAGCTGCATGGGTCTCCAAGTGCCGGCATGCAACGTCAACACCGACAGACCAAGACTCTTCAAAATGGTCTGCCGTGATGTCAGTGGTAGTGCTGGATCACTCAGAACAACATGTTTCAAGCCACGCAGCTGCTGTTGCGTTTGGGCCCCTCGCACCTTCAACTCCGGGTGCAACGAACCCTTGCAAGTCACGAATCCACCAAGGTGCTTGTACGCATTGACAGTGCGAACGGTCAGCATACCATCCACTTCATTGAATACCCGCAGAAGCCCCTGGTGGTTTTTGTGGAATACTTGCGAGCTCTGAGTGGCATGTCGCCCCTTGAAAGTGAGCAGAACCTTTGTTTTACCAGCAGCATAGTTGGGTTGAAGTCCCATGCGCAGCATTTCCTCGTGGACAATTTGTAGAGCTCTGGTAATCTTGCCAACAATATGTTGCGAGGGCGCTTCCACATGAAATACTGCATCATCTACCCAAGCTAGTGCTGGAATAGCACCGGAAGGACCCGACCAGACCGTTGTCAACTCATCTTGGTCAAATCTTGTGGCAATGCGATGCATGCATTTAGCCATCAAAAAGCCAAACAAAGTGTCGGCAAGTGGATCACCAGGTCGGCTGCCAGTCCGGGGTAAAATGAAACGATCTGCTCCTGGCACTTTTGCCCATGTGCGCCGAACCATTGAAGCCACGACCCCCCGAAGCTGGCCGCCATCAGTGTCTGGTATCACAACTCCTTCTTCAATGGCCTCAATGAAGCTCAAGAGATTCTCTGGAGGTAGCCTCATCCGATGGAACAATGCGATCACCTCGTCAGGACCTACCCGATCTTGGGAGAGAAAGGGCTTGGCAACAGTGTAAAATGCTGATTTGATATCTGCAAAAATCAAGCCACATGCCTGCTTTCGTCCTGCAGAGATCTGTTGTGCATTGCGAACCAGAAGGTGTGCAATCTCAATGCTGATGGCTCGATGTCCGCCAAATTGAAACGGTGCTTGGACCAGGTGCATAGCATCATTGAGCCTACGTCGCCATGCACGAGAGAAGACACGACCCAGAACAGGTTCCAAAAGGATAGCTCGATAATTGCATGGATTCGAAGCATCCCCTTTCTTAAACAGAGGCACCAAATCACCACCAGCAAACTCTGCAACCCACTGCTGTCTCAGACCACTTTTCAGGAAAAGGGCGTAACACCGTTTGGCCATCTGAGGGACGTCGGCCTGCCACACCTCAGCACCCAGCTGGTCTGGGCCTGCCGCCTTCTTGGTGTTCATGTTTCTCATGGCCCTTTCTAGATCAAAGAGCGTAGGGATGCCAAGAAGGTCATCAATGAAGCTCGAATTGCCACAGGGCTGAGACCGTCTAACTATGTCCTCAGCCGTGCCTTCATCAGCATTTTCAATAGCTCCAAAGTGCCGTTGCCACATGAGGCTAACACTGGCCGCCTTTGTAATCCAACCTCCATGATCATCACGAAGACCTGGCATCTTCCGCTTGTTTTGGGTCGAATGTTTCAAAGCTCTCTTCGGCTTGATCAGCTTGAACCATTGTCCAATTTCATGCACTTGGAGGTCATGAGAAAGTTGGGTCGTACACTGAATGGACCACTGCTTGCGTTCAGCTTGTCGAAGTTGGCGGAATTGCCGGGATAGCGAGTCACGTTTCCAGAGGTCCAAGGCTGCCTGAAAGTCCAACAACCGAACACTGGAAGAGACCACTTCTCCGTGGGAGGGGCTACCTTTCCATCCCCACCAACATAAATAAAGAAGCCACCAATCACGACTACGTGAATGCTCGCGCAAAGCCATGGTCAAATCCTTGCGTTCACAAACAATATTCCAAGCCTGAGCACTCAAATATAATTGTCTCTTCGTCCTTTTGGGCTTCGGGAACCAAGCTTTGCAACTATGGACCGCATTCTGCCGAAGGATCGCCCAATGGTCATTGACATCAACCTCCCAACCAACTTCGGGAATCTCCGCGGCAAGTGTAGCCAGTTGATCCAGTCCTTGCATAGTGCGTGCTGCACCTCGATCATAGATAGAGCAACGTCCATTTGTCTTGTGCCCTTGTTGAACCACCTGCAAAGTCATGGCAATAGCAATCAGCTTATGTTCATGGTCCCCATTGAGGAGGTCAAAATCTTCACAGACCCACGATGAGTCCACACCATCACACCAAATTTCCGGGACAGCAATGTAGTCCACTCTGCTATGCCCTCCACGAGCCGAAGAGAAGGTAGCGGTGGATCCCGAATGCCATTCTGCAAAGGTGGCCGGGATGACCAAAGAAAATTGATCACAGCATGCTCTCAACAACGCTCCGGCGCAATCTTCAAAGTCCGGGGCATGATCTCCAATGCCTCGCGTGGTAATGGCACCAATCTTGCCATTAGCATCACCGGCCAGAAACAATGGCCCATGTGAAGGTCGGCTGCCAAGAACATGGGATAGATGAAGCCACCAATCTTGTATTTCTTGCTCACCACGGCCACTCTGAGGAGCATAAATACCAACAAAATCACACTCGAATGCAGGATGGAGGATGGACACCCCCAGGATGCGATGATCAGCATGCCATACGACAAGTTGCTCCTTCTGGATTTCACCCAGACCTGTAGCATAAAACGCTCCACGCTTGCGCAACCAGAGCTCAACTCCCCCTTGGCCACGATCAGCCGCAGAGCCTAATCTGATGAAATCATCATTCTCAAGGCAATGGTGGTGACGGCCACGACACTCCTGGAAAACCAAAATATCCAGACCCTCTTGTTCCATCTGTCTGTAAAGCACTGCAACTTTGTCCGTCAATCTGGGGTCATGGTCTGCAAGAGTGGACACATTGGCAGAACCAAACCTTCAGGTGACCGAAGTGCAAGAAGCATGCAGATTGGTGGAATTGATGTCGAAATAGTCTGTCTTCATCTTAGCTGGGTCACTCGGTGTCTGCAGCATGGTCTCGATAGAGGGCAGTTCACGCGTTGGTGCACATTCAAGCCACCCCCAATCACGGAGAGGATGCTGTACCAATTCAGTCACCCGACAGGGTGGGGTACAAGGCGGATTCCAACCACACAAGATAGCATGAGCAATACTGTCTGCTATTTCATTGTCCGGTTGTCCGGCATGTGCTTTCACATGCACCCCAAGGAGTCCGGGGTGTCTGGCCTGGGCAATGGCCAGGACAGCTCTGGCAGCACGTTGCAAAGTGCGAGGTGCGGATGTCTCACATACCACGTTGGAAATGCCAAAGGTGCCATGTCCCACGGCTTGGGCATCAAAATGAATTGTGAAGGCCATTGGATGTTTGACGGATAACAACCAATCCGCAACCGCAACTAATGCCATGGCTTCAGCATCCAGAGCATCCATCTGACAGTCCAAGAAAGACGAGTCCAGAAGAGCCCCAGTGTAGCCGAGACGATGGAACACCTTGTCAGTTCCATATCCACTTTCACAAACAATGTGGAAAGCCCAAGCTGCTCGCCTTTCTTGGGCCTGGGATCGTCTTGCTGAGCCATCAGTGAAAATATGATAACGCACCACATGGTCGACATCCTTCCCCCGAGAGGACTCCAACGCAAGTTTGGCAAATGGGTGAAGCTTCGGGATGGCATCGTAACATGTGGCGATCCCAGCAGTGGGCCACGGAGACGAAAGGTCATCCAGAATTCGCCGAAGAGATAGCAATCGAGGGTCGATATCTGCAGCAATAGCAACCGGATCAGCATCGGCTCCTGAGCAAACACACCAGCGGTCACTCGGACATGGGGTTGGAACAGGAGCCTCCGCAGGATCCGATGCAACATGGAATTGGCCAGAGCGGAGATCCAAGTTATCCTCCGTGTAGCCTGCAGAAGCCATCTTTATCCGTTTTCTGGCGACGCTCCGTTGGATCAAACTCATCGAATCGCTATTGGTTTCAGAAATAGGAGTATCGTCCTCCTGATGCCTGTCACTTCCAGCAGCCCTCGACATCCCATCAGAAACACATGCAGTAGGAACGGCAATAGGACGGAAGAGCACAATCAATGCCGGATCCAAACCATAGAATCCCACTTGCCGACCCTGCTGCGTGCAAATCAAGTCTCGATGTTCAAGGCCTAATGACGTTTCAGCGCGTGTTTGAATATCATGAACGTCAACCACACCAGTAAAGCTGACAGCCGTAACATGGTAAGCCGGTTGGCCTGTGAGTGTGGCAATCGCAACAAGTACAGGCTGTTGGATGTCTTGAAGGCTCCATAACAACAAATGATGATGCCTGCCAACAGGCCGGCAAAGACTGCTCACCAAATTATCTTCCACATAGATCAAGACAAAGTCAAAAAGCTGCGTGGCCGTGGCAACCTTTTGTCTAAAGACATCCGGAGTATGTACATCCTGTAGGTTGAAAGGGACATCAGCTCTGCCATGGCCAGGAACATAAATACTTGCCAGAAAATCATCACTCCGGTCAAGATAATGTTCATTCGTAACATGACTAGCCCAAATGTCAACCTTCGGAAACCAGGCACTAGCCGCAATCAACGCAGCAGGCAGGCCGTCCAACGCCAATTGGTTGAGACTACCAGGAATGACATCAAGAATCATCCCATCCCTGATCAATCTGCCCCCGACACTCAGAGAGCACCCTCGCACACCAAAGGGGTGGCACAAGTACGAGTCTTCATGGATCTCATGCAAGAGTGAAAAACGACTGTGCAACGGGACAGCAGCTGCTCTTGGAGAACGAATTGCAATCCCTCTTTCATCAACCTGCAAATTCAGTATGGCACTCAAATCTGCACGGTCAAGCTCAGCCTGTGAGTCCCTCAAGATTTCTGCTACCACCACAACAGCATGCTCCAATCCTAGAGCACGCAGTGGTTGTGGGACAATGAAGTGAACCACAAGCGGGGCGAACTGCGGCACATCATCCTGCCATAACATCCATACGGCTTGTTCAATGTATGCTAGGTCCAAACTGTGCAAGGTGGCATCCTTACGCCCCAAATGGATCTCACGCAACCCATAGGTCACAAGGCGCCATGTACCTGCACCATCTGGAGGCAACACGCCTTGCAGGGCATATAAGTCCTGGGGATTGCTAGTACGAAGCATGTCGCCATCATCTGAAAAGGTGGCGTCTGTGTCATCGATATCTTCTTGAACGTCCGGAATGTCCACCGGAAATTGGTCTAAACGAGAAGAGCCTTCTCCCAAAAAGCGACATTGTTCGCCCACACCAATAGATGTCTGCACCTTCGACACACATTCCGAGAAGGATTGGAAGAGGCTGGCGAAATCATCATCCACACCATCATCATCTGCATAATATGATTCACAAGTGGTGCTCCTTTCGCCACTGGACAACGGAGAGGAATCTGCCTGAAATGACAACTCAGTGACTACCAGTTTCCCATAGTAGCCATGCGCCAAATCAATGCGAGACCCAACATGAAGGATGTCACCAGCGTCCTCCAGCACACACTCATACCGTGGATCTTACAAATATTCTGCCAAACCCACACGCACAAACAGATCGGCCACTGTCCTGGCCTGTACCATCCATGCATGTCGCGTAGTCCAGTCTGGACAGACAACATCCAAAAGCACTGCAACACCATTAGAGTGCAGCGACACCAAAACATGTGCATCTCCAACCGGAAATGCTTCATCCACGTCTCGCACTGGAGGAGTGGGCATCACGATGTTTGCAACAGGAGAGCCTTGCCCAAAAAGCTGACTCCATCGGCTGCGCAGCTGTTGCTGCCATTCATGTACGCTATCCTTCCGAAGAGTAAGCATGTAAGGCCGAAACTCTGGTTGATCACGCCGACCCAAAAACCACACTTTAATCTTCACACTACTTTTACCTGGCGCAAATGCCTCAAGGGACTGCAAACCGTGGTCTCTCAAAATGGGCATCTGCATAGAAACCACTTCGTCCCCAACCACATCATCGTGCTCCATATGGGAACAAACATCATCCAAGTGACTACTGCTAAGCCATAGTTCAGCAAAGATGGAGTCAACCACAGACTCAACATCACACCAACTGTCCAAGCTGAACGGGGAACAACGCAAAACAGCATCACAACTCTTGGCATACTCATCATCCTGAAGGGAAGCACCAGTGTTCACCCTTACCCCAACGCACCAGCGGTCACTCGGACATGGGTTTGGAGCAAGGGTGTTCACCATCGGCACCTCCTCATCATCTGAGCTACCAATGTATCTCACCTCGACATGGGGATTAAATCGCACCTGCTTGCTATGCGATGCAGGTTGGAAAATGCATCCAACCGAACATCCATTCCAAGGCCATTGGCCAGCAAATACATCTTCGACCACACAATCAACTGAGACGGAACCCCTCTCACCAATGACATCGCAAGATGTCATCCCGTCTCCTTGACTTCCGCGGTCTTTTTGCCTTCTTTGGGCTTCAGGTGATCCTTGGCAACCTTCGAGGGGGGCCCTGCAGCGGCCCTTCTTGTGAAAGCCTTGACTACAGCGCCCGTAGCTGTTGACACCGGAACTTCTGTCTCCACCATTTCCATGTCGACCTCTGGATAATCGTCCAAAGCTGCCATCTGACCTTGTGCTTCCAGGAGTTGTGTCATCAGCTGCCCATCGTCGAGAACTGGGTCGTCGTCCACAACTTCCACCTCTGTTGTCTGTTGCAGCAGAGATAAGGAAGCTTTGGAGATCTCTTCCTTGGCTGCCTCCAACTCCTGTTGCTTTTCGCGAATTGACTGGATCAGCTGCTTGCGAGTCTCCACAAACAGTGACCGGTGTTTGGTGAATCGCTCCTGGACTTGGGAGACAAACTTCTTCCAGTCTTCGTCCAACTTCATCACCTTTTCTTGTTGAGCCCTGCACTGCCGCTGCAACTTCACCAAGCGGTTGAGGTGTGCATGGCTGAGAGCTTTGTCGGCTGGTCTCGCCGCTTCGAGCTGTTGTAGCCTCGCCTCCAGCTCTTCGGGCAATTGACCCATAACTTCCTTGAGCCCCTTGAGATGTTCGATGACCTTCATCGAATTCTGTTGTGGAGGCTTGGGAAGGACAGGCTCCGGTGGTAACGCCTGTGTGGCCACCTCCTCCCTCTGCCTTCTTTCCGCCGGAGCTGAGGATCCTAGCAGCGTTGTAGGTGTAGATAGCCTGGAATTCGGTGTGCTCGCCACCCACGGGGTCTTGCCCGTAAAAAGGGCCAGCTCGTTCTCTTCCGCTACCTCCGGACCAACTGCTGTTTCGTCCTTCGGACCACCTGTCCGTCTTCGCCGACTTTGCGATCTGCGATTGGGTTTCTTCCAGACCATTGACCAGTGTTTGCCGCAACTGGTACAATTCTCCTTCCGGAGCGAAACCCAAATGGCGCATTGGTTGCACTGCCAATCCATCTGTGCTGCAATCTTGCGAATCCAACTCGGATATTCCAACCCGTTCCAGCTGTGATGGTGATGTAATACACCAATAGCCCTCACCGAACGTTGCAGAGCCTTGCGGGATTGAGGTTGCACCTGAAACTGTTTGAGATATGACCTTGCAGACTGTCTGATCGCTCTTAGCCTGCGATGTCCACTCGTTTCCTTGTGCACCCGAATTGCAGCAGTAAACGAAAAGGCAAAGTGACGCGACGAGGAACCACGGCCGCATAAACAACCGCGTCCCCTAAGGTCAAAAGCTACACGTCACCTAGTGGGGGTACCACCAAGCAAACGTGCCGAGCCGAAACCTTCAACCAACCCATCTGAAAAATATTATGCAACCGTCAAAATTGGATCATTCCCCCAAGGTAGGGTTGAAAATTAGATTGAATATTTGAGTTGCCACCACCTAGGAAACGGAGTTCGGTGATTTGGTTCGGGGAGTGTTGGCATTTTGAACTCCCCAACTTTCTGGAAGGTCAACATCTACCCCGAAAAGCCGCCCAGGATTCCAGTAGGAAAATACAGGTTAGTTTCTAAGGATCCCCTGCTAAACATGTATACTAATCCTGCTGGTGAATCTTTCTGGCGAAGTTTTTTTTTTGTAGGGGATCCGAAAATTGTGAGTTCGATTCAAACCCCAATAGAGTAACTAGCTTGAAACATATATAAATATTTGGATACAGAAATGTCGAAATTGAACTATACAATAAATAGATATATATATATATATACGGTACGTAAATACAAATGTGGCATCTACCTATAGATGAATGGCATAATTCCTGAAACGGGCTCAATTTTGGGTTGGTTCCTCTCTAACAGAGCCCCTGCAAAGTGTGCCCAAATCCTTTCATTTTCCATTGTACTGGTTGATTCATGGGGAAACAACGCATGAAATATATATAGAAATAATCCCCATCATATCCCCTATCATATCCCCATCTATATTAACGTACCCATAATGAACAGGTTCCGATTTGTTCACTCTGGAACCTGAACACCACATATTATAAACAGTGTTGCGGGGGGAATATGAGAGTCAGAAGGATTCATTTAATTTGAACCCAGTCATGGATGATTGGAATACCAAAATATGTGACCACCCAAACAAGCAAGAACTCTAAAGCAAAACAATACCACCAGTGTCATGGTATTACAAAAGG
>OMLO01001760.1_pt1 | contig 16995 bp, 4 predicted proteins | sample 1674811 | NCBI WGS metagenome assembly OMLO01 (sample SAMN06265003, study PRJEB25207) | coral metagenome | isolation source: Coral host | place: Mexico:La Bocana,Puerto Morelos, Mexico | collected 2008-11-13 | reverse complement strand
TTAAGTGTCAATTTAAATTCTTCAATACAACTGTTCAATTTTCATATTGTTTGCTAAAATTCATGTATTTATGCCCTCATTCAGACTAAACCATTTGAAAACCCTACCCTTCACAGGTGCATTCAATGTGGCCCTATAGTTTATCAGGTGAAGTACGTGTACCCCCTCCCTCTTATGGGTTCTGGTGATTCATGGTCACTTCTGACAAAGCAGACATGTGCCGCATGAAATGAAAAGTTTATTTTATGTATGTTACTAACTACCCCCATAAACAAAGCAGACTGTATACAGATAAAAGGCCACAGTAGAGTGCATTTTATTAAAATGCAACTAATACTGCTTGAAAAGTGATATCATATATAGTCAGGGCTTGACTTTCAGGAGAAAACCTTGTCACCAGCTGACCCCTAAGTTTTCAGATTTAGTTGCCTGCAAAAGTATTAGTGAAAGGCATGAAAAGTTGCTTGCCAACAGAAAACAATAATGTTCGCATTGGCGACCCTAGTGGTCACAAAGCTGAGCTCTGATAGTACGTATTTTTGTAGTTGAGTGGTAATCTTCACAAGGCCACTACTTTTGAGAAGTCCTTTACTTTTGGGATGGGAAAGATTTTGTACTTTTACATTACTTTTGAGGAGCTTTTATTTTAGGGAGAACTGCTACTTTAGAATTCTACAGTACAACATATTGTGTTTCCACTCCAACAGACTGTCGAACTGAACCTAACCTGGATGACCTGAACTTAGCCTTCCAAGATATTGGTGTTTGCCTCCATGAGTTAGAAGATTTTGTGAGCCAGGTAGACCAAGTTCCATTTATTCACCAGTTGCCACGGTACCCCAAGCCTAAACCTTGTGTCCTCCATCATCCACATAATGGAGAGATCGCGGAGAGACAGGAGCAGTACTATGACTACTTGCCTCCCTTGGTCTCTAAGCTTCTTCAAAATGAAGGTTTTGTATGGCTGCTGCTATGCAGTCTTCTTCTTACCCTCATTCTGAAACTCTGTTACTGCTCAGATACTATAAAGATTCATTAGCCATCTCCAAGTTACTTTTTGCTTTTGTCTCTCAATGAGTTCCAATGGAACACCTTGAGTTTGGTTTGTACAAAAATTAACTTTCAGGTGAAACATGTTTTCACATTTTCATGTTTTTTGTATGAAGACTCCTTTTGACACAGATGCAATAGGCAACTTGGAAATAGCTCAGTGATGACTTGTAATCATTAGATATTGTCACCAATGTTAGAATGCTACTTTTAAACATTACTTCATAAAATAGTATCCAGTTATTACAAGAAACCTTTATGCAAGGCAGTGCTATTTTTAAAGTGTATGTGACAGATTTTTTTTATTTGGTTGATGGAATCTACACAAGATTGTGATATGGGAAAAAAATATATATAAAATAATAATATAAAATATGTCATTATTAGCCATCAGAAAACCTGAAATGTCACTTGCAGTTGGGTCAGAAACCATGAGGAGGGTTACAACAGTTTGTGATGTGAGGGTTTTTTTGTTGTCACAGCCTGACTAGTTCCAGGTCTTAACCCCAGACAGTTTCTGACCAAACATTTCATGTTTTCAGATGGCTAAAATTCAGTGAAAACACACCAATATAAAATTTGTTTTTGTCAATTTCCATATCACTACCTAATGCTGATTCCATTAAGCTAATAAAACTATACCTGTCACATACACTTTAACCATAGTTTTCTACCACTAGTAAAGTTGTTAAGTTTTTTTTTTGTGGGCAATTAGTAGAACTTCACTAGGCTTTATGTGGTGACAAAGAATGCATACATGTTTTCTGCAGGCCACTGATAGTTTTCAAGACTATTTACCTACTATAGACATTTGTATATGTTCTCTTTAGTGAACTTTGCATTGCACATCTTTTACTTTCTCAAAGGTTTTCTCATGACAGTATTTGTTTGCAATGTCAGTGTTCATCTTTTTCTTAGATGAAGACAAAGCAGCAGCAGCAGAAGATGCAGACACAGTTGATGCAGGAGAAGAGAAAAGAAGTTCAGAGGGATTTGTGAGAAATGAAATAAAAACTGTTGGGGAGGAAACTTCCAGTCAGCATGTGGCAGTTAAAAGGCCCCATGATAACCCCCCAGGCTTGGAAAATGAAATAAAAAAAAGACGAATTGACCTTCCTTTTATGCAAAAAGGAAACAGGGGCAATGAAATGGACATCCTAGATGCATTACAAGGAAATTTGTCCTCACCATCACCGACTCCATCACCTGATGTGTGGAGTACAGCAAAAACATTTGAGATTCCACCAACATCAGCTGTACCTCCTGTTATTACCACCTCTTCTAAAGAAAGTGCAACCTCTGCTAAATCCACAGCTAAACCAATAGCAGAAGAGAAAAAGGCAGTCAAGGCTGATAAACAACCTGGAAAACAACCAGCTGGAAAAGCCAAGTCAAGCCCAAAGAAAAATGCCAAGACTCCCAAGAAGACACAAAGCCCTTTGAAAAAGTCAACTTTGACAACGTCTACGCCTCCAAAATTGCCAATAGAAAAATCGCCATCTCCAATTAAATCACCAGTGACAAGCACAAAGAAATTACCTGCCCTGGAAACTGAAGCTATAACAAAAACCCCCACTAAGAAAATCAATACTACTCCGAAAAAAGATAAAAAACCAGGCAACAAGACTAAGAAACCTGCTGCAAAATCCCCGTCGAAAAAGGCAGTGCCTACAGCAGCGAAAGAGAACATCCAGGCGAAAGAAAGCATGCCAAAGTTAATCATAAAGCCCATTAAGAAAGAAGTCAATAATGACCAGCAGTTTACAGTATCAGAATTCCTGCCTCCAGATCATCCAGAAAAACAGGAGAAAGCTCAACCTCCAAAATCAAAACGCAAAGCAGTTCCCTCCAAGAAACCAAAAGGCAAAAAAGAGAAGGAAATTCTTGAACCCTCAATCAAAGTTGAACCAAAAGATTTGAGCACTCCATGCACTAGTGAAGGACTCAAATTTTCCATGGCAGAATTTGCTATGCCATCTGTCGATAGCAGTGTGCCAGGAAATCTTTTAACAGACCCAGCATTGGATCACAAAAAGAAAAAAAAGAAAAGAAAAGAAAAGGATAAAGACAGAGAAAGGAAAAAAGAAAAGAGTAAAAAGGTAAGCCTCCTTTAAACTACTGCCGTACTAAAGCATTCCCCTTTCCCAGTGCGAAAAACCAAATATTGATCAATCTACATCTTGCATGCCAAGCATGTTGTTACTAGTTAGTCCCACTATTCAGCCCATATAGCAGTCACATTCGGCACTCATCCCAGTTAAATAAGAATCCATTGTGTGTCCTTGACCACCGAATCACTTCTCTGTACAAGTCTATGAAGGTCAAGGAATTATTAACTAACTTGGCTAATTCTCTGAGCACTAAGATCAAAAGCAAGGAGCATCTTATTCAGGGCTATTATAAGATTAGTTTGTACTTTTCACAAGACCTTGAACTGGAGGGTCCCTGATGTTTATTAAACGCACATGAAGGGGGACAATACCTTGAAGGAAGGCACTGAACTTGATCACAGTGTTGATAAGAATAAATATTGTTGTATCTATGTTATGTTGCAGTTGAAGACAGATCATACAGAACATACAACACCCCCTATTCCTCGTATCACAGTGAAATTAGAGACTGCTTCCCAACCAGCATTGCTAGCGAACAAGGGGATGATGAAGACAGAGACTTCACAAATGTATGTGCTTGGTTATGCCTTCATGTACTGGAAATATGAGAATATGATTTACCTCTGTGGATTAACCTGTACTTACTGCAAATTGATCTGAACTTAGCTGCTACTCGTCAATTAGCTCTCAGACGACCAATTCCAGAAGTGCAAAACTTGTGATTTGCTGTATGTCTGTTCAGTATTAGATCACAAAAGAACAACAAAGTGGTCTATGAGCTGTTAATTGAGGGTGGGACTGATGTTCTTACTACATTTAGATGACATTGTGATCTTTTACTGAACAGACACATAGCAGCATGAAACTATCTGTTTTATAACGAAACATCACAAATACATAGGTGACATTTTAGGTGACAAAATGTCACCTATGTATCTGTCCTCTCACAGATCATAAGCAAGAAGCAATCAAAATACGTGAATATTCAACCCACATAAAATGTAGTTTTCACTTTTCAACAGAGATCATGGAGCAGATGGCACAGAAAGACTTAACACGAGTGTGGCTAACAGTCAGGTGGACAATCCAGGACCAACATCATCGAAGGTTTCCATCAAACAAGAGCCAGGTGTTGTTTCTCAACCTACTACTGCTACTGTCCCCAAACTAACAATCAAAAGTGAGTCACTGGAAAGAACAGTCGTGGCACAGACACTGTCAACAACCTTTGTACATGTAAGTGAATTGTAGCTTCACTAGTAACAGAAAAAGGATTAGATGAACTTAACAAAAATTGGCATGCGGATGGGACAGAACACAACCTAAAAGTTCACAAAGGCCAAAGGACCATTTTAGGGCTGTTCCCAAATAAAAAACAAGATCATAAATGATAAGATAACTAGCCACACTCGTGAAAGGTGTGAAAAAACACTCACCTATAAGCTCATGTTCACACACTCGTACTCTCAAACTTCCAGTCGTGTGTCTATTAAACAATTAGATTGTGAGCTCGACATCTCTATTGCGTGATAAGTGATGAGGGTGCCACCCTAGTCAACTATCACGCATAAAACTGAGAGCGAATAATCCAGTTGTTTTAGCACAAGCCTAGTAGTCGTTCAGAACTTAATCTAAATCCTCTTCACAGACATCTCGAAAACCCAAATAAGAGGTCGTCAGTTTGTTAACAAGCGCACACTGTTACGCTACTCACAATCTAGAACGCTAATAGATTTATAATTAAAGTCGATAGAAACACAGCACATTTTCTATTTCTTGATTATCACAAGGCAGTTGTGAAGATGAAGTCTCATTGGTAAGCACTCTAGTTGTGGAGTCCCCTCCCTCCTATGCAACATTATTGTAATATGGGTGACTGTTTGTGATGTGTTTCACAGGGGTATAGTAAAGTCTACTACTGCCCTGTGTGTGGTGATCCTGATGATGGCAGTTTTATGATTGGTTGTGATGGCTGCGATGAATGGTTTCATGGGTGAGTGTTCTAAAAGAATCTAAAAGAAGCTAAATATCTCGATTTTAGTACGCCAGAAATTTATTGGAGCTAACTATGTAGACAAATCCATCGTGTTGTTAGCGTTTTATTTTTATTCTTGCTGTTAACCTATAGCGTTCATGGGATGGCCAATTGTCACATGAATGTTATTTTATCTCCTTTAGGACCTGTGTTGGCATCATAGATGACCCTGGTGAAGTGGACTGGTTCTGTTCTTCATGTCACGCTAAAAGGGACAAAGACAGCAAAGACAAGCAAAAGAAGAAGAAAAAGAAAAAGAGCAAGGAGAAGACAAAGTAACGCTGCGATTTGATGTGCGAATCTTGACAACGTTTGTAAATATTTTACCCAGGAATGGATTCAAACTGTTCGACTGTATGGTGTACCTTGAGAATTATCCTGTAGCAAGTCTGTACAACGCGAAGTAGAGTTGTAAATAAAAGGTTTCTAGCAAACATGTTGTGGTTGCTTGAGTTTAACTGCATTGCTTGACACGAAGGAACGAAGGTACTCTGCTGTGATAACGAATTTGAGGTCAACCAACAAAAACCTATTACAGGCTTCAGTGGAAGCGATATGGCAATCACGTTTTTCATTACGTTGTGGCTTTAGTTTAAGATCGACTATCGACAGCCTGCCAAACTCCAGTTGTGTTCTTTTCCGTCGTTGTCTTGATGCCAAGGTGAAAGATAGTACGTGACAGTGTAGCTTATTATGATGATTAATTAAATTGAAGTGTTGTTCTTGTGTTCAGTTTGTTTTGTTTTGATGCACGTGAATCTTGATGTTCAATGTGAAGACGCGTGATTTTTATGTGATCCAAAACACGCGGTTTTTGTGTCCTAATTGGATATCAAAACTTATGCACGTGACGAATTTAGCCAATTTTTATTGGCTGTGGAATTTTGTATTAATGCACTTTCGAAGCCTCGTTTCACAGCGTATAAGCAACAAGCAACAGTCGCAGTAAGATTTTGATAGTTAGCACTTTTTGTCCAGAAAATGTGTTAAACAAAAGAGCTGTTTAGAACCACGTTTGTTTCCTATGTTTATACACCAGTGAAAACAACCTCTTTATGGTAATTACTAGACAAGGATATCTTAAAAGTTGCAATTTTGTTTTCTATGCATGACTACAGTTACAATAGACAGGAAGCCACCCCAGCCTTGCATGGTTTTCATGCGGGTCCTCTGTCCTGGTCGAATTGGAATTAGAGTGTTGGTTTTTGTGGAAGGAAGAAAACCGGACAACCCGAAGAAAGGAGAGAATCAAAAACAAACTAAACGCTTCACGCTTAAAGAACGGGCTTGCCCACTCCCTTATCTCTCTTAACAACACTAGTACAAGTGAAATCATTTTAGGACTTATTTATTTTCTATAAGCCATCGAGAAGCATAAAATGACAGCTATTGTCAAACGAGTAAACATTCAGTTAATTTAATAAAGAGCACAATCCTGCCATGGTTCCTTGAATATTGCCCAAATTATAAATTATATCTTTATACTCCTTTAAGGAACATTTTGGCACTGACTGGGAAAAACTTCTCTGAGGCTTGTCAAATATACATCTAAAACTTGCGACATTCTGTACAAAAGTTCAATTCAGGGCTCGTGAGCTGCTGAAGAAAAATAAAATTATATCTTAATAACTTACGTCAATTTTAAAACGAGTCTGAAAGATTACAATACGTAAACTTTTTTTCACGGCTTATAATACATTAATATTAAAATAGTGGCTTAAAACAAACTTTGTCAGTATCACGTTTTTTAAGCTTTACAGGAAACTACACATTATAATACATCTCTTAAAATACCAGAACCTTTCTACACGAAAAAACGTAGGCATGTATTGTTCCAAATTGAATGTGAAGACAACGTTTCCAAAATAGATACATCGACTTTTGCATCTTCCACAAGGGCATAAATGAAACTACAAAATAATTCTAAAAAGCGTCCATGCCCTGAAGTCAACAAACTATCTCCGTGTTTTTCTTACAGCCTAAAGCTGAACTCTCAGTGGCACAGATGTGACTGAGACAGTCTCAAAATTGATTCTCAACTAGCCTGCGAGCAGGCTCTTCGCGTGGCACGAATGGAGATGAAAAGAGGAAGAAGAGCCCGCCGTTACCGCTTTAAATTTTGAATCGGTGCATCCACATTTGGACGCAAAATACTGATTGGCTGAGATTAATACGTTGACATGGTGACGTCATCCAACCGTGATCGGCTTTTGTTTTAAAACTGAGCAAAATAATAATCCGCAAAAATGAAGAGCCGCCTGTGCCAAAATTTCAGAATATTTTAATTTCATTTGAATTTGAAGGTAGAGCAACGCAACGGGGAGGCCTCCCCGCTAGAAAGAAACGATGTTCTTGCTGTCTTACCCCTAACTCTTTGTTATTGTGGCTGAAACAGAACGCCGCGTTAGTTGCCTAGCCTTTACAGAGCATTATCGATGAGCAGATTTCATAAGCCAGAAACATGGGTCTTTCAGCTGCATCAACTGCTGGTTCAACGTAGGAGGAGTTGAAGTCGGCGTAATTTCCGCCAATGTTTGATTCAGCCATGTTCGAGCAATGAACACTGAATATACTGAAAGACAATTCACTCCACCAAATTTGGCAGCAGTTGTGGACAATATATCCACGTTACCGCACGTTCATTCCGCGCGTTCATTCCGCGCGTTCATGGACTGATTTTTGACAACTCGCTCCGGGTCACATCAGCTGGGTTTCTTGGGGGCGTCATTCAGAATTTTAAGCGATGCAGGAAGGCTCTTCTTCCTTTCCTACTTTCTTGCTCCATTAAGAGCCTGTTCGCACTGAAGAACATCTTACAAGCCAATTGTTTCTTCAGATTGTAGCTTCAGTCAGACCACACCGATTATTCTCCACAACACAGTTATACAACAGAACAATTGCAGTGCGATGGCATGTAAAGATGGTGTTATTAATGAACCGGTACCACACATATAGCCCGTTTCCTGAAAAACAAGAAAGAAAAGGAAGAAAGTATAAAATTCAAGGAGAACTTTTTTTCCTAGAAACTGCTTCGCGCGACATAGACTGAAAAATACGTGTTATACAACGGAGCAACAATATCGCAACCCGGATCACTAAACACACTCAAGGTGCAAAGAAAACCAATTTTCGGGCTGTAGTTATAAAGTATTAGCCCGAAGTTATTCGCACTAAGAGCTACAACAAGATCATCTATGTTGGAGCATAATCGAGAAGACCGTCCTTTGCGCCAGCCGGCGCTATGGGGACGACTGACTGACTTGAAGTGTTTCAGTAATGTGGGGTAAGTGGAGAACACAATCTAGTAGCCCAGAGCTTAAATAGTGGCACCAGCAGAACTTGAACGAAAAAGCACTGTGTACATACAGAATGTGTTGATACAAAGCATCTCCGAGGTCTCTTTCGATAGCCAGGTTCCTTGCAGGCGTTTTCCACAGACTCACGGGGAAGTAGTGATGTTAAGGAAAACAAGCAAACCAAGGGAAACAAATTCAGGTCTCAACCATAATCCCTGAAGGCGCACCTCAAAGGGAATTACGTATTGCGCCCATATGTTACAAAGGGAGGAAAAAGAAACATTTTCTTCAGAGAACGTTAAGCGATGAAAAAGAGACAATTGTGAAAATGCGGGCTGAGCAGGTGTTACTCGACTTAAACTAATTATTTTTAAAACTGAAGTTAACATGTTTAAACTCCCTCCCACCCCCCACCCCCCGCTCCCCGCCAACTCACTTCTCTCCCAGCCCGCTCAGGGTCAAGGCATTAATTAGTGAGTGTGCTAAAAAGGTTACAAAGAGACGTTTTGTAAGTTGCCTAACTTGTATGCGTGTTGTAATAAGGTTACAGAAACAGTTGATTATTATCAATCCGCATTTTAATATTTAAAGGATATTTTCTCGGGGTTCGCCTGGAATTCCCATATCCTTGACTGAATCAGAACACGGTCCACAAATGGCGTCGATCACCACCAGGTACAAATTACTGTCGGGCACACTGGCGACTACATGATACCTATCACTGAGAAAGCAATAACATACTGTACGTTAATTCAAAACAAAGTTAAAAAAGTAAAACTAAATGACCTTTACTTACTAAGACTAGCAGGGCCGAGCTATTAAATAGTTCAAGTTAAACATAACAAAATTAAAAACTTCAACTGGCTAAAGGCGAACCATTTGGACATTTACCAACGTAGCCAAAGAGTTAATCGCGTGTCTACCAGTCGGTCTACCGTGAAAAAGCACCAGCTAGTGGTCAGAGCGAGACCCCCGGATTTCAAGTTCGGGACCCTGACCGGTGGGCAACGCTGACTGGATTTAATAGAGAGCCCTTACCTTGTGCAGCCTTCGCAAGTTGTTGTTCCTGCGGAGCAAAATAACATGTAAGGTCTTGAACTTCCACAAGACAAAGCAGAATCTCCAACAAAACACATGACTGAATGTTAACCATAAAATCAGCTCTTCTTCTGTCACATGACTTGTTGATTTCATACCCAGATCTTTTTCTGTTGGTTCACACCATTTCGTGTTGAACGTAAAATCTCACTTACCATTTTCTAATATGTCGCCCTCGGTGGAGTAATACGTGGTCACATTGCGAATGCAGCTTATATTTTTTGGGGCATCATCGGCAGCGTCTGTAAATAAAGATAGTGCATACAGCAGTTTTCAACTGAGTGTCGTAAAACCAGAACAAAAGTGACCACTCTGGCCAATCACAAAGACTCGGAAAATCCAGTGAACCAATCAGAATGTAGCTGACGCGAAGCGCGGGAAACGTGTGCGAGCGAGTTGTGATTGGTTTTGGTTTTACTTTTGATTGAATGAAAAAGTGGTGCGAGTATTTTAAGCCAATCATGTAGCGTTGTAATGTAAAACTAATTCCTTTTCGACACTCAAGTGAAAACCGCTGTTAAGCTTGATTTATTAAACGCGACGGTGCCAAAGAAGTGGAAGGACGTAACTGTCTAACCTGTGCTTGCTCCAGTCTCGGAGAAAAGCCAGCTGCAAAATAAAAAAACGCACGTGAAAACACAGCGGTAACTCTGGACAATGAAACAATTATTCTACCGCACTTGCAGGATATGATATGACTATAGGCTACTCATATCCAACGCGCGCTCGTGGAATGATTGTTGATTGTCCAGGGTTGTGCATTGTATTGCGAAGGTGTCTGGAAATCATGTGTATAACAAGAGTACGAATTTCAATAATATGCATTGTTAGTAAATGGATTTGGTCTGGAATTGATGTTGTGTATTATTACATTTACACAGCGTTCAAGTCACAGTCACGTTAAAGTTGATAACACTGCATTTAGTAATGTTTCCAAAAATGGAAGATCATCGAACCAACCTGTAGAAGTTAAAATACAGCAAGGACCTGAAATGTAAATATGGAAAAACTATTAGTCTAATAGACAACCACAAAGGAGAAGAAGAAACGAGGATTCCTAAATTCAAAGAGGCGTAGATGGGAACGAAAGCAGTTATTAGAAACCAAAAAAAAGCATCCATAGAGAGAAGCTCATTGTTGTTTCCAACAAGGAACAAATCCACTTTTCAAAAGAGTCTTGTTACTTCTTGGCAGTCCGAACTTGTTTTTTACAGTAGCGGGTGACAAAACTGCGCGAAAGCCGACAAACGACTGTGTTTGAAACCAATAACTTGTTGTTATTCTGAAGTTAGTGTCGTTAAGAATGAAGCAAGTCTCCTGTGAGGTTTAGCGAGTTTACAACACAAAACATAGACACATACCACACAGCTTTGGTTGTCCACCACTCAGCGTAGGCGGAAAGAGAGAAAAGAGGCTGAAATGATTAAAAAGAAACGTTTTGAATTTGTGTTTAAGGTTACCGTATACCTTTAGAGGTGTCCCGCGACCAAGCGATGTAGTAGCACGTCTGGCGTAAACTGTGGATACCTAAACCCCTCTATCTCTGATCAGATTAAAACCAGGCTGTTTTGTTACAACAAAAATGTAATGCAGTTTGATTTTAGAAAGAAAAAGAAACAAATCGTTTTAGTTATCAAGTTTTTCGTTTTGCTTCGAGTCAGTCAGCTTTCAGTGATTAGTCTGTAGATTACGGGGGCTCTTCCTTTTAACAAGAGCATTTAGTGTTTTTACACTATAAAATTGCTACCATTAAACATTATGTGAAGAGCCTTTATTCTATAGAAGAAGCACATCACCTAGAAGCGTATAACTCCGAACCAATACTGGGTTTTTTTAGTGAACCAATCAAAATTTACTTCCAAATAGGTGTGTTGGACACTGCATGTCACAATATTTGATATGCTTCTGTCTATAGTCATTAAAACATGCCAGGTGTTCACGAGTGTCCTTACTGTAAAAATACTAATCCAACCTTGAGTAAAAATGAAGTTCCTCCACTGTTAGCTCCGCCTTTCTCTTGACAAACTGATTGGAAATCTGTGATCTCAACCCTATTAAACAGAGTTCCTGTCTTTACACTGTTATAAACTGTCATGGCCGTGTGATTCTGCTCTATAAGATGTCGTTGAGACAGGTACAGCGGCAGGAAAAATTATACTTGTAACCATTTAACTCAGAAACAGAAGTTGTTTTTCCTTTTAAAGTGGAACCTCTCCTGAAGGACAAGTCCAGGCTATGGACAGTTCTCAAATTCATTAATAATTCAGCAATTTTAAACAAGAAAATCATGACAGTGACAGTGACAAAACACTTTCATCTAACACAAGTTTGAATTTTACCATTTTCACACATTGAAAGAGGAATTGGGTTGCTGACACCATACCATACTACAAAACCAGAGTAGTTTTGGATTACTTTGTCAAAGAGCAATTTTCCAACCTGCGAAACTTGCTGTAAACTCACTTGTTATAAACTCCAGTGGTACTGTTTTCATCAGATCGGATCAACTGTTGCATTACAGGAGCATCAACTCGACCAAAGAACTTACCGGCTGACTGAAAAATCACACAAACACACAAATGTGAGGATGACATGGAGACTGTCTCTAATCTGCGACAGAACTCTTGAGAAAAAATGCTTTGAACTCCCTTCTCCTTATATTGTGTTGTTTCTACCCCAGTTTCCATCTCTATTTAAAACTGATCTCGCCAACAAAGGTTCGCACGTTTCCAGCTTTTAATGTTACAAACGAATATTACTTGCCATCAAGCGTTCTTTTTTGGGGGCGAATCGGGGAAGGGACTTTTTCCCCTTCCTCCGTTCGACGAAAAAAACGTTTGATCTCAAGTTCCAAATGGGAAGAAGATAGTGTTCTCTTATCCGTTGAATTAATCTTTAGTTATCAACTTCAAAATGTATAGAACTCTAGTTTAAAAGTAATTTGTACAACGCAAGGTTTCGTCGACTTACATTGGCATCATTTCCTGCCACAACAAAGCCATTTTCATCAAGAAGGTAACAGTAGAAACCCTCATGCTGTGAGGAAAAAAAAAATAGTTACACAGTCATCGGTCATTACATGATAAAAACCACATTGTCAGACCTTCTGTATTAGGGCGGGTCTAGTCAGTAATAAGTGTTCCCTTTTCAGTGGAGAACACAAACATAGCGCTCGTGGGTAAGATTCCTTTATTGGAAATGCCGCGGCCCAGCTTATTAAAAGAACTGGACCAATCTTTCCCAAATACGGACCTTAAGCTAATTTAGTAACATAAATGTATTTCAATCGGCGCAATTTATCTGCTGCTTAGTGTGAAGTCGCCTCACTTCAGGTTGCGTGGGTGTGACTGGAACTGTGCTTAGAGTTCCCACTGAAGCACGTCATAATAGAGATAAATGTAATTACTCAGGTGATTATAGAAATTCTCGCGCTCTCATTGGTCAAGAATAGCGCCATATTCCACTTCGCTATAATCACCTCTGACTAATTTTCAAAATGGCCGAAATTACGAAGAAGCGAGTGTAGCGCGTATCCCTTAACTGTAGAAGTTGTAAATAGAAGGTTTGAAGCTGAGACAAGTGAGCAAAAATGCATCATTGGTCAGTACGAGTTTCATTGGTTGTAACAGCAAAGACAGTTTTCAAAAACAATATGAAGGAAAGCCCAACCAGTGATGGTGTAAGTGCAGGCATGAACAATTATATTATATATTATAGACTTTTCACGGTACAAATGTACAAACAGTGGAATAGACAAACGTTTTGTCTTACCATGTTCTTTCCAGTCCTGTCACAGTTCAAATCACATTGTTGTCCGGATTCTGATGGACCGCACTGATGAAAAAAACAGCACACCTGCGTCAAGGTTTGCGCATCTTGTAAACGCGTCACGTGACTGAATATGCCGAGGTTAAAACTGGAGAATATCTCCGTGATGTTCCCCCACTTAATTAAAGTAGCAACGACTAAGACGCTCTAAACAAAGTTTTCCACTCAAAAACCGCTTTGTTAAACTTGTTATATCTGTTGTAACGCTTCGGAAATAATGGAAAAAATTAAGGAATATCGCGAAGAAAATCATGTCACTGTACCTTAGTGTTCTTAACAAAATGCTCTTCAACAAAGGAATCCATGTCCATTTCATATCCCAGAACTGCAGAGTTGAAAGCAAAATCAAGCATTCTATGCATTACAGCATTTTAGTTGACAGTGGTAACTTTAAGAGAGAACTTCGCGGTGTTAGCACATTCAGCAAAGAGAAAGGGTCTTTTAACTTATATCTCAATTTCAGACATGGCATATGGTTTGCAACATTTACCCAGTGCTCGAAATGCTTGCAAATTTGGAAACGGAGGTAAGCTACTTGCGTTATGAAGCACTCTCTCCTTAATAACGTAACACCAACCTAAGGTATCTACAACGGTATCTACAAAACCCATCTAAATAAAATTTAAATAATTTTAATAAGACTTTGAGAATAAAGATTACATGTTACATTTTCATATGCTGCTAACCTGCCGAAGGTTTCTGGCCACGAAAAATTCTCTTATACGCAAACACAGACGTAGTGTTACCCTCAGATTTTGCTGTAAGATAAAAATACCTGTAAGCATTTAGTGGCTGTTTTAGAACTGTTTTAAAAGGATACTAATTAAAAACTAAAGATTTAAGTTCCCTAACATGAAACGATGAAAATCACTAGAGTAAGCAGCCTACACAGTTTACGGGAGCAGCACGGGCTCCTATCTCGAACAGCGGCTGGCAATTGAGCCTCTGTGAGAGTGGAGGTACAGGAAGTTACCTGCGAGATAAGGAGTGGTATAAATAATGGTTGTATCAGGAGTCTGCGACCCTAACACTCGTCTAAAGAAGTTGCCTTGGGAAGTGACACCCAGCTTGTCCTGTGATTCACTAAAATAAAATAAACATGAAAAGGTTGACACCGTAAAAGAAAACTCGTGGTTGTTTTCAAACATTTTCTACTCTGTTCTTTTACGAACTGCTTATGCTAAGTGTTCGAGCACGGGCACACAACCTCCTATTCATAAATGTTTTGTTTTGATTTTCATAAATTAGAGTAAAGTCAGATTTTCACCAACCTGTGAGTGCGGGTTAATCCCCAAAAGGTGCGCACAAACACTTCCTTTACACCTGTCCTATAATCAACACAAGTCAAACAAAATTACATCACAAGCAAGTAGAACTTCGTGTAACGATGAAATCACTATGTAGTTGAATTTTACATATTGGCAACTTACAGTGATTTATTCTTCCAAACAGTGGGCATCTCGGATGTCGCATTGACGTCTACTAGAAGACCAGTTAGTAAATCTACATTTTTACCTACAGTCAGACACAATACGCAGTTAACAGAACCTGTTCTGATTGTATCATATGTTTGAATGGAGAGAACACGCAATGCTTCAGATTTGACTGTCAACATATTAACCGAACCCTCTTCACCCTAGGAGTTCAACATGAAAAGTATTTCAAACTTGTAAGTCTGTGGATCAGACATACCTCTAGTCTGAAGTCAGTTAAATCAAAGTTGATATCTGTTAGCAGTAGATTCCTTTGGTATTCTTTATAATGATATCTAGAAGTCTGTGGATGAAGCCCTAGTGCGTGACCAATCAAATGAAAGCTACTGAGCATAACTTTCACGAGGAACTGTTTGCAAAAAGAAGTTTGGTATTCGTTTATTTAATATTGAGATTAATCACTCATTACGCATTTGATCGCGCGTGCTTACAAAGTTGAGTGTCGCCAGTCCTTGTTTCATTGATCAGTTGCTCTAGTGGGCTCGTCTCAGCAAATACTATATTGCTGCAATACGGCCTGCAAAAAGGAAAAGCACTTATCAAGTTAACGATAATGAAAATCAAGAGTGAAGAAAAGAAACCATGGATGTTCTAATAGTAGTATTCATTTGAAGTTGTGTTTGACACTGACTCTACTAACAAGTTCAAACAACGTTTATAGCTACTTACACAAAGACGTTTTGACCGAACAAGTTTAAAAAAAGCCAAAGGAAATTATCTGACTGCAATGGTAGCGTTTTTGTTTGGATCACATGCTACTTCAGGCGTCAAAACAACTATACTCTGAAGGGCGTTACGAGGTCCCACTCTAGCAAAGTTTCATTTTTGATTTTTACACCTTGTTGCATTCACTAATTCTTGCACGCATCCAGCAGCTTAAACTCAGTTGGCATAATTGTAAATCTACAACAACTAAACACTTACCACCTCGCAATTTTCATGTTATTACCGCTCTCTTTCAGCAATTGCTCGCGAAGCTGAGCTAGGAAAGATACAGGTGCAAAATAAACAAACACTTCTAATGAAACAGCCGCCTCCACATGGCCATTGAAGGACTCCGTGTTTGTTTTAATATCGCTATTTTCTCGAGTTTAATGATAAACAGAGCTATTTCAGATCGAATTGCTATAGAACCCCAGCTGTTTTTTTTTCTTTTTTACTTTTTACTCCCAAAACTGCATTTCATATTTGGCTTTTGGCTTCGTCAAATTATCAGTCAGAGGTTCCTGATACACTGTCTATCGAAGCAAGGTCTCCGTTATCAGATTATGTTAAATTGTTGGGTTTAAATGGAATTCTGAACTTACAACAGATTATCACAGACACTGCTACACATGGAAGTACCTTACATGAAGGGTCTGGAACTAAGAGTACACTGTGAAGTTCAAAACTTATAAACGAGTGTTCGGAGAAAGGTAGTTGACTCACCAATCACCTGGACATCTGTGTATCCTGCCAGCTTATACTTGTATCCCAGTTGAGGTGTTGCTATCCCAAGACTTGGAAAATGAAACAAAAACAGTACAAGGAGTGTCGACTCAGGAGAGTGGATGGAAATAGCAGTCACGCATCAGACATTTCGCAAATGTCCGCGATAAACTGTGAGTTCTGTTCTACTAATTGTACTTAGACACGAGGTTTATGCACTCACTGAGTCACACTAATATAACATCAGACATTATCACACACTGGTGTCGGCATTGCGTGTATTATTAGTGAGCAAAACAAAGTTTTTGAAAGAAATGTGTTGCTGATCTGCAGATTAAAAACACCAACGCTATCTCCAATTTAACAAGGTGTTTCACTTTGACAGACGGACATGCGTTAGGGCAAAATGGTTGTTTGTTTCAAACCCGGAATGTTACAATGACAGGAAATATAACATAGATACCAAGCATTCTTAGGTAGTGTTACTTGTAAAAATGTACTCATGGGAGGAAAACCCCGGGGGGGTACTCCCCTCTATAAGGTATATAGGTATGTGCCGCCCCAAAGGGTATGGTTTTAAGCCGTTTTGGTCTGAAAACGGGTATAGATTTTGAACATTTTGGTCTGAAATTGGGTATTGTTATCGGGGGAACGTT
>OMLO01001759.1_pt1 | contig 16997 bp, 10 predicted proteins | sample 1674811 | NCBI WGS metagenome assembly OMLO01 (sample SAMN06265003, study PRJEB25207) | coral metagenome | isolation source: Coral host | place: Mexico:La Bocana,Puerto Morelos, Mexico | collected 2008-11-13 | reverse complement strand
AGAGTAACTTTACTTGTTTAAGAGTAACTTTATTTGAAACGGAAAGCCATTTTGTTTTTCTTCGGCTGCTCGGAGGTGAATAGTACTTGGCTAATTACCTCCGAGCTAGCCAATCAGCACGCGCAAAAAGCACTATTCACTTGTGTGGTATATACTAACATGTAATATTCTTCTTATTATATGGACAATAACAGTACAATACATCATTGAAACTCGTTTGCAATGTGTTTTTATAAATAGTGACTCAATCAGCACACTACTATATACAACATGGTCGGTGAATGCACAATCAAGCAAAATAAAACTGAACTAGTTTTAAGTAATCAAAATTTCATAGAATACAAACAAGTCACCATACCTAGTTCGGCCCAACTGCACTTCACAATGACCTCTGTCCACACCGAAAGAAATTCTGAGTTTTCTGTAGTCGTAGGTTTCTCGTCCATCTAAACGCTGTTGAGAGCCACAAAATAACTTCAACACTCAATTCTTTTGAACGACAGAAGCAGATTACACAACGAAGAAATGATATTTTACTCTTTACCTTTCTAGATCTTATGCTTTGAAGGAGAAAATCCCTTTCGCACGATGCAAGCGGCACGCTGCCCGACTTCATGGTCTCGAAACAGTTTTTGGTCAGGCGTTGTTAGAGTACATTGGAGTTTGAGTTAGACCTGGCACTAATTCAGTAGCCGCTAAACAAAATGTTTGCAGTTTCGTGGAGTTGTAGTCAAAGTCACGGAAAAAGTGGCGAAGAAAGGTTTGTATCTTTGGGACTTATTTTGTTTTACTGTTGTTGTATGAAACTCACAGATTACAATATATAACACGTCAGTTTTTATAGCAACACTATAAAGAAACGATATGATGAGATTGAGATGTACAACGTCGATTTGGAGAGCTGGCATTCTGAGCACGTGGATAAAAGCATGTCTATCTTCTGAGGCGACCACTTCCGGTAAACACCGTGACAACGGCCCAGGTTTGCACATCGAAGAGAAGATGAAACAACACATAGTTAATGGTAACATTGCGGATGCTTTACGGCTGTTTGACGAGAGCAGGAACGGAGGGAATTCCTGGGTAGTGGATGGTTGCTACTCACAGTTGCTTCATATGTTTGCGAAACATGGTGAACATAAAGCCGTGGACAGATTGTACCAAGACATGAAGCAGAATGTTAGCTATATTGGCGAGGGAGCTAAAACCACTATGATCAAGTCTTACTGCAGCCGAGCGCAGTTCGATCAAGCTATTGAAATGCTACGAAGCATCACTAATGACAACATAGTCCACCACATGCGCCACTACGATTATGTAATTACAAGCCTGGCCAGCAGTGGATTAACAAAACAAGCCTTGCAGCTTTTTGAGGAGAAACTGGAGAAGCAGCAAAGTTTTCTTGCAAGCAAGGTTGACAAATTCTTATCAATAGATAAGGAAATGATTGCGGCACTGCTAAATCCTTACAATGTAAGAACTAAAGAAAATAAACAATTTAAAGGGGATATCAGTATGATGGGCACATCAGAAAGCTCCAGGAATAGATTAGAGCTATCAGAAGATGCTGTGCTCACATATGGCAGAATGTCACAAAAAGTGTTTCATTATCTTGAACAAGTTGGTGAAAGGCTACCAGTTAAATTGCTTCAGGTTATTCATTCAAGGTTTAACCATGACCCAGTGCACCACTGGAAGTGGTGCACTAGCAGTGTTAGTGAGACAGGGACATGCTCTTGCTGTGGAAATCAGCTAACTAGTGGCATACTTCCGAGTGATGTACATCAGCTGGAAAGCGAGATAATCAGGCTGTCAAGTAGTCCTGAACAGAATGGCTCTAAAGGCCACAGCAAATCCCTTGACAAGAAAATGCAGAAAGAGATGGAAGATTTAAAGATGTTCGTTAACGAACGGGGGCCTTTTGATGTAATTGTCGATGGGATGAATGTCGGTGCTTATGGTACAACATCTAGTTTCACATTCACTGAAGACAGGCTCATTGAGACAGCGCATTACTTTGCTTCCCAGCAAAAGAAAGTGCTGCTTATAATAAATAATAAAATATTCATCCGGAGATGCAGCAAAGACTTGCGTAACAAACTCGAAGATGTTTGTGCTGTTTTCAGAAACAAGTACAAAAATGATGATTTCTATCTCTTGTACGCTGCAGCATTCAGTGGAATGAAGCAAGTAGAAGTGGTCACCAATGACAGGCTCCGAGATCACCGTCTTTTACTACCATCCAACTTGTGGTGGACATTTTTGAGATGGACTAGGTTGAACTGTGTATCTTTTAGAAGTAATGGTCAAGGAAAACTCCATTTTTTTAGGCAAAAATTTGATCCTGTGGTACAGCATTGTGGGAATTCTTGGCACTTCCCTGCTAAGGATCAAACATGGAGGTGTGCTACCAGATTAGGAGAAAAGGGAGAATCATAAGTTGAAATTTCAGACAGAAAGAATAATACAGTTAGGGCAATCCAACCATAAACTCTTGACATTTTTTGTGCATTTTACAATAGCAATAGAAATGAGGAATTTTGATATTACATTTTTAGTACTTTTATACTCTACAAATGCCGTTCTTGTACATTATATGAAGAGTCTTCATTCTATCTTCACCAAAAAAGTGTGCATAAAATGTCAAGTATTCATAGTTTATAGTCCTATTGTGAGAAAAATAGTTTAGAAAGCATTTATTAACCCTGGGCTGCTTTATGGCATGAAGGCTAATATTATTATATCTCTCAGTTGGTATGCACGCTGCGATTGGTCAATTTAGTGAGCCGTACTCTACTGTATGGCCTGCTAATTTTAGTCGGCATGAAAAATGTGTGTTTGAATCCACAGATATAATAAATATCTTACAAACCTTGTTTTCTTCGTCTGTACTGTAAGTAATTGATCCTCATTTTTTCCGCTTTGCGGTTGGGCCATAAATCCAAGCGGAAAAAACTCAGTACAGACCTACAGTACAGACCTCGAACTTGATTAGCAAGAGGTATGAATGGCTGAGGAATTCAATTTCAGGAACAAACTATTCCAATTTTGTAAATAGCCAACTGGTTGACCTCCACCCAGTTGGGATTTTAACTAGTTTTCAGTTCTATTTATTTCTTCATTTATTTGTTTCTTCATTTATAATCTCTAAGTAACACAGCAGTGCTGAATATCATGACACTTGAAAGCAAATAAAGTGATTTTGTTAATTGTTATTTATTTATTTATTTGCACTCATAATAAGTCAAGAATTCATCTCAGTTTTATACAAATTATAAAGTATTACATGTTATTTGTTAGTTATTGACTATTGAAAGCAGTTAACTTTGTGCTTGCAGTGAATTTTACAACAACTTACATTATTTTAAGGCACCCATTTCAGTAGAGACCTTTCAGCAAATGTGGACACCAAATTAAACTTCTTTGGGCTAATTAGCCTGCGAACAGGCTCCCAGCGAGGGCGGAAAAAAAACATTTGGCGATCGAAAGCGCAATTCCGTGAGCGAAGTGAGTGGGAGCGTCACTCCCTCACTCCCTTGTCACCAGACCGCTCTCGGCTCGTCACGCTCACCCTAGACTACACTCGGCTAGCTCGCTCTAAAACCAACCGGGAGCCTATTCGCAGGCTATGGGCTAATTCTATTGAAAGTTAAATAGCTCTAAAAAAGAGTAAACTGATTTGTTAATGCAGTATTGGATTACACCTGTAAGTCCCTGAAAGAGGCTTAAGTGTGATAAGTCAAAACAGTTGTATTAAAGTACACACAACAAAACAACAACATAAAAGTTCATCAAGAACTTGAATTAATAGAGAAACTGCTGAATGTTAATCATTAACAAGTATTGTACAATCTTAAAAAAACTCTATTAACTGGGCAGATGCACTCTTTTAGGTAGACACCAGAGATGTTCCTGAGGGTGTGTGCATAACTACTCTATGATCTATGATGTCAATTTCTAGGTGATACAAACACAAAGAACATAACAAATAACACCAGAATATCATTGGGTGGCATAACACAAACTGCAGTTGTAACATGAACTTCTTTTAACTTTTCATATGACGAACATTGCTTTAAATGGATGTATTACCCAGCTACAACTATTGACAAGCCCTGTCAAGAAAATAATTTAGAATAAATTTGTTTCTCTTTTTCATGTTTCTGTTTCTTTAACTTCTTTACTCTTTCAATTTCATCTCTTATCTCTGCAAGATATAAAGCAATAGACAGTCACTTATGGGAGGCAGTCACTAATAGAAGACATAAGTCACAGACAGACAGACAGACAGACACAGACATAAGTCACAGACAGATAATTACAATCCATGCTGGTCTGATGATAAATAATCATATGGCAAACTGGCTGACAAAAAACAGATTAGGTAATGTTAATGCTTAACATTTTTGTCCAGCCAAAGTGATTACTTAGTTTTTATTAGTTTTACTTATGCAGATTAGTTTTGGTTAAATTACAATACTCAGTGTCAAAAACCACCCTAAAATGAAAACTCCCAGACTAAAACTCCATGACTGGCAGCTTGTGCCTGCAGGCAAGTAGTTTTTGATTTGTGGTTACACCACAATCCATGCAAGACCTACACCTAACCTTAAGATTAAATATGGTTTCTACCAAAATCATATGCAAACATAGTGTTTGACTGATTAACTTTCACATGACAAAATAAAGCACTTACTTTTATCTTCAGGATGCAGATTGGAAGCTGCTTGAAGATTATCCTGTTGTTAAAACAAAACAACAACATTTGCAGTTATTAATTAATTACAGGGAATCATTACTCTACTGCAGTGAGCTAAACATTGTCAGTGGTTTGTTATTGGTAAGCAATCATTTGTTTACTGGTGCCAAAGGCACAAACACATATATAATTTGTAACTCTACAAACAAACTGTGAAATTATATAATGATACTGATTCCTGATTTTTTCTGTGTTCTGAAGATATAGCTGTGAGTGTGTAATGCTTAACTTTTTATTTTGACACTGAATAGGTTGATACAACTTCACAGGATATGTTCTTCCCCACTTCCCCAGAAAGGTTTTGTCAATTAGCTGTCAACATACCATTGCCTCGTCAAAGTCATTCATATTTGCTTTAGCCTGTCCTTTCCGGAAAAGAGCTTTTCCATTTTTCTCATCTTCATCTAGAACCTGGTAATTACATTACAAGAAGCATTACTACAAAACTTATTTAAATAGTTGCTTAATAGTTGATACAGTATGCTAATGGTCAAAATTTTAAACAATAGTGATATTGACAAAGATTCCTGCTTGGGACAGGAGTTGTGAAGTAGTAACTAAGGTGCAAATCAATGATCAATGTATCATCTTTCCAAAAAGTCCAAATTTGCAGGGAGCAAGTGAAATTTGGGAGGTCGTTTTTTTAGAGAGCTGCCACAAGATGACTATACATGTACTTTTAAGACTTACAGCTCGTTTGTGTTGTTGCGTTCTTTAAAAAATCCTACATTTTTACATGTGCATCACACAGAGTTAATTTTCTACCTTGGGACCAAACTTCTTGGGACAGTTGCTTGTGCAGTGACTGCAATACCTTTTTAAAATTCAGAGCTAATTTATTTTTGTAGCTTGATCAGAAGTTGTAAAGAGTCTCAGTGCTGTACCTCATTACAATCATCCACTGCTCCTGCATTGTCTCCTAATTTGAGTTTACAAGCAGCTCTGAAAATAAAAGTTCAACATTCAACAATGTTAACGTTAGCTGCACATGTCATATATTGTAAGGGTTTTTGCAAAATTTTGGTTGAGTCTCACAATTGAGATGTCTTGAAATAAGGACCAAGAATCTTGGTTTCTTAGAACTGAAATTTTCAGAACTGTGCAAGCTAGCAAGCTGAAAAAATATAAGTGCTGTGCCCCTTGCTTTTATGTAGGTTGGTGTAAGTGGTTTTGATCACATGTAAACTCCAGTTCATCTGTGATCAAATAATGAGACTGAGAGTCCACTTAACAGTGTTTTTTTTTCAAGTCTTTGTCTAAACCCTGAACTTCAAAGTATATTTAGCTTGGGCTTCCATAATAAACAGCTTACCCATAGCATCTCACCTATTTAAATGACAACTGATTGACAATGATTTAAAACGTTTTATCTTTTCGTCCTCCTTCTCATCTGGTTGATCATTTTCACCTTCACTGACACTTTTTTCTTCAACTGATTCTGCATGATCAAGGTACCTAAAAGATGTGATTCAATAGATTACTCCATGACAGTGCCATTGCCTGTGCTACAGCTACCCTCCCCCACCTTGTTTTAGATTACAATTATCATAAAAGTTCAAAATTTTCAACATTTATTTTATCTTGCCTTAGTGTCTTGGTGTACTTCTTTTCAGCAACTTTGTAGTTTTGTGCCTTGAACTGTTCATTTCCAATACCTTTAAGTTTCTCTGCTTCATCTAACATTTCATCAATCTGTAGCATAGAAACATAATGTACAGTTATCACCAGTAGTAGACAACGTATAGAAAACTGCACTTCACTTAATTATTGGTCTGGCTAAGCATGGGCCGGGATAATTGACACAATAATTGTATCAGGATGACCTCCTTTTCCACACGCTATTATTACAACTTTTTTGTGTAACCTCGACCTTCTAGTTCAATAGTCTTAAGGTTACTGTGAAAATGTCCTGCCTTGATAAGTTCCGAGTCCTCAGGCCAATCAGGTAACAGGTCGCCTGTTCCATCATCGACACATATGCCATCATCTTCTCCTGGCTGTAGCTCACCACAGTCATCAATGACACATGGCTAGAACATAAAAGAAATAAATATCATTTAATACTATTTACAGGGACAGACAATTTTTGCTTGGCATTAATCCACTGCTTTACTGTCAATACGGTGGATGTGCAGTGGTCTCATGGTTAGCATGTTCGACCCCTGATCACTCCAGGTTTGAACCCTGGCCAGGGTACCTCGTTTTGTGTTTTTGGGCAAGACACCTTACTCTCACAGTGCCTCTCTCCACCCAAAAGTACAAGAGGGTACTGGACTAGCATCTCATCCAGGAAATAGAAATACTCCTTGTCACTTCATGCTACAGGTGCTGCACTGAGATTTAAGTGCCAGTCTGATGGGCCACTCGCCTTGTTAGCAGACTTCACCTGCTGACAGTACTTACTGTAAGTTATTGTTAATCTTCTAACCATAAGGACATGCTGTCAGTTGATCAGTAACTGCACTTTAACCAATGCACACTTATTTGTCATAATCATTTAGTGACGTATTACAAGTTTTGAATAATTTGTAGCAATATTCATCTATGAATGGTAAGCGAGACACAATCTCTCTTGTATACACTGCCAAGCTAAGTACTTTCTTTGGACAACTCTGCAATTTTTCTGTGAGAGGATATTTAATTCAGCCTTGGGCCTACAAAATGTCATCCGAAAGTAAAACTCTAATACTTGTTAAAGTTTTAAGTTTATAATAACTTGGTTACAACCGAAAGGGATGCCTGACCTTAAGAGGCTTACTATCATCAACAGGTGTGTTCTCAAGTGCTCTAACAACATTCATTCCTTTGGAGACTTGGCCAAAGACAACATGCTTCCCATCAAGATGTTGAGTTGGAACAGTAGTGATGAAAAACTGGGAACCATTTGTGTTTGGACCAGCATTTGCCATAGATAGTAAGCCAGGCTTATCATGCTGCAAAGGAATTCGTCAACATGTCATTGTTTACTAACATACAATAATGCTTTAATCAACACAGATTGATGTCAATTCTAGGAAGCTTCCATTCATTTAATAACATTCAACGTTTAATAAGCATTCATTCATTTAATAATGTTGATGCCAAAACTCTAGAGAAACCCAAAATCCACAAATAAAGTGATCAAAAGGAGGGAGGAAAAGAATAAAGTTTTCACAAAACATGAAGACTGTTGTTTTAAATGTTCAGACAGTGATATCTAGAATAATCAGGGACTTGTTACCACCAATCCATTATACCTTTAAGTTGAAGTTTTCATCCTCAAATTTTTCTCCATAAATGGATTCTCCACCTGTACCATCGTGATTTGTAAAATCACCACCTTGGACCATAAAACCCTTGATAACTAGAATGACATAAAGTTTATAGTCAGCTTCAAGTAAAATTAGCATGTAAAGTATTGAGTCCTCTAGGTTAGCCTAGGTCTAATGTTTTCTGAATAACAGATTGAGAAACAATTTTGGGCTAGCAGGCCACAGCTCTAGCTTTCCCAAAATGAAAACTGAAAAATAAATTTATGTTTACTACATTCTAAACTGTGATTGGGAATCTAATATATTTATTAATTTACTGTTGTTCTTATTATCGGAGAATATGTTCTCTTTTATTGCAGTATCAGTATAAGTAACAAATTATTGAAATATGCTGTTTACTTCTATGGAACGTTGAGCCCTTGTAATGAAGAGGTTTCCCTGTTGCTGTTGTTTTTTCTTTGTCTCCAACACACAGTGACCGAAAGTTCTCTGTTGTCCTTGGACACTTGTCAGCAAACAACTCCAACACTATTCTTCCAACTATTGAATAATAAAAACAACTAAGAGTCAAAAGAGAACATCTCTAGCATTGGGTATTGTGCTATCATGTTTGCTAGTAGTCTGTGATTGTTTGGTTGCATTGTTAAACATTAACCTTGTCACCGATGTGAGAATTTCAACCCTCATGGGTGCTTTGTTCAGAGACAAAAACTGATTGCATAGTTCCAGAAGATATCCATATATCCCTGACAGATAGGACTTTTTCTAACACTCCCCTCATACATTTCTTTAAATGTTTTGGTCTCACCGAATTCCCACCTCTCAGAAAATTCCAATACCTTCTATAGAGGGAGTATGGATAGTTTCTAGAACTGCACAATTGGGAGTAGATGTGGGCAATCATCCAGATCCCAAAATGATTTTGATACTGAACTTAATTTATAGTGGATGGTGTAAAAAAGTGGTGATAAAGAGGAAAGTTTAGAATTTGTAAGTATTCAGTGTTCATTGTTTTATCTTTCTTAGAAATGGCAAAGTCTCTGCTTTACTTGTTGTTCAAACATCATTTCCTTCCAACTAAGTCTATTGGCCATCTCATAGCAGGTGGTCACGAAGGATTGCCAGCCCACCTCTCAGCTGTCCTTAATCCTACCGTCTGCCTCTCACAAACTTATCCTTACCCTCACCTCACCCTCACCTCCCAGAGCTTTGGCAGTGCTGTTGGACTTTCTCCATATTACTCTAAGCTTTACATATCTGAACATATCTTTTTCAGGGGTGGATTCAGGATTTTTCAAAATTTAGAGGGTAGGGAAGGGATTGCCAGTACTTTGGCGTTGCAGAATCAATGGTGCATGCCTACAAAATGTTGCAATTTGAGACAATTAGTCGAAACCTTATTGAAAACTATCAAACAAATAAAATCAATGTAAAATACTAGCAAATGCCACAAAACAGAAACAACAATGGGGTTACTGCATTAGAGCATTTGCCTATATTTCTGCCACAATACTCAAAATTATTTCTCCAAAAATTAGTGTTTTGCCATGCCATCTAACCACCACCACCCCCTCCCCCCAAAGAAAAATCCACCTTTGATTTCAACTAGATGAATTATTTAAGTTTTTAAGCGTTCTTTAAAATGTTCTACCATATACCTCATCTTAAGAAAGAAAAAAAGTGATAATTTTCATGACACAAAGAGAGTTTTGGAACTTTCAATTGTTTTCACATGCTTTGCTTTGCCGCCATTTTCGTGCCGGTGCTTATATGAAGCATGATTCAAGAAAACCTGTCGTGGCCGTATGGGCAATTTCCAAAGGTAGACAATTTGTCCACTTACCTCTTTCGCCATCAATAGAGATGTCAAAAAAGCATCTAGGGCTATTTTTCTCTGACATTTTTTACGCTAAATGAGACAAGAAAATGAAAACTCTCACCGCGCCGCACACGAGGATACCTCTCACCACGTGACACCTGGGAAGATACCGCTGATCAGACTGCTTGTCGCACAAAATGGCGGCCGCTCGATAGATATCGCATCGAAAACTATTTTTCGCGAAGACTTACTCAAGCTTTATCAAGGAGACAAGATGTCCAACAAAATAAAGACAGCGATTTTTATCGGGGGATTTACAGTGTTTACGCTAGGAGCATTGTATCCCGTTGTGGTGTATCCAAAACTTCATCCAGAAGTGTATAGTGAGTATGGCTAGTTGCATTCGGGATTTTTTGTTGAGTCTGAGAGTTTTACGTTTCACTTTATGGTTACGTTTCAGCCTTAATACTTCAGCACATAGTGTGTATGTGGGCGGAGGGGGGTCGAAAGTAACCCTGTATTCTGCTGTTGTTTGCTCCTCTTGATCTTACAACATGACTTGTGATGTAACCACCATCAAAAGGTTTCCAATTTTACCGGTGGTAAGCCCAAGATTATTTAGCCCAGATTTAGATTATTTTGCTTCACGGCCCAGAAGTCTCAAAAGACGCTAAATACAAGTCTAATTTTGCGTTCTTGTTTTTGAAAGTATTTGAATTCCTAATGAATAACAAAAATTAGAATTTCACATTTCTCTCCCAATTCCCACCCTTTTAGAGCTTCTACTTCCCTTCCTTTCTGTTCCCACAAAAAAAGTAGAAAAAAAATACGATAAACAATAGCCAAACATTTTTTAGCTGAAAATAATTACTCTCACAGTACTCTTTCACAAAGATTTTTTCTACAGACTTTTGTCATTGTTCTTCTTGATTTTTGAGCATTTCAAATCATACAAATGAAATTGTGACTTTGATAAGAGCTCCATGACCAAACAGTCACTTTTATTGGGTCCATAAATATAAAACAAACTGAACTGTGTTTATTTGTATTTTTTACTTTATTTTCTTTGTAGAGCAAATTCAGAGTGAAACAAGAAAAGACATAAAGCAGGATGACATTCAGCCTGGAAGTGAGTTCACACTACATGTTATGGCCCCCAATCTGTCTTGACAGATTAGTCAGGATATTCAGCTTGTCATTAATTGATGTTTCACTATAAATAATTTTTAAATATTTGACGTGATTTTGTAAATTTCAGATATGAAAGTCTGGTCAGACCCTTTTAACAGGAAATGAAGACTTCAATCAAGAGGTTAAAAGAATATCTTGCAGACACAAGGAAAATTGGAAAGCACAGGATAGAAGCAGAAATAATATAAAACTGAACATTACAAACAGCTTGTACTGATGTTGCATAGAACTGACTCCCTTAAGGGGACTTCTGAAGGCCACTTCCATAAGGAACTAAATAGGAATAATTCACAAGGATGTGTGTATAAGACATTTAAGAAATCCTCAAACAGAGCTGTCAATAAGGGTCATTACCCAAACACCTTATTATCAGTGATGGACCCTTGATAATATGGGTGAACTGGACCGTTGTTGATAGAATTAGCCGTTAGGTAGCATAAATAGCATCTACTTTTTTATGTTGTTAGTGGTGTGCAGATCAAGGCTTCAGGGCAATCAAAACTTAATGAAAACCCTGCAGAAGATACCATGATCAATTTTATGGAATGAAGCTGTAATTCATTTTCATTCCTGATATGTGCAGACTTTGAAAATGCACACATTATAATGTAACAGAGTGTTAGGCCACACTGCTGGGCAAAAGCCACATCCCTTGTTTTCTTAACAGCTAGTTCCTTTTTCAGCTTGCCTTGATCACATACGCTAAGAAAAAGATGTGACGTTAAGTTGCCACTGTAAAAATGAGTGTTGGTGTGAGACATGAGAGTTATGGGATTTGAGTATTTGACAACAGCTGTCTGTGATGTTGCAGAGTGTCTTCCCCCTCAGCTACCAATTGTGTTGTTCTACACAATTTTGTAAAATAAATAAACCATACTTGACAATAAATTTTGCAATTTTGTTGTGATTTGTTATTCTACTCTACTAGCTTTTAACCTTCAAAAATTACCCAGTTTGTTCATTACTTGCCCAGAGTCTCCATATCTTTTGGGCAAATGGTAAGCAGACTGTAACAGCATAAAAGGAGTTAAATCATGACATTTTGAATTATTTGGCCATGTAAGAAAATTACCTTTAATTGAACAAGACCTGAAAACAAAGCTTCCCAAGATAGATAAACACCAAAGAGATTTTAATAAACCATAGAAGGCCAGGCAAGGAGAGTTTTTATTCAACATACTGGCACTCTGATCACATAGAACATCATGAAAGTACTTGACTAAAGCAGTCTCAAGGAAACTTGAATGCGTGAAAAATATATATAGTTTCAGCGTGAGTGCGTCTGATTGTATTCGTTTGCGCGAGTCTCACGGTCAAAGCGTGACACGCAGAGCACTGCATCACAGGTCACCAAGAGTAATATAAGACTTTGTAAGGATAATTGTCGTTGAAACAAAAGAGTCTGAAACGAAATTAGGAGATCGCATTTAAATCGTTTAATACGTGCGTAACCTAATGTTGTCGTTTTTTCTCATCCAAGAGAGTTTTAACGAGATTTGAGCGAATTCTGATTTTTATTTGCCCCTACCGGTGTTATGTTTCTTACAATAACACCGGAGGGCGAAAAAAATCAAAATTCATTTAAACTCTCTAATTTCGATTCAAACTCTTATGTTTCAACGACAGTTCTCTGTACAAAGTCTTTCTCCTTCAGATGTTTTCGGTTTTTTGTACTGACATTGAGCAGATCAGTAAAGGAAGCTTATTTATTACAGGTCTATTACAATTTAATGGCAAATTACACCGGTGTCAACATTACCTTAGTAACTGAGGAAAAAAAATTAGTAATTGACAGTTAGTTTTGTCCTTTGACAGAAATCACCTCTGGTGTACTGCAGGTGATCTATATTCTTTTGCTTTGTTTTCACCTGATGTACTTTGTTCTTGCTAATAGAACAATAGCTTTGTATGCTGATGATAGCAAGATGTTTAGACTAATAAGCTGCGATAATGATCAGATGCTTTTCCAAGACACGTTAGGCGAACTTTACCATTGGAGCCAACGCAACCTCAGTGGTGGATTTCAACTCCAAAAAGCGAAACATCATGAATTACTAAAAAAAAGTCCCCTTAGCCAACAGACAGTATTTGAGTGAAGTATGCGACATTATAGATTGCGTCGCATTTATTATGACCCGAGCGGGAATGTCTTCCTTCGGAAAGAAAAGATAAGAACCCAGGTTTCAAGGAATGTGAGGACGCTCAAAGCTCTATAAAAACTTTCAGGTATGTTTACTATTTAAACCTTGTCTGAATTTAACTTTTTAGTTTAGACCTTTGTAGCTCCTTCCTTTTATTGTATAATTTCCCGAAGTGTATCATTGTGGACCCTATGTGGTGAATCTGATCTGGCACATGTTCTGGCACTCGGCCTTCATGCGCTCTGCTCCGTGTTGTAGCTGGTACTAGTATGATCGAACTGAAGTGGTTTCGCTAGCAGAAGTGATTAACCATAAACGTTTACGCGCAAATAGATGAATATTATTCAAAATGATAAATCGCGCATAAAGTCAGTGTCAACGGGAGACAAGAGTAATAAATATGCAGATATTATTTATATTTCCGGTTTCAAATTCTTCGCATATGGACGGCGCGTGAGACTTGCTATGTCAAACCATACTAACTATGGTCAAACGCAGCCTCATTTCCAGGCTCTGAAGTGGGAAATTTTGGCCACTGTTTATTTTACAGGATGAAATACTCTGCTCGAAATATGCATAAATTGATTTCTTATGGTCCCTCTATGCAACGTTTTCTTTGGGGAAAAGTGTATTCACCCAATAATAAGTTTTTCTTGGTTTTTCGCGTGCTTCGCCTGCCATTGTTGCTTCATGTGGTCTACCAGCTAATTTACATCACCTTGTTTATGTGGTTCCCCTTGCGAACTTGGTTAGCTTTACTAGTGAATGTATGAAAGCCCATATATTCGAACTGATCGTCGCAGTTATATACACTTTTAACCCAGTTTTGAAATTTAAGCCTGAAAAAAAAATCAAGCTTGAAAGGGACTCGAACCCGGGTGACTTCTGCGATAGTGGTGCCCTTCAGTCCTGAATTTTTTTCGGGCTTGAATTTCGCTACTGTTTACGGTAAGTTACGGGTATAATCGGTTAACCTTGTTGATTTGGGACACGTTGTTCTTCTGTTTACCAGTTTTATGTTGGCACACTGGTTCAAGTGGTTCTAACCACTGACTTGGTTTACCTGTTTCACCAAGTCTGCGTAATCCTTCCTTGTTCTTCTAGGTTCAGCTTCTAATCTGTCCTCTTGGTTTTCTCAGACTTGCATTGATTTTTCTCGTGTTTTTTTTTTCGGATTAACCTGTTCTCTTGGTGTTTCTGGTTTATACGATGTCGGGCCCGGTGCACTAGGCTAGCCAATTAATTCGGTTTATATGATGCTCCTGGCGCCAGTTTGTGTGTTTGTTTTGTTTTGTTTTGTTTTGTTTTGTTTTGCTTTGTTTGTTCGTTTGTTTTGTTTTGTTTTGTTTTTCTTGTTTGTTTTGTTTGTTTGCTTGTTTGTTTTGTTTTTGTTCTGTTTTGTTTTGCTTTGTTTGTTTGTTTGTTTGTTTTTGTGTGGTGGGTGGGTTGGGGGGGTAAGTTGGCGGTTATCAAACAGTAGTAAAATCAGAGAAAGAGGCCACATAATTATTTTATTACTGTCAATTTTACATAATAATAATAATAGTAATTAAAAAAAAGGTTACTTTTAACGCTGACAGAGTTCGTTGTTTTAGTCACCTAGGTTGGACTCATTGCCATTACTCGTCCTTAGAAATAATTATGACATTAAAATTTCTTCTTGCTCCATAGAGAGTGTCAATAAAGTTTGTATTGTATTGCATTGCATTGCATTACATTGTATTGCATTGCATTGCCGAACACAGTCAAGCCGGCCTAATCGTGATCGTGCTGGACTGGGTCCGAGTGAGTTCGAGTGCTGAATATTCGATAAGAAATATCTGTAAAGAATATCTGGATAATTTAAAAATAGGTAGCTGATAATAGTCTTATTAGAGTTATAATAACTAATTAATAATTATTTATGCCTGTATGGCATTCAAGTTTCAAATTCAGACATTAGCAAAATAGATGAACGTCTGTAAGCATTTATAATATTACTATCTACATTGTACAGGTCTGTTCTAAATTCATTTCCAACTGTTCTAAATTCTTATTTGTACTTTATTTCCTTAGGCTTGTTTCTATATAATTGCTATGTTCACTACGGCCACTGCAAGAAAGATTCGGTGATCGTGACGATCGTATTAAACATAGAAACAGGCAGTGTGCAAGGATCGCTCAAATTCCTCTGAAATGATCGCAGCTATACATTAAAACCAGCCTTAAGCTACTGAACTGATAACTAAATAATTCTACATTGAGGCTATTTTCGTAAGTTGGCGGGTTATGTGACACGACAGTCTGATTTCTTTTCTTGTTCCTGCAATTCAGTGAAATATGAAGATAGATTAGTGGAGTTGTAAGACTGTCTGAACTTCCCAAAACCAAAAGGACATGCAGTCTTCACTGAGTGTCGAGGTTTTACATTACCATGCCAGTAGCATGCAGTAATTTTATTTCTTTTGTGAACGGTGTCGTTGCAGTTGACCAAAATTAAGGAAATTACCAAAGAGTAGCTCTTGAACATTTTCCGTACAAGAGGTGCCGTTTTCTGCGTTTAAGTGTTGTAACACTTTACGAAAGAATTGTTTAGAGTAGTGGCACTCGATGAAAGTATGGCTAATCTGGCTGGCCGTAGTAGGAACAGTCCGAGATATTCGATACTAAAAAGAGGTGAAGTTCTTTTTTGGAGACAACTATCCTGTCTTTTTGATGGTTTTGATTGGTTACCTGGATTGTCTAGAGCGGTTTTTCATTCTTGAGTGTCATAACCAAAACCAAAGAAATAACTTTAACCAATCACAAATAACACGCACGAAACAGTGAACCAATCAGAATTCGAAATATTTTCATGTAACTGACGCAAAGCGCGGGAAAATATGTGCCAACGCATTTGGTTTTACTTATGACTGGAAAGAGGGGCACGAGTTTTTTAGCCACTTGTTCAAGTTACAGGACTGTCAGTGTGTCAAGCACAAGAAAAATCCCAAACATACCTGCCGTCTTCTCCTGTTTACTTCTTCCCTCTCAGATTCCGCTAAGGCTCGTGCTAACGCCCGGTCTTCATCTTCTTGTGACGTTTGTGGTGGACTGGAAGGCTTCACAGCCTTTGACTGATCCTGTAGAGAGGCTTGTATTGCTAATGCTAGCGCCTCATCCTCACTCTATAAACAATGATATTACAACTTGTAAAATCTACAACAACATCACTACATCAGAGAAATTTGAAAACGGCGTTTACGCTCTGAAAACGTATCAAGTGATTTCCGTCCACACTACGCCACTACGTTGAAAATGCATCACCGGTAATTTTGGATTTGTGTATCAGGAAACATCGGTCAAGGAAATAATATAATTATCTTAACGCCATCGTTTTCAAAAAGCTCCGTTTTCAAGATGTTATTCGTAAACACAAAAAAACGAAAGCCGGCGTTTTCAAATTCTTCCGGTTATAACAGCGTTTTCGAAAAACTCCGTTTTCGTGACGGATTAGTGTGGACGATAGGTCTAACTAGGTCCAAATAAAGCTGCGTTGTCAGAGTTCCCTGGCGTAGCCTTAAGTCCAAGGTTGACTGAACACAACTGCCAGACAAAACAATCATGCTATTTACCATTGCTGGCTGTGGAATAGGTTGATGACTTCGTGGCTGTTCTTGACGCTCTCGTCTTGATCTGCAAGTCAGACAAATACAGTTGCTAGTATCCAAAATATAGAAAATTAGTTGTCACTTCACGTTTTTTTACGCCATCTTATTTGGGGAGGGGAGGGGGGGGGGGTTATAACATAGCTAGCAGAGCCGCGCAATCAAATTCAGTATACGTAAGCGTGCTCCAAATCCCGATAGTGCACGCTG
>OMLO01001758.1_pt1 | contig 17003 bp, 13 predicted proteins | sample 1674811 | NCBI WGS metagenome assembly OMLO01 (sample SAMN06265003, study PRJEB25207) | coral metagenome | isolation source: Coral host | place: Mexico:La Bocana,Puerto Morelos, Mexico | collected 2008-11-13 | reverse complement strand
GCGCCTGCAGTGTGAACGGCTAGTTTAATTAAACCTGTTTATCAAAACATGTTTAAGCTTTGGTGTGAACGGGGTATAAGAGTGAATCTTTTTCAAAGTGGAAGGTTTCGCTTTCTATGCCTATCTTATCGCAGTCACTTTATTCCTGGTTTATTTATTTTATCAATCAATTCGGCAAGCAAAACACACTTCAAATTTGCATATTGTAATTTCACTTTTTCCTAGAAAATCGCTTTTAGGAAAAAAACTTCCAGTTTTGTTTATCATTGTTTTGAGCATCAACAGAAACACATGGTTATTGCTTGCAGACAATACTATCAGCTCTCATTTGAATATTCCACCCAGCATGAACAACAAGAATTTGTAATCACTGTGATTTGCTTCACTGAATTGAATACCTCACAGCTATTTTAGCTACCTTGATGTATTGAGTAAAGATCTCGTTTCTAAAAGCTCCCCGCAATCTCTTGTTTGGTGTTGAAACTCTTTAAAAAGACGTAGTAAACAGATTGGGTGCTGAATTTATGGGTGTGACTTGGGCAAGGGAACGAAAGAAATGCCTGAAGTCTAAAGGTCGATTTTAAGGTAAAATTGAAAGTACTTGATGATATTCATGTATAGAGATCTTGACAAACAGGGTCAGGCTTCAGAAAAAAGACACTTGCCCTGTAATAAAGTAGGGCTATATAGGGCCTTATTTAGTGCCATAGATAAGGCCATAAGGGAGGCTGCTCTCTCGACTGTTTTTATGCACCCTGGTGTGATGACATCAGCAGTCATGTGACTTTGTCTAAAAGTGCATTCTATCTCATTGCGAGGACTTGGAAAGCACTTTACATAATTGAAAGGGTAATGTTATAGAGGATTTAGAAATGGCCAGGTGACTTCAGCAGTCTCTCAAATAGGGGAGCTACTTGCCTGAGCAGAAAAAGTGGGAAACTACAGTACCATTCAAATGTAAGTTGACAGTCTTGGCTTGAAACTCCATTCTCGATCCTCTAAGTTTTTGAGAATAGAGAATCAAGTTTCGAGGCTCGAGTTTCGAGTTTCGAGACACTCGAAGAATTTTTCAAGGACCTCAAACAGAGATTTTGAGGAAACAATTAAATTCTCGAAAACAAAACAATAGCGATGAACAAAGCAATTAATGCGCGGCTTTTTTCGCGCAAACCCGCTTTGAACATATGCAAATATTTTTTCGTGTTGTGCATTTTCTACAAGGCACATGCGGCTTGCTTATATGTATCTACACTGAGGCAGATAACTCAATGACAGCAAGCTAACATAACAGCAAAATGGGTTTATAGCTTTACCTGTCGAAGCAAGTGTTTTTTTTCTTTGCGCGACTACAACCCAGAGCGAGTTCGTTGTTTTTACTTTAGCAACTTCAACCTGCTGCCTAGATGTAAACAAACGCTAATTGCGAAAAAAAAAGTTTCCTTTCCTTTCGAATCCCGCCTGACATAATTATAACTTGCGGTCGGTAATGTTATCACTTTCGGCTGAAACAATTCGCAAGTGCGTGAGTATTGACATTTCTTTCAGCTTTACATACCACACGGAGCACGAGGCCGTGCAATTCGTGACTAGAGATTTAGAGATAAATTAAGCGAAGACAAAAATATTTCTCACACGGTGCGGTGCAACAAACCCAGTAAAATCTTGCGCAAAAAATAATTACCTTAGGCTCCCAAAGTAAACCATCTCATTGCAACATGTTAAAGATTCTTAAAAGGATGTAAAATTCATTCACCAAAAGGCAAAAAAAAAATTATAATGACGGAAAAGAAACCTGATAACTTGGGCACTTTGGCGCAAACCGACGCCGTGAAATCTACATGACTGTATTACCGACCGAAACAGCAACTAAAGTCGTGGGGTAGTTACGGGTTTTCTTAGCCATCATTTTGTAAAACTCATCCAAGAAAAATTTTGGTGAAAGAGGTTAAAGAAAGAAAAGCTCCGACACTAATTTTCTGATACACAAATTCGGTGGGAAATCATGGACCTGAATTCAAAATAGATCTGCCGGTAAAGAAAGCTAAAATAAAATATTATGCTATCCTTAAGATTCAAACGTGTCAAAAGTTAATTGCGCGAAAAGTCCTTTGTTTTTTCCATTCGAAAGTCTTGAAACTCGACTCAATAAATTCTCGAACGGTCTCAAACATCTCGAAACTTGACTCAAGCCTCGATCCTCGAAATGTTCAAGTTTCAAGGATCGAGGATTGAGTCGAGTCGTTTGAGTTTCGAGTGACTGTCAACTTACATTTGACCAGTACTGTAGGTTGAGAAATAACTCTTTTATTTTTATGGAACGTACAGAAACCTAGCCTAGCATATTGGTCAATGTTTTTTTTTTATGAAAAAAACGCTATGCAATCTCAAGGTTTTTACATCACTGGTCACATGATTAGAACGTTCAAATTTATTTAAAGATGGCTTTAAAATTGCACTTCTCCTCGTTAGTGAAGCATATTTTACTTCATGTGTTAACCTAGGCAAATAAAAGGCGATTATTTGACTGATATGTCTTTGCAGGTGCATGTATCGAAGCTATCCAACATTCCAGACCATTGCAGAGCAAATGCCCTGAGTGATGCAAAGGACAAGGACTATCAGATGACCTGTTCACATGACCATCTAGACACCTGCGATTGTTGTGAGCTGCTCGCATCAGTTCTGGCTGATATACACGACATCCTTGAGAAGATGTCTGATAGCATTGTGTCATCTGACGTCATAGAAGAGTTGGTCTTTATTGAATGTCAGGCTAAGCAAAATATCTTGGCATGGAAAGCGAATCTACTCTGATATGTTAATCAGGATGAGGCTCGACTAGAGGTCATTAATGCTCTCAACGAAAGTTTGATACTTCTTGTACAGGACTGGGCCATGAAGTTCTTACCAAGAAAATTCAGAGAAAGTCAAAGTGATTGGTTCACAAGGAGAGCAATGTCCTGGCACATTACTGTAGCTACTCAGGCAGGCAGAAAACAATTGCAGATGATGACATTTGTACACGTTTTCCAACCTGCAACCAAGACAGCTGCGCAGTGCTTTATGTTATGAAGGATGTCATTGGAAAGCTGAAGTAACTCTTGCCACAACTGAAATTTGTCTTTTATAGGTAGGACTGTGGGGCTACTATAGTGGGAGCCAGCTTTGCAACTCACTGCATGTCATGTAGCCTACGTGTAGCTGTACCCACCCCTGAGGAAAAATGGGAGGGAGAGAACGTCTACGAAAAGCTGGCACGAATCATGTTACATGTATGTGACGTCACACTTTTGCATGAAAATATACAATAATTTCTTATTGGATAAAGGCAACAAGCAATACTTTCGGGAATACTGATTGGCTAATATAGATTTACCCCGTTTTCATGACTAATACTGAAGATCAGTAATGGCGGATGGAATGGCGGATGGAAGGACAGATGCTACACAAACTTGAGAAGTGTTTAATGCTATAAAAGAGGTTTGCGAGACTTTTGGAATAGAGAAATTCCACGAAAGAAAATACTTGGAGACTAAAAACATACAGTGCAGCTCAGATATATCCGAACCAAAATGTACGCAATTCGCGTCAGCCCTATACGCATATACGCATATTGGCATACGCATTCTTATGCCACTGAAACTGCCTGCTGTTAGGACAACAACATTTGGTCTTCACTTTTTCCGTCACCTGGCCCCCAATGTATGGAACAAACTACCGGACACTATTCGGAATGGTGATACCCTTTCTCTGTTTAAACGAAAAGTCAGACAATTTAAAAACAAATAGAAGATCATTGGGCTTTTTTAGATAATAATGATTTAGTTTTTTATTATATATATATTTATGTACTTAGTTTTCTTGTTAAGTTTTTTTCGGAGATGCTAGCACAACAGTGCTATCTAGAAATCCGAATTGAAATAAAGTTTATGTATGTATGTATCTAACAGCTCAACTCCACTTAAAATTCCTCCTTATGACACAACACGAAGTGCCCTTCGAACACACAAGTGAAGTGACGAGAAAGGTCCAGCGACCGAACAGGGAATGGCAAATGTACAAATGTCAGGAACTGTAGAAGTTGTGTAGGCTAGTGGTATAGTGCAGATACAAGTTAGAAAGCAACTAAATCTCACAAGTCAGCCATGTCACCCCTGAAGTCTAGTCATGTTCGAAGAACAAGATTTACAGAAAAGCAGAAAGACTACCTGAACAGTAAATTCCGTATTGGAGAGACGACTGGCCAGAAAGCGCATGCAGCGTCTGTAGTTAAGTCCACGATGACTGCCAGTGACAGCAATGGAAACTGCCTTTTTACAAGTTCTGAGTTTCTGACGGGCCAGAAAGTTTCAAGTTTCTTCTCAAGGGTAGCCTTGAAGTACACACTTAAAAATGACGAAATGACAGAGAGTGATATTGAAGGAAGCAGAACGTAGAGGATGAGGATGCCTTCAGCAAGCTGAGAAGTGAAATCCTACAAGAAGTTGCCCTCAGTCATCCCATCTGCTATGACAGTTATAACATTTGCAAAGTTATTGCAGATCCAAAGCTGTCAAAATTTTCAATTCAGTTGCTTCAGAATATCTGTGAGAACTTTGATATCCCGATAACCGACATCAAAGTGAAGAGGAAAGCTCCTTACATCAAGAGACTGATCACCTTGGGAAAAAAATGCACCTATCAGGGAAAAGGTTAAATCGCTTTTGGTAAGAATGATATCTCTGTGATATGTCAGAACATTTCCCAGTCTGAAAGACTTGCCTATATATAAAGGTCAAACAATAAACATTGGCATGATTATAGTAAAGAGTACAGTCCCTGACAACAAATATCTCATAGAAAACTCAACACAAGAGATTGTTTACAATTGTTTGTAATAAATTTTGTACAAAGTTTCCCCAAGTTTTGTTCTCTTTATTGATTCAAACAAAATGGTATTGTGAACACTGTATTTAAAAAAAAAAACAAAACAATCATTTGCCACTTGATGAACAGCCCAATTATGAAGAAAAGGATGTTAGTGTTAGGTTTAAACATGGCTTTGTAAGTTTCTTCACTTGTTACATGTACGTGTTTATGTTTTCAGAATGGGCTTCGGCAATAGGAATTAATGGAGATATTGGTCAGAAAACAAAAGCAGAATTGGCTGCCAATTTGAGGTTATTCTAGGCTGAGGCACATAACAAATATGGAGGAAACTACAGTAGAAGCACACTGCTGGGATTTAGGAATGGTTTAGAGCGCTATCTCAACAACCCACCATACAAGAAAGGCATACACATTGCTACCGACCCAGCTTTTCAGCAGTCCAACCAAATGTTAGGCGCCAAACTTAAAGAAATGAAGAAGCAAGGGGAACAAAATGTCAAGCACAAACCTGCCATTGAGCGTGAGGACCTGCAGCGTCTGAAAGAGAGCGACGCTATCAGTCTAACAACTCCTCACGGCCTCCTATACAATGTCTGTTCTCATGTCACCCTGTATTTCTGTCGACGTGGACGGGAAGGGCAGAGAAACCTGACGAGGTCCAGTTTCCTATTCCTCCAGGATGAAAACAAAAAATGGTACGCAACCATGGCCCATGATGAGTCGAGCAAAACACGCCAAGGGGGGATAGATGACACTGCCACAAACTACGAGAAACTTGGAAGAATGTACCAGAGAGACCACTGGAATGATGGATTTAATGCCCTCCGACTTTACTGTACTAAACTCAATCCTGACTGCAACGTTTTTTTCCATTTCCCGAAGCGATTCTGGAAGGGGCCAGAAAAATCAGTGTGGTTCAAAAATTGATGTCTTGGTGCAAACAAGCTCGGAAGCATGATGAAAGAGCTCAGCAAAGCGGCTAATCTTTCTCAAGTTTATACCAATCACTGCATCAGGGCAACAGCTATAACACTGTGGTCAGATGCTGGTTTGTCAAATCGCCATATCATGTCGCTGTCTGGCCACAGGAATGAAAATTCCCTCATAAGCTACAACGCTTGTCCATCGTCGCAGCAGCTCCAGGTATGCAGCAATGTTCTCTCATCTGCCCTACATCCACAAGCCACACAAGCCGATCAGCAAATGCAAGTCCTCCAAGGGAACCACCAACAACTTCAACCATCTGGATCCGCTGCTTGTGCTATGATTCCTAACCACCAAAACTTTACAAGGCACGATGAGCGATTCAACTTCTCAACCATGTTCTCAGGCTGCCAAATCGGGAAAGTTCACTTCACTTTCAAGAGCGATCAAGCACAGTGAATTCAATTTTCAGCCGAAATAAACTCCTCATCTTGAAGTTCTTTTCTTACAGAATCAGATATTCTGAACATTTTCTTCCAGTTTTTGTTGAACTTTCAGTATTTACGAGGATTCAAAGCTGAACTCGCTTTCATCTGCACGGCGCTTGCTGGTGCTTGCCACAAATTTCCCTCCACTCATGTCCAATACCGTCGATTTGACCGATTCGTCGAATGGACACGAACTGAAACATGGATTTTATTGAGCAGAAAATCGCATCTCATTACTGACAACAGACCCGGCGGTTCAACATTGTCGATTCGACCGATTCGTTCGATTCATCGATTGGACATGACCCGAAATGTAACTGTTGTCGATCGGAAACTCGCATCTCATTAGTAACAACATACCCGGCAGTCGATTGATAATGCAAGCACTGTGAAAGAGCACATATAAACACATGAATATTCCTCGTTCTAAAACCACCGGTGAAAGAGATGTAGCACTGTGAAAGAGTATACATATAAACACATGAATATTCCTCGTTCTAAAAACACCGGTGAAGGAGATGTATATAAACACATGAACATTCCTCGTTCTAAAACACCAATAGTATATATAAAGGAAACATTACATGGTGATTTACACCGCTATAACAAAAACACGGTTAGAAAAGCACAGTGATAGAATCGATCGAATCGACAAAGTGAAAACAGGGGCTATGCCACAAGGTAAACGTCAAATATTTTCTAAGTCCCTCTAATGAGATACACTTTTCCGATCGACAACTCCATGTGTCGGATGGTCAATAAAGATTCACCATTCGACGAATCGAGCGATTTGTAAGATCCCTTTTTCCAATGGAATCTACTCGACAGTATTGGACAACCCTCCAAATTTCAACTTGATTTGGACTTTTATAACCCAAATTTTGATTGGTTTATGTGTTCAATTTCGGAGAGTTCATGTGCAGCACAAATTGAATTACCCAAGTCAGTTTTTACATTTGTCTTAGTACAATGCTTAAAGACCTTATGGCTTGAGGCTCAGAGTAAACCAAAATGTAGCGCATGCCTAAAATTTGGTTTGGCATGTACCTTAATCTCGACAGAACGTTTCTTCGAGGTCCAACTCGTCAGATCCCTGATGGAGGCAAGCAAACTTGTAGCAACTTTTTAAAATTAACTCGATATGTACAGAGGAGGGCAAAAGCCAGAGAGAGCATAGACACAGCCACAAAGAGCCTTCGCCAAAAACCTAACAGTCACTGGCCCTGGAAATTTCTTCCCCCAACACCAAAGTCAAGCGCTCAAGGAATGCACACCAACAGCGCACAAGGCTGCAGAAACAAGTGCTGAAATTCTACAAGAGAACAAAAATTGAACTCCCAGCCGACCAGTCTAATGAACTTTGCCAGCTAATTCAGGCAATTTAAAATTGTAAAGAAGGGAAGAAGGAAAGAAGGAATAAGAGAAAATCAAAGAAGATGGAAACAAATTGGAAGGAAAAGATGGACTAAAAGCAGGAGCCTGTGTCAACGAAGTGTGGACAAAAGACAGAGAGATTCAACAGAACAATGGTAAGGATCATTCACCTTTCCGTAACTATATTTATGACTCATTATGCCAAATGAAAATAATTTTAACTCTTTGTTATGCTGGGGCCAGACAAGGCAGCCACAAGACTATTCTTATCCTCTGGGCGAGGTATACAGCTTGAGCTAAAAATAACTTAAGAGCAATCGTCCCAAAATTTCGCCTAGAGGTGTGCAAAATGAAAAAATCGAAAATCCCCAAATTTTGCCAGGATATAGGTCTGGATGAACTATTTCTAGAAAAAATACTGTAACTTCAATTAGATTTTTATTTTACGCGAACGGCAACAAAATTGGTTTGCCGGCTCTCACATCAGTTTCACAAGCTCCAAACAACGCATCATTTGAGCTTCGCTTAAAAATAAACAAAATGTAAACCTGGCCATTGAATATCTTAATGAAAAGAACACATGTTTACAAACAGTGAAATAATATTTTGTCCAATTCCATTGCAAACTGAATTTTTGGGTGATTTTTGCTTTTCTTCAATATTTCACTCATTTTGGCGGACAAAAAAAGAAAGGCAAGACAAACAAGAAACAAGAAGAACCGAACTCATGATGAAGAAATGTCATGCGTGGAGACAAATGAGAATGCGGAAGACAGCAATAATGATATCACACCATCTACGAGTTCCATCATAACAAAGAATCGGAATTCAGAACCAACGGAGCTTCCAATGGAGCTTCCGTGGAAGATATACAACATCAACGAAAAAGCATGAAGATGAAGCTACACGCGGACTTCCTTAAGACCTGTATAGAGGAAGATATCATCCCGAAAGGTTTGACTGTCGTTTAACATTGACAGTAGGAGAGACAACGAAATCTTCAACAAGAAATGGAAGCAAATTTTAAAAAACTTCTCACGGGAGCTTATGTCATGCCTCGTCGAGCACTATGAGAGGCAAATAACACTGAATACAACTGTGATAGTGGACGCTTACGAGTCACTTGACAAGATAGAGGGCTGGACTGAGAGGGATAAACAACAATTAGAAGAGGAAGTGCTTTATTCTTGTGTTCAGATCAACACAGAAGCAACGCTAGACCTTTTATTTCAGTTGTCCTAGGAAAGTCGCTGAAATCAAATGGAACTTATGCTGATGTTTTGAAGAGACACATCCATGAGAGATTAAACCCCAGTCGCTCTGAAAAAAACGGAGAGTACAAGACCAAATAAAGGAGATGGCCAAGGGAGAGGCAACCCACCCTCTAGACAAAAAAACACATGGGGCTGCCCATGCTATCCACAACAACCAAGGTATTTTGAACAGCAACAGCGAATAATGAAAATTTCAAAATAACCAAATGCAATGGATCATACAGAACAGAACAAATTTTGAAGAGACGAATAGTAAACTTATCTGATATTCAACTCACTCAATCGGAAACATATCTACTGCAGAAAGGACTGAACTTCTGTCCTACACCTCCCCCTCCTACAATAGATAATATTAACAAGGATATTGATACGTTTGCTTGCAGACTGAGCCTCAGGGAATACCATACCCCAGATAACTGACAATACCAGCTACCAACCCACAATACTTGAAAAGCTGAACCACAGGGAGCAAAAGACATTGCAGGTCTCTAATGTTCAGCAACCATCCTGTTGCTGCCGCGTTCTTTGTTTTGTTTATTTTATTTAACTTGCACATTCTTTACATTCTTTTCGTACGCTTACCGTGCTTTTGTGCCATTTTATATTCTGTTAGGTTTTTATGCATAATTTCGCTTTCTTTCTAGTATAATTGTTGTACGTTTTAGCTTTAGTCGTCATTTGCAATCAATGTTCTGCTTGGTTGAAATCAGTTTTTTTACACCCATTCGCTCTTGTTCTTGTCCTCGTCTCTGCAGTCAAACAACGTTTGTAAGTGTCTTTGCTTGTTATTTTCTACTGTTATTGTTATATTTGTTATGTCTTTTATCTTGTCAATTTCTTGTCATTAATTTAGTACTTCATTGTAACTTGTAACTCCGTTATTTTGTTAGCAACCGTACCGTATTAAATCGATGAGTGAAACAAGTTTGACTTCTACACATCCTATGGAGTAATTATTGGTTGAGGTCACACTAGTGCTTTTTTTACTATTGTAAAGTTAAGTTTACTATAGTTAAGCCAATTTGTAATGTGACTGGCTTTTTTCAGTTTACTATGGTAAATACCGGTAAATGTAATCATAGTCTGTTGCGATAGCAACAGCAGCAGGATGAAAGCGAAGTTAACTATAGTAAAACGACCTGAAAAGGCATGGTTTATTGCATGTTTATCTAAAGTTTGTTTATTTAAGAAATGGACTGTCTAACTGTTGAAATGGAAGGTCTCAATACTCCGGAACCGTGAAATGGTTGCCCCATTTTCATTCATGTGCTTTATTCTTGTGTTCGGATCAACACAGAAGTAATGCTAGACCTTTTATTTCAGTTGTCCTAGGAAAGTCACTGAAAAATGTCTGACAACTTCAATTCCAAGCGACTTAACGCTTTTAAAATTGTTTCAACGGAGATTGCAGCCTTTCCCAAAATTTAACCTGCTCATAAGTTGCTAAATGCAATTAGCCAACAGCACGTGTTGTATGTTATAATTCTTTGCTTCTTAAATCTTTATTTCAGCTTTCCATCTCAATGTTTCACAATCCCACCAGCTGGGTTTGTAGACGCTCAACAACCACTACAGCGTGGACCCTACCTGTTCGGAAGACAGGAGAACAGTGTTTTTCAGGAATTAAAACTCTGCTCAGTTGCCCCACAATTTCTGCTAAGTTTCCCTGGCTTCCAACCAGAAGTTTTATCCAGACAAGATTTAGACGTCGAGCCGGCATGTTCTGGAGAAAGTTCCAAAAATTCCAGGTCGTCAGAACAGCCACGGCTTCATTGGACTGAGGGAGAGGTTAAACGTCTCATAGCAATTTACAGCAAAGAATACCCCAAACAAGACAAGGGAAAAAGTCTGGAGGCCATGTGGGACAGGATAGCAGGACGACTTCTTGCCGATAGCAAAGAAATCAATGATTCTGTTTGCAAAAGTTGGCAAAAAACTGCCGCGATTAAATAAACAACCTTAGCAAAAAGTACAAGACGGTCAAGGATAAAAGCAAACTAACAGGGGAGGGCAGCGAGGACATTACATCATTCCCAGATTTCAACTATCCTGATGAAATCTGGGAGACAAGAGACTCAGTAAATCCCAAGTACGTCATAGAGGCAGGGACGTCCCGCTCACCAGCTACTCACACTGTGAGTCTGAGTTCCTCGGCGGCTAGCCAAAGCACAGTTAATACTTCGTCAAGTAGTATTGATGAAACAGAATAAGATGAAAATTTACCCCTGGAGACGTCACAAGATAAAAGTGGGGGCCAGCGGAAAAAAGGAAAAGAACCAGTTGGAAACCCGGAAAAACGCACCAGGCCAGCAGATGACAATGATGCCTCAACAAATGACGAGGCCCTTAAACGAGCAGAACGAGTACTTTTCAAGGATAAGAAAAAGCCAGTATCAAAGAAAAAAAAAGTTGAAACCTAGTAAAAAAGAGGACAAGCAAAGGAAGGAAGAAGAAATGTTAAAGGAGCTAATCAAGGCTCAGACAGAAGCTGCAAAAAGAGCAAAGAAGAAAAAAAAAGAGCTGTTTCAGTATTTAAGGTAGTCTGACAACCATACACAGGAGCTGGTACTTGGTGCAATACGGGACTTAGCCGCAATCCTAAAGAAATAAACACTTAACATTTTTTTCCTCTTGTGTTCAGAACTTTCACTTTTTATCGTTACTGTTGAAGTTACATTTTTGTGACAGTTTATTCCGACGACTGAACAAATACACGGAAATGAAAAACAATCACAAGTGTGAACATATATAATTACCGTGCTTTTTACAGCGGTGATTATATTAGCGTGAACACCTAAAATATGTCTGGAATGTGTGTTGTAACCAATCACAGGCAAGATCTTCACACCACAGAAACCACAGGCAACGAACGGTTTCCTATCGTTTTGTTTTGACATGCCTTTTTACAAGTAAACAATTGCTTTTCCTTCCTATTTGTTTATAGTATGTGCTATAATAGCACAGAATACAGGTTTGAGTGATTGTGAAATAAATCACAAAGCTGATGTGCTCAACACACGCAACAGTCTGCCACCATAGACGTTGAATTATGTTGGCAGTCTTTCCAGATTGAGATCTTGCGATCAAGGAACTTCTGTCGGCACGGTAGTTTGATTGAAGGTTCAATCGTTAAGCCACATAAAATCCCCTTGTTCAAAAAAATTTTTAGCACGGATTATGCAGTGAGAAACGAAAACATCACGATTGTTCAATTTTTGTCTTCCTGTGCAAGTGACTTTCCCGGTACTCGTTACATGGAAATGTGGTTGTTGTCGCGTTTCATTGGTTTCTAAAATATTCATTCTAAAATCGAACGAAATACTGGATGCAGTCTTCAACACTGATCTTGGGGAACAGCGGTCTTTTAAATCCCCAATAAGACAGCTTGCATCCTTAAACGAAACGAAAATAATTTTTTCTATGACTGACAGGAAACTGTTCATTGCCTGTGGTTTCTGTGGTGTGAAGATCTTGCCTGTGGTTACAACACAATAAACATTCCAGACATAGTTTAGGTGTTCACACTAATATAATCACCACTGTAATGAATATAAATATTGTTAAGGAAATTACAAGTAGAAATCATCAAAACATGTATTTCTGTTACATGTTTAGCAGTTTTTATATTTGAAATTTAATGATCAAGAGTGTGAGCAATTTCTTTTTGATTTTTACAACAAGAAAAAACAATATATATGTGCTGTAACAGAAATGCGCAAGTCCAATAATTGTAATCTCTGTTAGTGCAGTTAAAATTGTACCACTGAAGACAAAGCAAGCATTTTTACGTCAGGAAGAAGAAACAAGATTAGAGTTGGAGATTGTGGATACACAGTATGAAATTGAAAAGACTGATCTTAAACTAAAGTTGCTTTAGGATGAGGAGTCAGCCGCTTTAGCTAATTTATGGGACGTTTTTGAAGATGTGAAGCCATTTAGTGAATGAGTTTATGTTGGAACAGCAAATGTCCCTGAGCAGGAACATTCTGATCCTTGAGTCAAACGATGTGCTCGAAACGCTCAGTTGTGACTGAATCCTAATGCACAGGAGTTTACGAGTTGGTCAGTAGCTTTACCCTTTGCGCATCCAAGAGTAATTAATCCTACCTCGCCTGGAGGAATTATGGATAAGTTGGCATTAACCATAAAGCAGGGATTTGCATTGCCGAAAAAGGAATTGACTGTGTTCAATGGTGATCCTCTTGAGTACTGGAACTTTATCAAATTGTTTGAAAACAGCATCGCGAGCAATGAGGCCAGTGAAAGTGAAAAACTCATGTATCTCCTTCAGTATACATCTGGAGTGGCAACAGACACGATCACGTTGTGTTTAGTCATGGATTCATCCCTGGGATACTGAAAGATAAGAGAGCTACTAGAAGAACCATTTGGAAACCCTTCACAATTGCCTTGAAATACGTAACCATTTAACAGAAGGACCACCATTTAAGCCATGGGATTACGCAGGACTACTTGCATTTGTGGACAAATTGAAAGACTGTGAACACACTTTGGAATCCATTGGATATCTGGATGAGATTAACAGTGCAGACAACTTAAGAAGAATTGTCCAGAGACTGTTATTCCATCTCTTATACCAAGTTTGTGGAACTAGCGGACCAAATTCAGCAAGCTGGTCAAAGAACACATATCTACGGAGCCCCATAAGGGACATGCAACTTATCGACTTGTAAAGATGTCGAAATGTCCAAATGTTGAGTAACTGAAATGTCGAGATATCGAGATGTGAAGTTGTCGAGTTTTGGATGTCGAGATGTTGAGATGTCGAGATGAGATGCTTGCCGAGTTGTCGAGATCCCGAGATATCCCTAAGGACGCTGACATTTGTTCTGCAGGCTCAATTCATCGTTCATGTTACGAAACATGGCGGACGAAAGCGAGCTTGAGGTATGTTGTTTGTAGGCTTCTTCCAACACATTTCATCCTCTCTTTTCTCTCTTTTTTCAGACCAATCGGAATTAGATATGTAATTTTGTCATTAAATATGACAGATATTTTGGGGGGAATCGTGAGACCATTTCACTAAGTTCACGAAAGAAGGATTAGGAACTGTTTATAAACGTATACGTTTACAGGTCGATGGATGTGAGCTTACTTGTTAGCTGATGCTTAGTAAAATCTGTCATTATTAACCCCAGAATGTACTCTTGGTAGAACCTGGAGAAACTAGGTTTGCTACTAATTTCTTGCTAAAATGATCAACCTTAGTAGTACATTTTCATATGATGTATGTATGTATGAATGGAATACATGTTTCTCTCGCCTCTTCGTGGTTGGATCATGGGCTTGATCTGGTCAATTAGACCAATTACGATTGAGCATGCCTTTTCTATGAAGAACCTCCAACATCAGGATTAATTTTGTCCTACTGTTGGAAAAGAGAGTGGAATGTATAATGACAACCTTGGAGACATTGCGACCTAAATAATTTCATTATTAATTTCACTATGTTGCACAAAAGTGCAGAGGCGATTGCTTTGTCAAGCTACCTGGATGAAATATAAGTAAAGTTATATTTATGTGAGTTCTTGTTTCTGTTTTTAAAACAGGAGGTGTGTTCCTTTTTAAGGAATAGAAAAGGAAATGAAGAGACAATTATTAAATTTAAACAGCAAAAGGTAATAATATTATTGCGGTTTTCAATATCATGTGAACTCTGAAATTCAAACCTCAACCAACGGTTTACGTTTTTCACTGCCATCAATCATCTAAGTGGACCTCTCAGAAAACAGAAGCTCACTTCAGCCGGGTCAAAAGGTCTGTCGGTTGTGATTGGTAGATTTTGATCCATTTTGTTTTCCTTTTTCTGTGTTTCAAGGTTTGTTGGCTGTCGTCATAATTTTGATTGACGGCAGGGAAAAACCCAATCGTCAGTTGGGCTTTAAACTTCAGAGGTCACATGTTATTGAAAAAAGCAATAAGACAGCAGTTTCATGTATTTTTATCCAGGACATGAAAATGCAATACTTAGTTTAGTATTTTGGAGGTGAAGGATTCCAACACTTTTTGTGATGGTGAGACCAGGGAGGGATACTCCCTAAAATGGACCATATTGTGAGGCTCTGTCCTAAAGGGGACCTTTTCTCAGGCTGGAGGTATTGTAAAAGGCCAGGGTTTTCACAAGTATGAGTTAGTTAAGGGTAGAAAATTTAGTTACACGTGTTATTTGAGAGGGCCTTTTAAAATACCCAGCACCGAAATGGTTAGACCTTTGGGGGTTTGAAGTTAATGATTTGTCAATTTATAGGGTATATATTTTCTGGTGGACCTTTTGTTTGTGTAATCTGTCTATTGTAAGGCACACTCTTGAGTACCATTCTAGCTATGGAAAGGCTTCTTGAAATAGGGCGCTTACTAAAACAAATGGAGTTCAAGGGGTAGTAGGGTTGGGGTAAGGTGTTTGGGTTCTGGATCCTTAAAGCTCAGGGTATATGTATGGGTGTGAGAAAAACATTTTTGAAACAAGATATTGATAAATCCTTGTCTCTCTATCAGATGGATTTCCAGGCAATATCAATGAGCTCGGCTGAGGAACTGCAAGAGTTTGGCTTAGTTAGAGGTGATGCAATGAATTTGAAGCATTTTCCCCAGACTAGACTACAGGCTCAGAAGCAAGTTTCTGGAAGAGATGAGAAAAACTGCCTTCTAGAAGAAGTGTTGAGCCAAGGAGGTAAAGACAGAAAAAGAGCACCTTCAAAGGTGACTACATCAAGAAAGAAGGCTGTCCGTAAAGTCAACTTAGGATGGTTCCATTTCCATGAGTCAACACAAACATATGTACAAGTCAAAAGCCAAAAAGGGGGAGGAACCCGAGTTGCAGATTTGGCTATCCTCTCTGCCAGAGATGTTATTATCAGCACAGCAATAAACTGTTTTTTTCCAAATGGATCCAGCACCTTTGGCCCCTCCAATGAGATGGAATTCTCGCTTTCTAATTTTCAGCAACAAGAAATCGCTGACTCTGACAATTTCACATTGCAACAATATGTACAGGAATATAAGCTAAACAGAATAACACTATACTTGTTAAGCAGGAGAAAGTAAAGTTCTGATCATCCAGACATTGCCGACAGTGAATTGGAGAAGCCGGTGTTTTCTCCCACAGAAACAGTTCACCATGCAAGTGAAGCTGAAGTGTTACCACAGAATTTGGATGATAGACAACAGCTCATTTCTGAGCAAAATGAGGAGTACTGGAAATCACTGGAAACTGACAGGGAGTTGGAGAGTAGAAAGAGGGCAAAGCTTTCAGAAGAAGCCAGTGTAGTCAAGAGACAAGTTGAAATGATGTTGGCTAGGAAAGATAGAGTTCCCAAAGAACCTCGTCAAGGAGAGGACAGAGTGGTAGTGAGAGTTCGCCATTTAACATTTGGTGTTGTCGAAAGATCATTCAGGCCAGACACTATGCTGGCTTCAATCTACGACTGGGTTGGATCATTGGACAGCACACCGGAGCACTTTGTACTGTCTAATTACAATCATGACTTAATGCCCACTGAATGCATTGGAACCATTGCCATTCATAGCTCAATTGCTTTGAACATGAGAGAGAGTGACTTTACACCACCCCTTGGTGATGATGTCAATTTCAGAGGCTTTGGGAGCTTCACTGATGACCTGGACAGTACTGTACCCTTCAGTCCTTTTTTTCCCAGTGAATATGGACATTTACCCGGCCAATTAATGGAGGACGATAGTAGGTAAATATTTTGATTATTAATATTATTTCCCTGAAAGAGGTTGTATTTTCTGTAATGTTAGTCAGTATTGTGAAATGTTTGTGGCATTTAAAAGAAGTTGTCTGTAAACTGACATTCAACTGTTTAACATGATCAATCTTGATAGCAGAACTCCCATACTCCAGCTAATTGATTGACTGAGCCTTGGTTTACATTGTTTGTCTTTCATAGCGGAGCTCCCAAGCGGAGCACCATTGGCATCATGGGAAATCAAAGGAAACCCATGAACTCATTTTATCGTGGTTATCATGGCTAGCGGTATTGCTCGTGGGCGCGTACGCACGACGACGACGACGACGACGACGACGACGACG
>OMLO01001757.1_pt1 | contig 17004 bp, 8 predicted proteins | sample 1674811 | NCBI WGS metagenome assembly OMLO01 (sample SAMN06265003, study PRJEB25207) | coral metagenome | isolation source: Coral host | place: Mexico:La Bocana,Puerto Morelos, Mexico | collected 2008-11-13 | reverse complement strand
GTCGCAGTAATAACTTACATAACGGTTACACGTATACGAAGTGATACTGCTCGCCTCAAGTTGAGCCGGCAGTAATTAAGTAAATGAGAATAGAAGATCGGGTCGACAAGTTGTTTAAACGAATGTCTTGATTCTAGGAATGTACCAAAATCATCTTTCTGGGCGAGTGAAATTCCACCGGGCAAGTGCATTTTGAGAGTGCTGTCAAAATGAAACAGTCACGTCACCTTTTGATATTATTATGGCAACCAGAAAACTGTTGGCTGGTGAAACAAAGAACTCTTTTGTTTAACGTTTTGAACATTTAAATAACAAAAACAATGTTTGTAACAAATATCTTCTCTATGGCTTTTGATACTGCGAAGTTACAACAACGTCCACAGGGTGATATATCTTAGAAATACTAAGTCGAAACAAAGTTCTAACTATTTCTTGTCAATTGTTTAACGAAGCACACAATTTTCGAACAGAGCACTCGAGTAATATTTAAACTCACCCTACTTGTGCCAGGTTGCGTACAATAGAAGACCCTTCTAGCCAGGTCATTATTCCACCCAATAGCACACATCCTAAGTCAGTCGCACACGACATTTCCTTTGCGAGCGTTCTGAAAGAAAACAAATACAAACTTATGTTGCCAATAGAGAGTTATTATCACATGACATCGCCGAAGCCGAAGCGGAGGCCATGTTAGTGTACCAAACCAATCCCCTGAGAGTTGAATTCTTTTCTTATGTAATTTAAATACTTCCTTTTGTTTCAATAAATCTCCATGGGTGTTGGCCAGGCGATAAAAACTCTCCATTACTTTACGTGGACCCACAGTAAGTTTGTCAGCGTTGTTGGGCCTCGTTCACACTAGCCGAGACGTAGCGACATATTGATAAGGGCATAAGCAAACAAAATAACTGCAACAACAACAACAACAACAACAACAACAATAAAAACAACTTTGTTTTACCCCTTTTAGATTTGACATGAAACAATAAGAAAAAAAATCAAACTACAATAGAAAGGGGTATTGACCTCCTAGAATAACTAAAGAATTAAAAAGGTTAGGAGACCAATTTACCTATTGTTGAAAAAGAAAGGAAAAAGCTCACGTACAGAAAGAACACACAAATATACAACAAGGACTAGTGACTATTTGCTGTTCCATGATATCTGCCTACATGAAAGTAAAAAATAAAATAGCGCTACAGAAGGGAAAAAATTGTCTATTGCTACGTCGGTAACGTGAACATAAAGACATGAGGAAGAGACCAGTTTTTTTCCCTCATGTCGTTGTGTTCATACTGTTATGTTGCTATTGCGTCATTATGTCAGAAGATTCACACTGCAAAAATGGAAACAAACTACAAAATATCCCTCTTAATATGTCGTAATGTCGTAAGGTCTCGAGTGTGGACTGGGGTTTATTTTTTTCGGCCCTTTACATAAACCAATTATTACATCTCAAATCTAAACCAAACTTAGATGATCTATACCTACGTTTCATTAAGTGCAGCTGACGTATCTTTCCCCACCATTAAAGCCATGTAGAACGAACTTGAAAACGTCAGCAAGATAATGCAAAACACGACAAGAAATCTTGGAATGTCCTTGTAAATGACAGACCCAAGGCATTTTATGTACAGACCTATGTTCCTGAAGTTCATAAACAAAGGCAGAGCTTTAAAAAGACATGGTAGTGTAATCAAAATCCCAACGCAGAAGGGTTCTTCATTAGGTAATGGGGATCAGCACTAGCTACATCAGTTATGAGCTTCTTAAAATCATGGCTAACTGGCCACATTACTATTCATAATTACTATACATACACAACCGTGATTCAGTCTTTTTATCTACTAACCTCTTACCAGTGGATTACGTATCGGGACTAATAATGCTAATAAGGTCTTTGCACAAATTTAAACACGCCAGACAAACAGTCTCGCCTAGCTTCTCCCCTTCCACCTCACATACAATGTTGAAAACAAGTACCCACAATTCCTCCTAAGCTTTATGATTGTATTAAGTGGGGAGAGCAGGCGGGAACAGTGACGCATTTTTAAAAGGATTACAGTTTTCACTTTTTCAAACTTCAGTAGAAAAGCATAGACAATACGTTTTATTACACCAGTGTCCTAAGGACTTTGATCATTGTAGGAGGCGTTGAGTTCTAAAACGCTTACATAACGAGACCTATTTTTCCACCCTAGAGCACACCAAAGCCCTTTACAACATTGTTTAACACCAGAGATTACAACTGGAACTTTGACTGTACTACTGGCACTGTACGACCGGATATTGGTTTAGGAGAGTTAAGGATATATCTCTCACTTACCGATCAACAGCGGAGTATTTAAAGATGCCGATATAATTAATCACGATTGCAAAAGAAGCACACATCCACTGCGCATCACTTTCATAAAATCTGAGAACGTACGTCGCCAGAATCAGAATGTATCCTGACAGATCCAAGTAGTTGAAGACATCTTTGATGTAATCGAGTGGTTCACTGTAAATTTGAGAGGTATAAGGTAAAAAGATATATATTAATAACACAAAACTTCCCATGGTCGCGTCGTATGTAATTGTGCTCGATGGAAATTTCGATAGGATTCCAGAGATTACTTTATGTTCAATAACATTTACTTTACTTGTTAACCGCTTTTTTTTTCCCATAGAGGTAGATAAATCTTGTAAGTCTTTTTAACCGTATTTTACACACGAATGTAGTTAGTAATTTTTTCCTTTTGAAGTCAGTGACATTTCCACCCATTCCAACGCGTTAGTAGAAATACAAGGTCAGAATAAAGTCATTGAGTAACAAACAATCATGATCACTTAGATAATGATTTTATTTTGTCTACCGTATTTTGGTTCTGTAACACTACCTTTTTAGTTCAAATAGCTCGTCTAATATAAACCATATTGTCATAACGATAACCCAAACTTGAAGGAAGTAAGGTGCATTCGTTTTCCAAAGCTGGTCCTCCGAGACCGAAGTCAACATAAAATCGGCACAAAGAACTGCCAGGAAAACCAAGTAATTCAATCCTCGAAATCTGTAAATTCAAGAACAACTTCACTTGATAATTCAGACATTTGTTAATGGTCTTACTGTATGTACAGCTTTCAGTAAGTGCAGACTAAAGGTGGGAGGAGAAAGTCCAAAACTAGCTCGGCATTTCGTTCAGTGTTCAACAAGTATTGGCCATTGATACCTGACAAAGGTTGACATTGTTGAAAGAGTATTTTCTACCGACTAAACCAGTTACTTATAAATATTCTATAGCGTTCTGCTTGTTTCATTCAAAATTGGTAAAAGTTAACTAACGGCAAAATTTGTTTTGATAATTACACTTTACCACGAATCAAGACCAAGGATCAGCAATCTTTTACATGGACGAATCAGTGATTAATTCATATAGTTGCTCATTTGAAAACTGGGTTAGAGAGAAATACAAAGACAAACATTCTGACCTGAACCAGAAACATGCATATTTTTCCCATTTTCTTTTTGTCAGCAACTTAATCACGAGATGATTTAAAATCTCCTGGGAAGCAAAATAAAGAAATACAATAAATTAAGAGTGAAAGGTTCTAAACAAACTGTGGTGCTGCGTCGGTGGAGGTAACTAGGTAATTTGGTTATTTCAACTTTAAGTTAGTTGATATAACCAAATTAGAAAAATACAATAGACTCGCTATACTGGGGCATGAGCTAAAACGTACGAATTTTATTGTAAGCCTTGCCGTTTTTCACTGTTGTTATTTTCTTAATTCTTTTTCGTCAAGTTCTTCTAGCGACACAAGTGCAGAACCGAGACAAATTAGCGTTTATGTTGGACTTTCTTGATATAGTTGTTATTTTCTAATGTACCTTGTTCGACGTGTGATTACAATGCTTCGCCAAATTGTAGTAACACGATTTGGGCGTACACTCATAACCAGCATCATCCGGGAATCTACCATTAACGTCACTCTCCAGAATGTCATAGGTCACGTGAAAGTGAGTGGGCGTGTCCTGAAGCTGTTCCCATGACAGGCACGGGACAATGTCAGATGGTATGCAAGGTGGGTGTGGCCAACGAGGAGAAATAAGACAATCCAGTACAGCTACGATAGTTTTCTGTCGATAATCAATAACGCGCTGCACATTTCATCTTTCATATTGATTCGCAAGCTAAATCTCACCATCTTTAATTCAGTATATCTTCACGCAATAAATTTCAAAACAAACAGAAAATGTATCAGATTTAGCGTTTTACAGGTACCTATAAGTCGTTATTTAAGATCTTTAGGTGCAAAATGGCCACAAATGCAAGTCAATTAATTGATAATTAATAGATTATTCTATCCGCGCCTGCTATCAAGGAACGAAACCGCTATTTAGTGCAGGTAGCTTACGAAATGTTAATTGGTCAACCATCAACCGACGAGCGAGCCCGTACCTTTCCAGATAGGATCTGGGATTGGCTAAAACGACAATAGAAGGAAAAATGACACAATAGCCAGTCACGGAAAACAATAGAAGCTACGGTATAAGAGAAAGAGTCAAAATACAGGTCTGGAAGAGGTACAGGATTACTCACATCTCAAACGTTTCCGAAACGGTGGTATTGTTTCATGATCTATAATCATCTTGTTCTGAAGACAACAATGATCATCGCAGTGATCACTGTTGTACTGCGAAGATAACTGTTGTCTTCATATCTTTCTCCGCACTTCAAATATATGATCTTTCATATATTCTTTTGCATGGCCTTGTTCTGCTATTACCAATCTTAAAGTTAATCGTATGTACAACAGATGTCGAGGTGTCTGTGATTATGCTCAGTCGGCTGTTAACGACTTAACCATTTACAGTCTGTTGGCATTTCCTCACCTGCATATTAAACTCTTCAGTCAGTTTCACCAAGCTTACAGGGGCTGCTGTTTCTTGTTTGGCCCTGAACAAATTTCCAACTCTAGAGAAATAAAACGAAATTTTATCTTCTTGGAGACACACCAAACGCCAAAGTGCAACGCGCCATAGCGCTTTTTTCTTTTTTACTACTTAAACATAAAGATGTAAATTGCATTCGTCATCTGCCCAAACTTTGAAGTATGTAATATAAGAAAAACAAAAGTATAAACGTGTAGCCTGGTGGAGAATTTTAAGTGGAAATAGCACCCGAGCGGCATATGTACTGACCTTCTGTGATCCATTCTCCTTATAAGGAAAGCCGCTACGTCATCTTGATCGCGTCTTATTGCAGTTTGAACCGGAAGCTCGCCCTGACCGTTCGTGGCCATAAGCATGCCGGGATAACGTTCAAGCAAAAACTTTGCAAGCGAGATGTAGTTCTTGGTTGCAGCTGTATGCAATGGAGTGTTCTGGAGAAAATCTTTCACATCTTTCAGATTTGTTCCTATATCACATAGAAGCTCAAGGAATCTGTAAATCTGACATAGTTAACTGATCTATTAATCTATTACACATACACGCTATCATGTTAGGGTAGAAAAATTATGAAAATCTCAGGAAGCTTTACTTCTATTTAGCCTCTGGTTCTGAAGATTTCAGATTTTGGGGAAAAGGTTGAAATCCTAGATGGTGGATGCAAAATGGCCGACAATTTAAGATATGTGACGTCGTTATGGCTTAATAATACGCTGTAAATTATATTTTAGTAATATGTGTGTCAATTACTCGGTCATTAAAATAAAATACGTTTGTGGACACCTTGCATACCATCAAAGTTTTATGAATACTTAAGGGAGGGTTGAAAGTACATAACCAAGCTCGTAACAGTGCTCATGAAGTGTTCTTATGTTTTGATGACTCACTTCGAATTATTAGAACTTAATTAAAAATAATAAAGATTGTAAAACCTCACCTGAGGCTCGTAATTCCATTCTTCTAGCAGATAAAGCGCAGTATTTTCTTTCGTTTCACACACTTCGATGAGTTTCTGGAGACGAACTGAATCCATCGCTTTGCTCCTTTGAAGTCCTTTTTCTCTCATTTCCTGCCTGACCTGTAGAATATGGGTATTTTTTTTTTTTTTTGGGGGGGGGGGGTACAAGCCTAAAGGAGTTTACTATTGTCATTACGTAGGGCTACGACGTCAAAGCAAGTACCAAAGATCGTTTGGCATCTGCATAAAATATTTTTCAACTTTATTTATAAAAAGCATGGCAAAATTGAGTAAACATTTGTTTTCGTTTATCTTTGTAAGCAAAACCCATTGCTAACCAATCTCTGGGAGAATAAAGACAGTCCATGTAAAGACATCACTTCAGTTGCAGACGTATGGAAAAAAGTAATTAAGAAAAGATATCAGCATATAGAAGAAGGACTCTTTGAAAGATTTTCCCCTCCGTTAAAGTGAAGTAGCTTCCTGCAGTGTTTTTGTATAGGAAACCGTGCTATAACCGGTGACAATTTTTGAAGAATATATCTTTGGCATCGTAACCATATTGAAGCAAATTTAATTTAAAAAGTGTAAAATGGAAAATATCGGTCGTCCTTTTGACCACGTCAGAGGATTAGTTTATGACTGAAGTCCAGATGTTTTGATCTAACAATATAGGAAAGTTCACTTTTAGAGTGTGGTTGAATGAGAGGATTTTATTAATATTAAATATTTATAAAACCCCGAGTGGTGCTTGAAGGACCCATTCAAGCTGTGTATTTACAAACTGGTCTTTCAGTGTCTTCTACGCCGGTAGGGTGCATTAATTGGTATTAAAATTTACAATTCAAATGCAGATTATATAAAATAAGGAATTTTCGAAGAATTTTCTTTCCATAGTGTCCAAAATAACTTAGTCATATTACTGTCCTTTATTTAAAATCAGGAGATCGAAACGTCCTATTTCGATAAAAGTGGATCCCACATCTTCACCACTGATTACTATTAATTACTATAGTACTGTAGTAAGTACAGTCTAATAAGAAAGAAAAGTTATCTATATAAAACCTAATTCAAAAACGCAACGAAAACGCTGTTCTTTCCCAGTCTTGTAGAACATTTTGTCTTCGTGCATCATAGAACTTTTACTCACCTCTTCGTAAAATTCTTCGCTGGACTGCTCAATGGCCTCTACACGGTCTTGCAGAGTGAATGTGCTATCAAGTGAATATGAATCTTCCGCCCTAGAGGGACTTCTTTGAAGAATTAGATCTTTGATTCGTATTTCATAATTCATTTTGAAATGTTCGTTAAAGCCAGTTTCAGTCACCTTAAGCCTTGATATTCGAAACAACCAGAGATTTTTGGAACTTAAGTCATTACAAAGATTTCGCCTGGGGCTTATCAGAACAAAGTATTGAAGTTGAAAGCTGGACAAAAAAAATTGAATTTGAATAATGTAATCAAGGCCAGGTGCACGATTTTATTGTTTCTCTTCTTATTATGCCAGCAGTCAAGTGACAAAAGACTTACTATCACGTACAGGCATATTTTGTGTAGTACGCAGACATTTTTAACGTTATTGCCTAACAAGAAATCATAATCAGCTAAAGCAATCAAGCAGTTAAAATTATGTTTTGCTTCTTTTTAACCTGAGTATGGTTCGGTGCATAACATGCAAATAGACCAATTTCGTTATATTAAAATTTAGCCTAAGACAATAGACCGCAGCACGAGATTCTGGGAAATAACTTGGCTACAGAGTTTGTGGGTTTTTTTCCCCAGAGCCTTGTACTGAGGTCTATTGATTAAGGCTGAATTTTAATATATCGAAATTGGTCTATTAATAACTGATTTAAAAAGAGACATCAAAGTTCTTGGATACCAAACGGAAAACGGCCATTTCTAGCGACGCCCTTAATAGGACTTATTTTGAAAAAAAAATAGTTCATGAAAAATCTGTCTTGAAGATTTTCATTTTATTATAATATTTCATTACATTTTGTTATAGAACGTAGATACATTTGCTTTTTGTGTTATGTCGTCTTCTCTTATTTCTTGTTTAAAGGCTTTTTCTTCAATTTCTATGCATCAGTGATATTTTCTGTAGTTTTCGTCATGATTATAGTTATTTTTTAATTGAACGTTAACAGTTTATTGTTATTTTTAATTAATATTTGTTTTCAATCACTCGTATTTTATTGGTGTAATGCAAGTTATTCTAGCTAACATCAATTTTACAAAACTTGTATATTCAAATTCGCTCTAGTTGTAACTGACGATGACAGAGTTACTGTGCAAGCATGTATTTAAAGCTTAAAAGCGTTGCGCTTTCTTTAACTTTTGATTTTTATTCAATTTTAATATTTGCCTTAAACAAGACTACCTCTCAGTTCTGGCAAATGTTGACCAATACAAATACGTGACCTTAGCACCAGCCTTGCAATGCATTTGGTTTTATTAACCACCAAAGAGTACACTTTGCAAAAGGTTAATGAATAGTTTTAATTAAGATGTAAAAATCAAATAGCCGAAACCTTCATTATTTTTTTCAATCATGGGTTGCAGACAAAAAAACACGCGTTATCAAAACAATCAAATAAATCAAAACATCTGATTCTTTTGCTGGCTAAATTCTAACACACTTATGGTCCACTTTGGCTGCGTTTCCTCCTGTTCTAGATCACTCTTCAGGTAGAACTCTTTTTGTATCTCTGGAGGTTCTTTCCTGTTTTGAAATATGAAACGAATTGATTTTAATTTTTTTCTTAGCAAAGTTCACCTTTTTGGCCTAATTCAATCTGGAGGCAACCATATCAAGAAAGAATTATACCAAGAGCTACTTAACGTTTAACCTAGGCATACCTTAAAATAAAAATTGCCTTCTCGTTGTTTTTCTGCTACATTTTCTGTCTTGCCAGTGATGGAACCTGAGTTTACAAGCTCCACTGCTTTTTATAAGGTTCCTCACCATTTATTCATTTTTTTTTATATTGCAATTAAACTGTTGATTCATTTTTGTAAATGCTACGTGCCAAGTGACAAAAATAAAATCCTACTGAGCTGTCGTTTTGTAACACTCTTTTAGGTGGCCATGGTAACACCATTCCAATTCATCAAGATATGTTCAAATGTGAAGTACTAACAATTAAACCGCGAAATGGCTCGTTCTTTCCAACAAGGCAATCCTTCGTAGCCTACGCAAGATTTATACGTAGTAGTCCTTGTTTTATAACCGTGAGAATGGACACCGCATATCATATAATGACAACTGTGATATTGAGTTGAAATACTTTACCGAGGTTCTTTGTCAAAATCTTGCTTCGGCATGGCATGGACAGGTTCTTGATCGTACCATATTTCATCAGGCATGGGTGGTGGCAGATATGCACTTTTCCTGTACTCTCTCATCATTTCTAAAGAGAAAAACAGTATTCCCTGAATGGAGCTGAAGGTAACACTAGTTGCCTAACTCACTGTTGGTTCTCTAGCTGCTTTCGGAAGCGCACGAGCGATTAGGCAGTTGCAGGGAAACCCTTTGAAACCGTTGTCAAGACCACTGTCAATTGACTGTCAGCACATAAAAGTGGACATCACATTGTCTTTATAAGCACTGAACAAAACGATTTTTAATACCTTCCACTTCTTCTCTGGTCTTTAATTCACCAGGAACATAATACTTCTTTCGAAGATTCTAAAGTGAAATTATTTTCAACAAAGATTATGGTCAACAGCAGTACGCTTTATTCGACGAAGTTAAAATTAAGCCGTAAGGGGGCTGGCATCAATTTCTATAACGTTTCTAACAGCTACGTTTTAAAGGATGAATACTACCACTGTTTAACAAGTGATGCTACTATGATAGCATCACACAAATGCCCAATCATTGGTAAACAAGCTGCGTTCATCAGGTTACCAGAGGTAACAGAGCCACCTTAAAGTTTCGAAAACTTCAAGGTCGCTCTGAAACCCACTCCGTAGTTTTTTAAAGGTGTTTTTAGCAGGTCATATTGTTGCTATGGTAACCGATGATGCCACAAAATTGACAGCAATAATCGGGCAGATTCTTTAACCCCATGAGATTGGCATCAACCAATATAGAGTTGTTATAATGATCATTCAAAATCTACGTCTTAGAAAGTGCTGAAAACTGTTTCGAGCCACCTTTTCACCTAACGGAAAACCAATGCTTCAAAAAGTCGTTCTGTTTACAAGCGAATAAACTTAAACACCTACCCGAGCAAGATCGTTTTGAACAAGTCAAAAGTATCCCAGCGAAAACTGGGTTCGGACACACGAGATATTCTTAGGTTTGTTACTCCCTTATATCACTTCATCAATACTCACCCAAAACTTAAACCTGCTCTGCCATTCAATGGTCGCTACGGCCTGCATTCTCAGTGCAATGAATGAATTCAATGACTCCTCCTGGACAAGCTCGTACGTCAGTGAGAGTTGAGCGATCAGGATGTTTAACAGAATAATTGATACACTCATCATGAAGAAGACGGTCAGCAGTGCTCCTAACCATCTAGGTATGAAAAAAAAACAGCATCAAGAATAGACTTCTCTTCCTTTCTGGGATAACATAGGGACACTGGAAGGAGATCGAGAAATATAGGGGGAAAGAAGCTATATTTTCATCTTAATATCCTTCCCGGTGTCTAATCCTAGAGGTAGAGAATTCGCTTACGCAGGCTAAATTCCGAGTCACACCAAAGGCAAAGTATATACGTCGATGGTAACAAATACTGAGATCTTTTAGAGACTCTGCCAGAGTTAAAATAGGACTGTCGCTTTTATATGTTACCGAACTCACCCAACTTCTGACAAGTTACGAACAATGGACGATCCTTCAAGCCAGGTCATTAAACCAGCCACAACCACACATCCTATGCTAGTCGTGCACGAAATTTCATTTCTGAGCGTACTATTGTAAAATAAAAAAAAGACAACAGCAATGTCAACAAGAAATATCCGTAGTATAGTCTCACTGCACTTGTGCGATAACTCAGTAAAGAGCTGCAATCTTCCTTATCTAATGGATATTGTTTGGGGGTTAGTATACCTGTAAATTGTATCTCAAAATCAAAGTAGGCTTATAAGTGTTGTACTTACTTATTATTGAGTACTTGTCCTGTAAATGGGTCATTTTCCGCTCTCATAGCCATATAAAATGAGATTGAAAATGTCATTAAAATGACCCAGAACACGACCAGAAATCTTGGAATGTCTTTGTAGATGACTTTCCCGAGGCATTTTATGTACAGACCGATGTTTCTGTGAATTGTAAATAACAAATTTTAAGATTGGGATCTTCACTAGGTAAAGGAAAAACAATATCTTTTTAACTTAGTTATTCTTTTGACATCTTTTACATCACGGTTTTGGAACGCCACTAAAAGGCATCTACTGAAAGACTCTACGAAAACGGTGGCAAAAAAAATTGTTGCTTTAGAATATATATGTATGAACCGTATAGTAAGAATATGGCCTCAAACCAACTCCCACCAACAAATCCAGGAGTGAATAGAGCAAATGATGAGATCATAAGTCGAAGAAGAAATTATATTTAACATTTAATTAACAATTAAGTTGCTCTATTTCTAGACATTATCTACTCATTATCTACAACAGGATAGATAGTGAGAGACGTAGCCAATCAGAGAACGGCATTCGGAATGAAACAACTAATATGGGTAAGAGAGGATCACCGAGTTACAGCACTGGAGTGGAGGCGAGATGGTAGGATAAGACCTGGTCGACCCAAAACAGCATGGAGCAGCATGGTTAAGGAAGAAAGGCCTGTATCTCGGTGACTGTTCCTCAGTGTACTCTCCCGGTTATAAACCCGCCAAAAACAGCAAACGAAACCCTTCAAACCCAGTGACTCCAAAAGCGATATTACGATCCTCTCATGATTCCTTAACGTGCCTAATGGTTGGATACTATATTCAAAAGGGTGTAATGTTGAATACAAATTTATTTTTACACGTACCGATCAAATCCTGCGTATTTAAAAATTCCAATAAAGTTAATAAAGATCGCCATAGAAGCAAATGTCCACTCTGCGCCATTTCCAAAAAATCAAAGAGTATCCTGACAGATCCAAATAGTTAAAGACATCTTTGATGTAGGCAAGTGGCTCTCTGAAGATTGAAGTCAGAAAGAGTAAAAATAAGATATCCATAACAGTGCACTTAACGGGAATTTTGAAAGAAAACCTCAAAGATCGACACCAACATGTTGTGATAATCTTTAATTGGAGCAAATTTAGGTGATCATTTTAGGTATCCTTGAAAAAATCAATTAATAACTCAGTAAATTTGCACGGAAATCATCAAAGCACCGCCTGGGATTGGTATATCCCAACATAATAGCAAAATGCTTTTTCTTAGTTTACATTCGATTGAGAAGATATATCAAAAACTCGCTTCAGTGTTCCAAGTCTTAACATCTCAAACATCGTCAAAAGTACTTCGATACGGGCCCTATCAGTAGACTTAACCTTTGTAATTCTGAGAGTTCATCGAGTAGGAACCATAATGTCACTGCGATAACCCAAACTTCAAGAAATGTTAGGGAACTTGGTGACGTCGCAGCCAACATGAAATCGGTACAAAGTACAGCCAGGAAAATCAAGTAATTCAATCCTCGAACCCTGTTAATTAAACAGCAAAATTGTAGCCTTAATAATTAATACACTTATTTATAATTTAAGTTGATCTTACTGGACAGCTTTTAGTAATTGCTGATTGCTTTTACCCTTTTCAGACCTGATTGGGAGAAAGGGCGTTTGGCTTTCTCTCCAACTTTAAAGAGCCATTTTGACGAAAAGCCTTTTGAAGTTAGCTCAATTCTTGTATTGACTACACTTTGACGTTTCCATGAAAGAGACATGGTAAATCAAGAATACCTGAACCAGAACGAAGCATATTTGTTCCATTTTCTTTCTGTTAACAACTTGATCACAATGTGGTTTAAAATTTCCTGTTAAAAAAGAAAAATCATACAGAATCCTGTAAAGAGATTAAAAAGCATCGCAGTAAAGTACACAAATAACTGTAAAAATTAGGCCTGAAAAAATTCAGGCCTGAATAGGAATTGAACCCATGACCTCTGCGATACGGGTGTAGCGTACTACCAACAGAGCTATCAAGTCAACTGGGAGCTGGTCGTGTTGCGAATACTTGCGAAGCAGTGTTGTGTACTTTGTTTTAGCTGTTTTCCAGGAAATAAATCACCTTTTTGCTAAACCAACGATCTTTAGATCTGTCTGAGAATAGTAAGACCCTGCTCTAGATCGACAATGGTAAGTAATAACTTGTGACAAAGTGCTTTTATTTCAGTTCTAATGCACCTTGTTTAATGTCTGATTACAATGCTTCGCCAAATTGTAGTAACACGATTTGGGCGTGTACTCATAATCAGCATCATCCGGGAATCTTCCATTAACGTCACTCTCCAGGATGTCATAGGTCACTTGAAAATGAGTGGGTGTGTCCTGAAGCTGTTCCCATGACAGGCAAGGAACAATGTCAGATGTTAGGCACGGTGGGTGTGGCCAGCGAGGAGAAATAAGACAATCCAGTACTGCCACGATGGTTTTCTGTTAATATTTTGAAGAAGTAAGAAAACAACAGAAAACACAAAAACTACAACGATAACATCTAAGGGAATAAATGATGGAGTTCTTTAGAAAGTTTTAAGCCGTGTAAGATGGTTTAAATAACAACCATCATTTGATCGATAATGAATTATTTGATCACCAGCCATCAACGAAATAATCAAATGAAGATTTTTATTTTGTCATCAACCTTAACAGAGTGTTGAGTCAACCGTCAATTGACAATATACAGGTCTCTCAATCTCTGTCTAAACGTTTCATGTATAGATAATTCATCACAGGTATCTCTTCTTCTTTTTGTTATCATTGATCATTCTGTAGATCATTGCGGCATTGTTACATCACTCTGCAATCATGTCCTCACCTGCATTTTAAACCTTTCAGTGAGCTTCACCAAGCTTATCGGAGCTGCTTTTTGCTGCTTGGCCCTAAACAAATTTCCCACTCTAGAGTAATAAAAATAAAGGATTAAAAATAAATTCCAATCTACAGCATTTGTCTCCTGAAAATGTTTGGAGCAAGTACTAAAAAGTAACTTAGGGGCAGTATAAAAACACGTTTTAAAACTCAAATGAGCAGGAGAGGAAATTTAGAGGAATTTAGCGAAGCGATGAGACTTAAATTGTAAGCCAAATAATTATAGTATATTATCAGTAGTCCTTGCGCTAACATCAAACTTTAAAAATAATAAAAAATAATGTGGTTACATAACCTAATCTAAAAACGAGCGCATGTTTGGAAGAATTCAGCTACACATATGCACTAACCGTCTGTGATCCATTTTCCTAATAAGGAAAGCAGCCACGTCATCTTGACTATGTCTTATTGCAGTTTGAACCGGAAGTTCGCTCTGACCATTTACACAAAGAAGCATGTTGGGATATCTCTCAATCAAAAACTTTGCAAGCGTAACGTAGTTCTTGGTCGCAGCTAGGTGTAATGGAGTGTTGTGGAGAAAATCCTTTACCTCCTTTAAATTAACCCCTGAATCACATAGGAGCTTGAGGAATCGGCAAACCTAACAAGCAAACTGATCTATTAACCTCTAAGATGAAATTATTATTTTTTAAATATTTAGCTGTATAAATGGCAATAACGTTACAAAAAAGCAACATAGCTTATCTGGCAATGTTTTTCATTCAAGTCAGAAAATCTCCAAGTCAAAATGAAAAGTGGTGGTCTGTGTGAATGTAGACTCCTGACTCCATAGAATACTAGTTTAACTAGCAGTCAGTGCACTATAACCTTTATCGTGTTTCCGTGTTGCATTTCAAACTAAAGAGTATCAAAGTTTTGTCAACAACCTACGAGCAACATGATTGTTATCGAAACACAAGTCACGTTCCCAAATAATTGAGACGTCCAAACTTGTCCCAAATAAATTTTGCGGAATGGTAATGAAGACAGGCTGTCTTATTATTCATTCACTCGATATCAGCAGTATAATCGTAGAGACTTTGTGCCCCCGCCTCGCCCCTTAGATTAAAAACTGAAAAAAAGCCTTAATCAATGTTGCTATGATGAATGACTTCCGTCTAACAATGCTCAAGGGGAAAGAAAAACTAACCTGTGGTTCATAATTCCATTCCTCCAGAAGATAAATTGCAGTATTTTCTTTAGTGTCACACACATCGACTAATCTCTGGAGACGAACTGAATCCATCGCTGTACTTCTTCCTATTCCTTTCTCTCTCATTTCTTGCCTGACCTACAAAATATGATTATTTAATATATTTTTAGCACATGGCAAGGCTTATGGAGATTCCTATTGTCTCATCGCCTCAGGCTACAATATAATGAGGTAGCTGTGATAGTGGCTTTGCCTCTTTCTATTGCTGTTTTGCACGACCTACAGAAAATGACTTTTTTAGTCCTTGTAAGGCCTTAATTTTTTTGGGCTTATGGATTTCTTGTTTGATCTCAACCTGGGCTAAAGTGCAGTGAAGTAGTGCCTTTTGCCTCTTTCTCTTTATTTATCTCATTTGTTGCCTGACCTCTTACAGAATAAGATAGTGCCGTATTATTACTCCTGTTTTAGCCCTCCTGTTTTAGCTTATGGAGATTTCTATTGTGTAATTACCCTGGGCTTCAGTCTACTGAGGTAATTGCGATAGTGGCTGTGATCATATCATTTACGCATGGTATTAATTGCTAGGCTAAGATGACTATTGGCTGTGGCAACAAATCGTTTTTTTAATTATAAATATATTGGCAAATTTCAGTCAATAAAATTTGACGTTTGTATTTTATGTCGACCAATTTACTTATAAGAACAAAGAGAGTTCTCACACAGACAATTATGTTCCGGTAGCGGATGCAAAACCAGTAATTAAAAAGGAAATTAACATGTAAATATAATGGAACCTCTGCGCCATCTTCACTGAATTCATATAATCCTGTTAAAAAATCCTTCAAAGCTTTCAAAGGAGTGCGCGGTCATAAATGAAGGAGGCCTAGCTCAATAATAAAGATTTCATAATATTCGAACATCGCTTTTGAAAACATTAAAAATAGGTCCGCAATGCGTACTTGTGTGGGATTTCATTGACAAGGTAGTTGCAAGGGGTTTTGAGCGGAAGCAAAACTGTTGCTCGCTGTGAGTCAACGATACAACAGGGGTGAAATTAGGCCTGGAATCAGTCAGTCTGGATAGTAATTTTTGTGCGGGAATCATTTAAACAAATACAGATCCACAGGAGGGATCTGGGGTATTAACTTATACATGTGTGAAGCAATATGCCTTTCCCTCCCTCCCTGGAAGCTTTTTGGCGGGTTCTTGAATGTTTATTCATCGTTTTCAACAGGTAAATTACCTCTTGGTGGCTTAGGCTATTGTTTTGCTTGTACGGCAATACTGGGAATACTTGGAGCAGTAAATGTTTTCGTAACAGTCATTGAAAAAAAATTATAAAAACTCTGTTCTCCTACTTTTTACACATGTTCTCTTTGCAGTCTTTGGTTTTAGTCGTCACACAACGCTCCACGCCACCCTCCTAAAGAGCACAAACGTAAAATTTTGTTAGTATTTGTCTTTTTTTGAACAGTATTTGTTAAGCACACATAAAAATGTGTTTCTTTGTTATTGTGAAAAGTGCACAAGCCAAATAGTTACGTGTATTGTTCTTTTCGACCCCCCCCCCTCTCCTACACCCAACGGATTGTTCTGAGGTCCCCAAAATACAAGAAAATCCTTGTAGATGCCCAGAAAGCCAAAAAAAACACTTCACTTTCATTTGCCTTTCTCTCTCTCTCATATTCACATCGGGCAATCAACCGTTTCTCCCTTATGTCTGCTGTTTCACCTGAACACTTTCGCTTTCTGTTAACAAGCTTGTTTGGGTTATTTTTGTCACTTGGTGACTCTTCTTTTGAACACTTTCCAAATCAGGTTGACAATCACTGATTAAAATACCTCTGATTTCAAAAGGAACAACCCCTACTTCTGAGCAAGACATTTGCAAATATGATACAAGGTTTTCAAGGCCTTCAATG